>ERZ857955.1364-NODE-1364-length-19708-cov-20.256449_pt1 | contig 19708 bp, 9 predicted proteins | sample MGYA00519956_ERZ857955 | MGnify/ENA primary metagenome ERZ857955 (study PRJEB31778, sample SAMEA3449378) | human gut metagenome | biome: human gut; feature: human-associated habitat; material: faeces | place: United Kingdom | collected 2010/2012 ...
CTGTCCGGCGGAGCGGGTAGTCGATAGCGCTGACAATTACCCCGACGTTAGGCGGGAGCTGCTTGTTTGTGACTTGTTGCGTAGTCAGGTAGGAAGTCGTAAAGAACGTGTGTTTGGGAAAACGCTGCGACAGGCGGAGGATCAGTTCCGTAACGGTGGGAGTTGCGTTCTTCTCTGTATTTCCCAATGCGGTGCAGGTGGCACACGTACAGGCGTACGGAGTATCATCCGGTGCGATTACAAAACGGAAATTCCCCTTTTCACCGAAGTTATCTACGATGTAACTTTCTATCTGGCGATACATATCCTCGGAAGAAAAACACAGTTGTGAGTCATCTGTCTTCCCGTGAATGGTGGCATATACTTTCTCTGCATCTTTTCCCAAGACTTTTCGCAGGTTGTGTCCCCATATTCCCCAGCTGTCGTCAAAGTTGTCCAGGCCGATAACGCCTGTATGATCGGCGTTCAGGCCGTATGGAGAATAAATACTTTGATAGTCAAATGCAAAAGCTCCGCAAGTATCATTAAGATTGATAAGGGCGGGAGGAAGATCCGAACCGTCTATGCGCGGGTCTTCTTTGCTGATCTTCTTTATCAGTTGGTATTGCAGCCATAACATTTGTTTGTCGTCACTTGCGGTCAGTCTGATATCAGAGCCTTTGCAGGCTACTTTGAATCCTCTCTGCAATGTTGGGTCTATCTGTATGATGATGCGCCACATGTCCATTTCGGAAACGCCAAAAGCTACTATTTCATCGTCGTTTGCACGCTTCTTGAGATGTTCGTACAGGTATTTCGCCCACCGGGTGTCTCTGTCGGTCGGATCCTCACCAATGGTGACGAGATACCCTTCTTTAGATGGGAACATCTCCGTGCGTGCCTGCATGCGGCAGCCGGATAAAAGGCAGCAAATACATATCATTCCTGCCAATATGGGGCAAAGCGTGTCAGAATGAAATATAGACTTGTGCATAGATGTTATATAAGTTTTTATAGCGTGTCGATATGGATTCTATCGGGTTGAGCGGACTGGTCCCTCGCACGGTGTTGGTCTGGTTATAATAAGTATTCCAGGTACCCATCAGACCTATGGTAATGTTAGGACTGACCATATACTGGCCTCCCAATCCCACCATAGTATTGGTGTGAGAGAAAGAGCCGGGCAGCGCATAGTCCAGTACGGCCGTTTCCGGTGCCGATCCGATGCTTGCCATGGCGTTGATATTTGTCTTTCCGTCATTAGCCGGGAAGTATTTGGCGCCAATCTGAGCATTGTAATAGAAGTTGGAGTTGAAGAAGTGCATATCTATCTTCGTGTTGAGACGAACGACTTCAATGGTCTTGGCTAATTCTCCGCCTACAGTGAGTAGGTTAGTTTTTGACTCATTCCAACCCGTAAACAGATAGCCATTGTCTCCGGTGCCACCTGCAAAGAATTCATCGTTCCATTCATAACGCTTTGTGTAGGCGGCTACCCGTCTATAACCCACATGTGCACCTATTTCCCAATCATTCTTGAGATAATGCCGTAAAGCGACATCAGCCGTTATGTCCGGGAAGTATTTGGTCGCAAAGGCTGCATTGGCCGTGAGGCTCCACTTCGGTGAGAAGTGATGCGTCCACTCACCTTGTACCTGAATGCCGACTCCTCCCGGTGTCTGTTCTTCAGCCTCCATGCTGTCGCTTGCCGAGCCGCTTCGTCCTGCATAGTTGAGACGTCCCGTGTAGCTGTTCTTCTGGCCTTTTCGAGTGTATTCAGCGGTGGCAACGGAGGTAATGATGTCTTCTTCTCCGTAGCGTGCACGCAGGTAGGTCAAAGCAATCTCATTCTTGAGCATCATGCTTCTAAGGCCCGATAAGTGTCGTTGGAAAGAGCGATATTCCATGATGGATGGCTCGTAGTACTTTTGGTAATAATAGGCTGAATCCGCTTGACGGTTGGCTTCATATACCACTCCCTTGGTGTACTTCAATGATTTGTTCTGACTGTCGTAGAGCAAAGCTGTATCAAGAACAGCGAGAGCTTTTTCGGGTTCTTTCGCCTTTGTCAGTTGCAGGGCACGATATTCGCTGCTTTGTGAGAATGCACCTATAATCTCTTTGTTGCTCGGATATTTATTGAGTATCGGTTTCAGGAATTCCAAAGAAGCTTCGTATCTCTTGTCACGCTCAAGGACAGTAGCCCTCTTTGCCTGATAGAACGGTTCTTCAGGATAATAATTGATCCCTTGAGCCGTATATTTCTCGAATTCATCGTATTTTCCGAGTAAACCGGACGAATTGATGGCATACCGTAATCCGAGATCGCTCGATGGATTCAGGCTAATTAGCTTAACAGATTCCTCGTATGCTTTCTTCGTAGCTCCGGCTTCCATACATTTCTTGATGTACGGCACTGCTAGTTCCTCGTATCCGATAACATAGAAAATGCGCATATCCTCATCACTCTGCTCGATGGCAGATAGATACAGTTGCAAAGCCTCTTCGGTTTTATCCATTTTATCGAGAATAAATGCCCTTTTCAACGTGCCGTTTTCGTAATCAGGGAAGTGAAGAGTGATGGTGTCCAATGTTGCAAGTGCTTCATTGTAACGTTTCATATTGATATAGCAACTCAAGGCTTTTTCCCATGCGGCACCGTTCACTTCATTGTCGTCTACATGTTTTTGAGAAACGAACAATACGTGCGGCAATGCTTCTGCGTACAGACCAAGTTCCATCAGTTTTTCAGCTTTCTTCATGTGTTGTGCGCTCATGGCAAGCGTAATATCATAATCATCAGGATACATCTCATACATCTTTTTCAGCGTTGAATAGGCAAGATCATCCTCATTCATCTGGCGATAAAGCATATATTCTTTATAAAGAATTCCTTTATCATTGTTGCCATATTGTTTTTTAGCTTCTCTGATATAGAAGAGTGCGTCATCGGTATATCCCCGGGTGACGGAAGTGTTCAGCAGGTAGTCTAATGCTTCCTTGTTCTTATTACCTCCTTCGTAGGCCATGCCATATAATACATAAGGATCCCGCTGCTTCTCTGCTCGGGCAGCCTCCATTAACAGGTCGTTATACATACGCCGTATGGCAGGGCTGTTGTTTCTTCGCATTTGCTCGCGTATAAACACCAGAGCTTCCGGATAACGTGCCAATTCACTAAGGATACTCGCCCTTTTGACGATAAGCGCACCGCTTCCCGGTATGGCAGCCAAACCGTTGGATGACCAGCCTAGAGCAGCTTCCCGGTTTCCTTCCTGTAAATGCAGGTTAATGATGTCCAGATAATATTCTTCGTTTTGAGGAGATACTTTGATGAGCTCCGTCAACTTTTCGATAGCCTCTTTTCGGTTACCGCCTTTTTTCATTTGCTGGTAGCCTACCTCCATGCTGTAGATATAATCCTTCCTTAGAATCGTATCGTTCGGGTAAATCTGATTGATTCGTTTCAACAGACGGTCTGCTTCCACATCGTTGTTCTGCTTGCGGTACAGTTCAATCTTTCTTCGCCATAAACCTCTCCAATACGGATTCACTTCCAGCAACTCATTAACGTAACAAATAGCACTGGAGTAATTTTCGGTGATATCTTCTACGTCTACCAGCAGATGTTTGGCATTGACGTTGTTGTAATTGTCATCTATCGCTTTGACAAGATGATAACGCGACTGATCATAGTTCTTTTCGTGGAACCAGTATTTTCCCATGAGCCATTCAAGGTCAGAAACATTCGGGTATTTCTGAAGGCCCTCCTCCAACAGCTCTTTCCCTGCTTCCCATTCCTCGTTCGCAAAATGCTCCTGTACAATCTGGGCATATTGCTCCGGTGTCTGGAATCCGTTGTCGGTCCCGGAGGAAGAGGTTATCAGTAAAAACAGACAACCTAATATGGTGATCTTATGGAGAAATTCTCTGTTCATTCTATCTTGTCTTTAATCTTTCTTGTTTAAATCGTAGCAGGTTCGGGCTTCATTGCCGTTATATCAGTACCGTCTGCACTTTCTTCTTTCTGCTTGAATCCTTTCCGTTCCATGTTCTTCCACTTGAAGTCTCTATTGGTCAGATAACTGAGGTATCCTCTCAATGAACAGAAAGTGATGATGGGATGATAGAAGATGGGCTCCAATATGGACGCAATGATAATCCACAGGTATTCATATCCTCTTTTATATAGCATCCCGACATAGTAGTCGTAGGTAATAACAACGATGGAAAGGAACTGGCAGAACGTATAGATCGTCAGGTAAATCATCCATGCCGTGTTCCAGTTGACTGCTCCTGTAAAGGCCAGATAGATAAATACTATCAAACCGACGAGCTCGATGATCGGCGCTAGAAACTCAAAAACGAACATATAAGGCAGAGTTAACAGTCCCATCTGTTTATACGTCTTTTTGAAAATCATCTTACGATGGATATTAAGTGTCTGGAACAATCCCCGTGCCCAACGGGTACGTTGCCGGTAAAGCATTGCCAGGTTGGGAGGTCCTTCCGTCCAACAACAAGTATCAGGAATCTGTACGATCTTATAAGGACGGGAGAAGTCGCACATATATCCTACCATGCGGGTAATGAGGTCCATGTCTTCGGCAAAAGAGGGAGCATCGTATCCTCCGGCTGCAATCGCTACCGAACGATCGAAAAGACCGAATCCACCGGAAACATTCGGCATACCATTGATAGCGGACCATCCCATCTTACCAATCAGATAAGAGCGCATATATTCCAGATTCTGGAAAAGTGGAATCGGTGTACGGGGAGTTCTAACGTCTATGATTTGTCCGTCTTTCACGACGCATCCGTTAGCCATCAACATCGTTCCGCTGACTGCAATTACTTGTTTTTCTGAAGATATAATGGGCGAGATACAACGATAAAGAGCATACTTTTCCAAAATGCAATCCACATCCGTGCAGATAAAATAAGGATGAGAAGCAACGTTGATACCCGCATTGGATGCATCCGCTTTGGTTCCTCCATTTTCTTTGTCTACAACGATGAGTCGGCTGTATTTCGGGTTGGAGGATTTGAGGAGTCTTCGGAACGGTCTGGTTTTGATTCGCTCGATATAAGCATAGGGCACTTCTACCAGTTCATAATATTCGGTCATCTTTTCCAATGTACTGTCCGTACTTCCATCATTTACAATAACCACCTCGAAAAGCGGATATTCCAATGCAAGCATGGAGTTCACATTATCAATGATTGTCTTTTCTTCATTGAAGGCAGGAGCAATTACCGAAATGCCCGGTGTATAGGGGGATTCCTTGATTGTTTTCCGCATATAGCTTTCCACATAGTAATCCTTTCTCCGTTTTAGAGAAATGAAAGAGAGGAAGGCGAATGTGACGAAGAATATCGCCAGCATGCTCGTATAAAAGAATACGAAATAATTGAAGAATGTAAATATTATATCTCTCATGTTCTCTAGTTTAACTGGTTGATTAACGGATGCTTGGTGTGGGCAAACAATATAGCTGTGTGGGAATCTGCTTTTCTTTCCAATTGATCGAATGTTTTCCTTCCCATTGCACTATACTCATAGAGGGCTTTGAGTATGACTCTCTTGGTTCCCCAGTTATCTGCTTCATCATAAGCATTGTAAAGAAATCCTAAAGCCTTATCGGTCTTTAGATCCGCAATAGCCGAAATGATTTGTCGTTTGACTTCTTCCGGTTGTACATTATACATTTCAATCAGCTTAGGTTCAACCTCTTTGTATTTTAGTTTACCTAAAGTCTTGATCGCTTCACCTCGTATTTCCACAGAACGGGCATTGAGTTGCTTCGCGAGAATTGGGGCACTTTCGGTTTCATTATATAGCCGGATTTCGTTGATAAAGAATATCTTAACGTTTTCTTCAGCTGAAGTATTCACCCATTTAATAAAGGTGGGTGTGTTATATCCCACTTTCTTACGGTGCTCCAAGATAGCGTGTAACTCCATCATGTCCCATTGCCTTAACTTCATGCCGATGTCTTCGTCGAAGAAGCGGAACGGGTCACCCTGGCTTAACCACATATAAGTATAGCGTGCCGAGTTTCTTAGTTCTAGTTCACGATGATAGAGGAAACGGACCAATACCGCTTCAGAGGCATAGCCATTGATGGACTGAATAAGTTTCAGAGCTTGTATCTTTGATCTTTTGGAACCGAATTGAAGTTCGCGTTCAAGGAAACGTGTGATTTGGAATACGGTTTGAATCGTTTGATAGTTTAGTTCATTGATCTCATCTTCATGCACACTCTTGATTTCTGTTAATAGTTGAGTGATAATGCGTAACTCGTTAGGTTTCGGGCGCTTTTTCGTATCATATTCTAATCTGTCAGCTATCTCTTCTTCACTCAATGTGTTGGAATCTAGTGAGATAGATTTCATTTCTTCATAATACTTATCAAATGCTTTATTGTATTTCCGCTTCTCTTTTCGCCTTTTAAATATACCATATATAATATGGAATAGGAGAAATAAGTACGCAATAATACAAAACATTACAGCAATTGAGCATATTCTTATGATTAAAGGATAGCCAATAAACTTGTAATATATCCAATAGAAATAATATTCTATGTAATCTATACCATACAGTACTTGATCCATTTCCCTTGATATATTTATATATAGAACTTGTATATTCGGAATAAAAGCTCTATATTTGTTGTATTGAATGTTCTGTCTAATGCAAATATACGAAATAACTTGTATATATTATCCAGTGTTCATGAACAGGCCTTTTGAGCCCTATTTTAGCTCTTGTGATTATTCTCGATGGAAAGGATTGAAATTACAAATAAAGGCAAGCAAAAAGCTATTAGGAGTTAAATATATTTTTGATAAGTTAACAAATGGAGCCTGAAAATAAGTGTGATAAGCCAGGTTCTCATGCGAAACAAAAACAAACAATAAATTTAAAAATTAAATTAAGATGAAAATTAAAAGTTTGATGTATGTCCTTATGGGGACAATGTTGGTTACTACTTCCTGCTCTGATAATGAGTTGGAAAAAGGTAACGATGGTTCGGGAACTGTTGACCCGGTAAATGCTTCTGCACTTGTGAATGTATATTCCGATAAAAGTGGTTCTGAAGCGAGTCTGCTTGTGGGAGATGTATTAGTGAAAGATTCCCGTACTCTTACGTTGAATGTTCCTGCTGCTTGCGAGAAAGTGTATATGAAATACAATACAGTTTCGGGAACAGAAGCTACAAAAGAATTTGCTTTGTCTCCTGTTAGTCGTGGTGTAGATCAGAGTACTGGTTTCAATTTTGAAACAAACCGTCTGGCATTGGTAACTCTTGCGCTTCCTGAAGATGCAGTGCAGCCGACAAATGAAACGGACCAAGGCTATCTTTTCTATCATAACACAGGTGTGGTGATGTTCGAAGATGGTTGGCCTATTCAACTGGATTCATGGTATGATGAAGATTTCAACGATGTTGTATTCGAGTATGACTTGAAGGTGACTGAATGTCATAGTCAACAGATGATGGAGACTGTAGGAGGTAAAGAAGAATTGTTGTTGACTTTGGATGTTCGTGCTGTAGGTGGTATATACCCGACTGTGTTAGGTGTTGTACTGGATGGTTTGAAAAGCGAGTATGTTGATCGGATTACTGCAAGCCTTGTACTAAAAGGTGGTCAGGGAACAATGACAGACTTAGCTAAAGAGGAACTTTCTACAAAAAATATAGTGAAAGTTGAAAATAAAAATTGGAATTGGAGTAATGATACTCGCAAAGAACCGCGTTTCGCAATATTGACAGTGGATAAAGCACAAGCGGAAGGAACTGTTATTACACTGGATGGTTTAACTTCTTTGATGGATAATAATCAGGATATGTTTCAGGTAACACAAGGAAAAGTAAGAGAAGGACTACCTATGTTGCGTGCTGAAGTTAGACTGATTGGTAAAGAAGGATTAACTGGAGCTGAAAGAGATGCTCAGCTTGCAGCATTTAGAGAGTTGATTTTAGATACTAATAGACAGAATTTCTTTATTAAGGTGAACGGTGGTAAAGAAATACACATGAGGGGTTATGCACCGACTTCTGCTTACAAAGCAGAATATGAAGCATTGGTTGCGGGTGACACTACACTGGATGCAAATGTTTATTATTCAAATACCAAAGGTTCCACTTGGGGAGTTAAACTTCCGGTTGGCACACGTCATGCTTATGAACGTGTACCATTTAGAGAAGCATATCCTGATTTTACTAAATGGGTAGATAGTAAGGGTGCTTCAAACCAGAAATGGTATGAGAACTTTGTTGATGAAAAAACTATAAGATATTGGTAATGCAAATTATCAGTCAATACGTTATTTGAGATATTTTGTACAATTTGAACCCCTCTTTTTTCGAAAAGAGGGGTTTCTTTGTATTCGGAAGAATAATCTTTAAACTAATACCGTAATGACGAAGCGATTTTTTATAGGCTACAGTTTGATTACTTTTTTTCTCTTAAATAGTGTGGTGCTTTTGGCACAACACAAAGCTTCCTTTGTGCAGCAATGGAAAATAGAAGATGCATCCCATGCTTTGCAGATAATAGAACGTGCAGATACATTAGAATTGATAGTTCCGGACGGACTGACTATGTGGTATCGGCAACGATTGACGGGCGATTATGAAATAAGTTATCGTATTTGTATGGTGATGCAAGGTGGAAAGTATGACCGCTTGAGTGATCTGAACTGCTTCTGGGCTGCCAATGATCCTAAATACCCTGATGATCTTTTTGCCCGTAGTCAGTGGCGTGACGGCATCTTTAAAAACTATAACACATTAAACCTTTTCTACGTTGGATACGGAGGAAATGATAATTCAACGACCCGTTTCCGTCGATACAAAGGAGAATATTATGGAGTGGCAGATGACAAGGTGAAACCTTTATTGAAAGAATATACCGATGCCTCTCATTTACTCGTCCCCAATCAGTGGTATGAGATTCGGATTCGAGTGGAAAAGGGAATCACAACTTATTCTGTGAATGATGAAGAGTTGTTCCGCTATACCCTTGCGGGTAGTGAAGGTGACGGACACTTCGGTTTACGTCTTTTGCAGAATCACGTACTCTTTACAGATTTTAAAGCGACTATACTTTGACTTATATACTGAAAACCTAATAAGACTATATTTCCATGATGAAACAACCTTTTACTAAATTTGGAGCGACAACTCTGTTTTCTCTTTTGTGTTCAGCATTCCTTCATGCGCAAGTTGTAACAGATGAACGGATGTTTTCTTTTGAAGAACCGCAAATACCGGATTGTATCACCGCTACCCATTCCCGCCTGTCGGTATCTGATCTGCATTATAAAGATGGAAAACATTCGTTGGAATGGACATTTGAACCGGGTGGTATATTGGAACTCAAGAAAGACCTGAAGTTTGAGAAGAAAGATCCGACCGGCAAGGATTTATATCTTTCGGCTTTTATTGTGTGGGTTTATAATGAAGTTCCCCAAGATACGACCATTGAGTTTCAGTTTCTGAAAGACGGCAAACGATGTACATCTTTCCCTTTTGGTATTAATTTCAGTGGTTGGCGTGCCGCATGGGTTTGCTATGAACGTGATATGCAAGGCACACCGGAAGAAGGCATGAATGAACTCCGGATTATTGCTCCAAATTCAAAAGGAAGCCTTTTCATCGATCATTTGATTACGGCTACTAAGGTTGATGCACGTCAACAGACGGCCGATCTGCAAGTTCCTTTTGTCAATGCCGGGACCACCAACCATTGGCTGGTTGTCTATCAACACTCGCTTTTGAAACCGGATATTGAATTGACTCCTGTAGACGATAAGCAAAGAGCAGAAATGCAACTGTTGGAAAAGCGTTTTCGTGATATGATCTACACGAAAGGAAAAACGACTGATAAAGAAGTAGAAACCATCCGCAAGAAATATGATTTCTATCAGATAACTTACAAGAACGGCCAAGTATCGGGAGTACCTATTTACATGGTACGTGCTTCAGAAGCTTATGAACGGATTATACCAAACTGGGATAAAGATATGCTGACTAAAATGGGAGTGGAAATGCGTGCTTATTTCGACCTGATGAAAAGAATTGCCGTTGCATATAATAATGCGGCAAATCCGGTGATTCGGGAAGAAATGAAGAAGAAGTTCTTAGCAATGTACGATCATATAACCGATCAGGGAGTAGCTTATGGTAGTTGTTGGGGAAACATCCATCATTATGGCTATAGTGTTCGCGGTCTGTACCTGGCATATTTTCTGATGAAAGATGTGCTTAGGGAAACCGGGAAACTTCAGGAAGCCGAACGGACATTACGCTGGTATGCGATTACTAACGAAGTATACCCTAAACCGGAAGTCAATGGAATTGATATGGACTCTTTCAATACACAGACCACAGGACGCATTGCCAGCATTTTAATGATGGAAGATACACCGGAAAAACTACAATATCTCCGGTCTTTCTCCCGTTGGATTGATTTTGGTTGCCGTCCTGCATTGGGATTGTCCGGTTCGTTTAAAGTAGACGGAGGTGCTTTCCATCATCGAAATAACTATCCGGCTTATGCTGTGGGCGGACTCGATGGAGCAACCAATATGATCTATCTTTTCAGCCGGACGGAATTTGCTGTTTCCGAGTTAGCTCATGAAACAGTGAAAAATGTACTGTTGACCATGCGTTTCTATTGCAATAAGCTGAACTTCCCTCTTTCCATGTCCGGTCGTCATCCAGATGGAAAAGGTAAACTGGTTCCTATGCATTTTGCTATGATGGCTTTAGCCGGTTCTCCCGATGGAAAGGAGGAATATGATAGTGAAATGGCTTCTTCTTACCTCCGTCTGATTTCAGACCCAAGTATTGAAAATGACTCTCCTGAATATATACCTAAGGTTTCAAATACTGAAGAACGTAAGGTGGCAAAACTTCTTATAGAGAAAGGTTTCCGTTCGGAGCCGGACCCGCAGGGAAATATAGCGATGGGATATGGTTGCGTCTCTGTTCAACGTCGTAGCAATTGGTCGGCTGTGGCACGTGGACATTCCCGTTATCTATGGGCGGCAGAACATTATCTGGGAGCAAATCTATACGGTCGCTACCTGGCACACGGCAGTTTGCAAATATTGACTGCTGCACCGGGACAGACAGTAACTCCCGCCACTAGCGGCTGGCAGCAGGAAGGTTTTGACTGGAACCGTATTCCGGGAGTGACATCTATTCATTTGCCATTGGAGCAATTGCAGGCTAAGGTGCTCAATGTGGATAGTTACTCTGGAATGGAAGAGATGCTTTACTCCGACGAGGCTTTTGCCGGTGGTTTGTCTCAACAGAAGATGAATGGTAATTTCGGAATGAAGTTACATGAGCATGATAAGTACAACGGATCACATCGGGCACGTAAATCTTACCATTTCATCGATGGAATGATTGTCTGTCTTGGTTCGGATATTGAAAATACAAATACGGAGTTCCCGACAGAAACGACTATCTTCCAATTGGCAGTTACTGATAAAGCAGGGCATGATTATTGGAAAAATTATCAAGGAGATAAGAAAGTATGGGTGGACCATTTGGGAACGGGTTATTATGTTCCAACTCCCATCCGGTTTGAGAAGAACTTTCCTCAATACTCGCGAATGCAAAATACAGGAAAGGAAACAAAGGGTGATTGGGTTTCTTTGGTTGTAGATCATGGAAAGGCACCGAAAAACGGAAGTTATGAATACGCTGTTCTGCCTCAGATGAATGAAACTCTGATGAAGAAATTTGCAAAGAAGCCCACTTATAAGGTATTACAGCAAGACCGGAATGCACATATTGTAGAGTCCGTTTCCGAACAGATCATTTCTTATGTGTTGTTTGAAACTCCTGAAACGACATTGCCGGGTGGTTTATTACAACGTGTGGATACTTCCTGTCTGGTTATGATTCATAAAGGATCTGCTGATAAGATTAAGTTGACGGTGGCACAACCGGATTTAGCTTTGTATCGCGGTCCAAGCGATGAAGCGTTTGATAAAGATGGGAAACGCATCGAACGTAGTATCTATTCACGACCATGGATTGAAAATGCCAGTAGTGAAATACCTGTGACTGTAACGATAAAAGGGCAATGGAATGTAGAAGAAACTCCGTTTTGCAAGGTGATTTCTTCTGATAAGAAGCAAACAGTTTTGCAGTTCAGTTGTAAAGATGGTGCTAGCTTTGAAGTGGAGTTAAGGAGATAAAAGTCAGACAATAGGAGATCATTTGCTTTTCCTGATAAGGGAACACTAGTTTCTCTTGGAGAAACCATAGTTTCCATGCCGTTGAAACTATTGTTTCTCGGTGCTGAAACTACAGTTTCCCAATGCTGAAAACTTTAGTTTCCCGGTACGAAACCTTTGGTTTCAAGCCTTGAAACTAAAAGTTTCCCCACGAGAAACAAAGGTAATGCATTCATGAAATAAATAGGATTGCCTGGAGCTTCCAGAGTGAATACCTCCGCGTTGTGAAATGTAGTTTATCTGTTTCTGGTGACAGCATTATTGTTGTCACACTGCTGTCACCTATTGCTGTCACGGTGTTAATTGTTAATAATCAAACCGTTAAGCAGCAATCGGTGACAGGTGACAGATATATAATTAAAATAATTGTATAGAGAGGTTAGAACATAAACATGGCAACGGCAACAATACGGTTGTTACATACGGCATGGGTATCTTGAATTTTCCCATTGGACGTATTGAGCGAACCATACCATGCAGAGCTTAATGTATATTCCAACCCGAATTTCCAGTGGGGGACATTGTAGGTCAGTTCTGCTCCTGCCGTAACTAATTGGTTAAGGTCTGTTCCTGTTTCATAAAGTTTTGCATCATTTCCTTTGGGAGCATATAGTGCATCACTTGTTCCCAGATTCTTGGCATAGCCTACGAAGATTCCCGGCTTCCATTTCTGTCCGTAGACAACGTTGAACCAAGAGCTGGAGAAACGTATCGGAGTATATTCTTGTTCTCCCGTTTGTTCGTTGACAGACTTGATCCCGAATCCACCCAAACCGGAAGCTTGTGTCAGATTGGATCCTAATACGCTCTTCGCAGCGATGAACCAGTCTTTGTTGGTGTATTTTACATGAGCTTCGTATGAAAGAGTTGTGATGCGTTCGTCTACCTTGTATTTATCTGTATTTACTATAGACTCCGTACGTGGTTTCAATGATAACAACTCAATGCCTACGCCGGCCAGCAAACCGCCATTCTTATAATCAGCTCCGACATAAAATTCGGGAATACAGCTTTGCTTCAGATACTTATGTGTTTTCCCTTCCGGTCCTTGTGAAGTATATTGTGATTGCCACACTGCGGCTCCGGTAAGTTGGAAATTCTTGTTTGTATAGCGATAACGAATTTGTGGCGCACGGCTGAAGGGCTGAAACGGTGCTCCTACGGAGAGATTAAGAATCTGCGGAGACACATCTCCGAATAAGGGATGCCAGTTCTGTCCGAGTAATAAAGCTGATTTTCCCCAATCCAGATTCAAATAAGCATGACGAAGGCGAATGACCGAATAAGAAGTGCCTGTGCCGCGGAAGTCGACTTCTACTTTGGCAGATGTCTTGGCTGTTCCCAGTTTTGGACCGGCAACGTCTACTCCAAGGCGCGAATATAAAGTATAGAAGTTACTGTTGGGTGTTGAGTTCAAATCGTTCCCCTCCGGATCACGCACTTTGTCTTTTGGATACATATAAAACAATCCGTCTACGGTTTCTTCGTTAGCACGACTATTATAATAGAAGTCAGTACGAATCTGTCCATAGAATTTGAACTTGAAATCCTGCATTTGTGCGAAACTGCCTGATACGGTTATCAGACAAAGAAAGATTAGAATGTATTTTTTCATAATGTGCATGTTTGTAAACGGGCGCAAAATTACGTAAAATTACTGGTTATCAGTTCATCGTTGATTAAAAAAGGCAAGGATTGCCTGATTATATTTGTTGAGACTTGTGCTTTTATGAATTGCTTTCAGTAATTTTCTGTCTGCTTGCGGCATTAAATATTCCCAGAAAGTTTTCATTTTGTTCAGAAGTTGTTCGTCTCCTCCTTCCAACTGTTCTGCATATTGATTGTATACGCATTTGTGCATAGATTGCAATTTTTCTCTCATTTCATCGAACTCGAGTGCACGGTTTTGTCTATACTCCAAAGCTAATGCCGGGTTGGCAAGTAATCCCCGTCCTATCATAATTCCGGCTAGTCCGGGAAACTGTTTCTGAATGCGGTGAATATCTTCTACACTATTGATATCTCCATTATAGATGAGCGGATGCTTGCAGGCATTCTGAAAAGCCTCAAACGCTTTAAGGTCAACTTCTCCTTTGTATTGCTGTTTTCCCAAGCGGGGGTGCATAACCACTTGTCGCAAGGGTAGCTCATTGATAATCGGAGCCAGTTTCAGACATTCTTCCGGATCTTCCCAGCCCAACCTCATTTTGATGGAGAAACTTATTTGCGGATATTCTGTAATCAGGCTAAGTAACGCCTGAACTTCTTCGGGGTAAGGAAGAATGCCGGAACCATTGTGGCGTTTAGCCAGCATGGGAAAAGGACATCCCATATTGATGTCGACTTCCTTATATCCCTTTTCAATGAATAGGGATAAGATTTTTTCTGCTTTTTCAAAAGAAGGGGCTATCAGTTGGGGAATCAGATGGGCTACCTGATTATTCCCGGGGTCGATTCCGCGGACATCTCTATGGCGGAATCCGCCTTTTTCGAGTCGTACAAATGGGGTATAATAAGTATCTATACCTCCGAAGCAGGCAGCATGAGCATTACGGTAAAACACTTCGGTGTAACCTTGTAATGGGGCAAAATGAATAGGAAGAGTCTTTGGCATTATTTTTATTTTTGTGCAAAGATACAGAAAAAGTAAAAGAGAGGAACCTCGCGGTCCCTCTCTTTCTGATGTTAAATTGATTAAAGTCTGATTTTTATAAACGTTTTCTATGATTGAAGGTTAGAAAAATTGGGGGATATATTTTTATTCTACAACGTTTATAGTCAGTTCACGTACTACTTGACCACCTTGATGGACGTAGTTTGCATTGTTGGCTACGAAAGTAGCGGTATATGTACCGGCCTCTTCATAGGTATGTGAGTATATCTCCAACGACTGCGAGATATTCTTAATCGCTACACCAGCGTCAGGATTGCAGGAACCATTGAGTAAGAGCGGTTCAGAGATTAGCCAACTATTTTTTAGTGTAGCTCCGGCAGCAGAGCTGGATACTATTATTTCCGTCGGTAAATTTGTTTTCCAGAATCCGGGGACACCGCCATCAACTGCTCCATACTCTCTGTCTTTAACTTTGTCCGATTGCTGGTCACTTTCATTATTTACAATGTTTAGTGGTGTGAAACCTAGATTTTTTGCATAGACAGTTTCTGATTTATTATTATTAAAAGCCAGTTCTATGCGTATATTGTTAAAGGAAAATTTAGGTTGTCTAACAGCACCATCCTGACCGCCTTTGTAATGGAAAGCAATGGTGATTTGCTTTCCAAGATAAGAAGCTAAGTCTTTAGTGTATGAATAGGATTTAGTATTGCTTTCTACTTTCACCGGCAATTCTTCTGTTGGTATTAAATATGTCCAGTCAAACCCTTCTACAAGTAGCTTATCTGCTTCGAAATTATTCTTGGCCATTCCCGGGAAATTGTCGGAAATGAAAATATCTAATGCAGTCTGTGGTGTATTTTTAGGCGGTGCATCATATTGGGCAACCATATCGAAATTAATTTCACATTTTTCGATATCCTCTATTTTCATCTCTGTCCGATTGCGGAATTTATATTCATGGTCAATTTCTCCACTGAAGAATGTTATAAAATCAGGGTCACCATCGAAGCTGAACGTTACCGGACTTCCTTTCTTTACAGTAACAGTTTTGCCATCGAAGCTGACATTGCTGTCTGTCACCACACCAACTTCCATTGCTGTGTCTTCTTTTAATTCCTTGTCGCATGAAGCGAGACATAGTCCGGCAAAAGCGATAGTCATCAAACTTTTATATATTGTCTTCATATCCTTTTCTTTTTAAAGTTAATAAGGGATTTACCAACCCGGATTATTCGTTTTGATAGCACTGTTCGATCCTATCTCATTGGCAGGAATCGGGAAATAGTTGTAAGACTTCGGAATATTGAAGTAAGTATATACATTGGTTCCGAATTTCCAGGATTCGTCAGCCTGCGCCTTGTCCACTTGTTCCTGCATCAGTTTGTGATAGTCTCCCCAGCGGATCAGGTCGAAACGGCGTGTATATTCGAAGCAGAGTTCCATAGCACGTTCGTCTTTGATAGCCTTACGGAAGCCGGTTTCATCCAGATTTGCTGCAAGCTTGTTGATTCCTGCACGTTCTCTTACCGCATTGATACATTCATAAGCCAGATCATTAGGACCATGGTTGACTTCATTTTCAGCTTCTGCAATCATCAGCAGAATGTCAGAGTAGCGGAGAAGAGGGAAGTTGATGGAAGTATCGTTCTTGCTCTTCTTGTCTGCCTCATATTCTCTACGATATTTGGCAGCAGCTCTATTGCGGTTCTTATTGGCATCATTCTTCGATTCGCGATCACCGTAAGTAGAACCGGGCTCTGTTTTGCCATAGCTGAAGGATTGATTCCAATATTGTTGTTCCACTTCATCTCTTTTTCCTTTCACAAATTCACGACCGTCTACCGGAGTGCCTTCTCCTGCTGACTGGGTGTAAGTGAATGGAGCGATATTCCAGTTGCAACGGTCAATATCACCGTTTGCTTCATACAATTCCAGCAGTTTAGGAGTATTCCAGATAAAAGCGTATGCATAACCCGGGTCACCTTTACCGGTGATGGATGCTTTGGAAGAAAGGTCCTTACCCTGAATACCGATAATATTACCAATTCTACCTTCTGCACGTACATCCGTTGAACGGTTACCTGCAAATTCTACCTCCCAGATACTTTCATTAGCCTTGGCACCATCCTTATTGAGAGCAGTGTTATACTTATCAGAACAAATGTCGATAAAGAAATCCCAATATTTAGCAGTCAGTGAATGACCTTCATTCTTAACTAGCTGTGCATAGTAACTCGCTTTTTTGAAATATTCTGTAATCTCGGCACTAGTCGTACTGTTGGCTAAACCCACTTCCTTGTCACGTTTAGGTTCACCAGCTCTGAACATATATACACGTGCCAACATTCCCCAAGCTGCCGATTTGGAAATACGTCCCGGCAAATAGTTCAAATCTTGAGCAGATTTGAGATCTTCGGCAGAACCATACATTTCTTTGATGATAAAATCATAAATCGTCTGTTTGTCCGTACGAGGAATAGAGTGGTTATAAACATCTTCTGTAGAAGTAGTCTTGAAAGGTACATCTCCCCAACATTCTACCAAAGTGAAATAATAGAATGCGCGCAAGAAGCGAGCTTCCGCTTTGTATTGTTTGCGGGTATCATCGTTCATATCGGGCACTGCATCAATATTCTCCAGGAAAATATTGGCTCTGTTGACGCCAGCGTATAATGTAGACCATAGTGCCGCTACAGTAGGATCACTTGTGTTGGCATTGTTACAGATTAAACCGCTCTTATTAGGTCCGCGGTTGGCACCACCATAGTGTCCCAGGTCGTCACCTCCTACAAGGTATAAGAATTCATTTCCGTAAAATGAACTTTGTCCCAGAATAGCATAGGTTCCTGTCAGCCATGAAGTAGCTTCTGCTTCATTTTTGAAGAAGTTCTCGGGAGTAGTATATGTCGGGTCTTTTTCCAGGAAATCGCAGGAAGTCAGGTTTAGTCCGACAAGAAGTGATATGATAATTATTCTTATTGTTTTCATATACGTAATTGTTTGAAGGATGATTGATTAGAAACCTAGGTTTACACCAAAACTAATAGAGTAGGCTCTCGGATAAGCGGAGAAGTCCAGCCCCGGAGTCAGTGCGCCTTCACGGATAGATACTTCCGGGTCGTAACCAGAATATCCTGTACATGTCCATAGATTCTGACCGGCAACGAATACACGTGCATTGTCTATCTTCCATTTCTTGGTCAGTTGCTTCGGCAGTGTATAGCCTAAAGATACTGTTTTCAGACGAAGGAAAGAACCATCCTCAATAATACGTGTAGAGAATACTTTGTTAGAACCGGAGTCGGTAGCTCTCGGAATATTACTTTCCGGGTTTTCTGTTGTCCAACGGTCTGCGTAACTTGCATATTGGTTCAAGTCGCGTGTCTTATTACTGTTCTCGAAGAACAGGCGGTTGGCATTCAATACATCGTTTCCATACGACCATTGGAAGAAGATGCTCAAGTCAAATCCTTTGTATTCGAAATTATTGGTAAATCCACCTGTATGTTTCGGCATACCGTTACCGATCATAGTACGGTCGTTATCGTCGATAATACCGTCACCATTCAAGTCTGCGTATTTGGGCATACCCGGCTGCGTATTACTCTCGGAAGAGAAATATGGAACATTACGTTTCAATGTATAGGTGTCACCCACCTTGTCGAAGTCTTCGTACTTGTATGTACCTTCATAGATGAATCCATACATCATCCCCATCGGATAACCCACTTTGGCGATGTAGCTGTATTGTGAGTTATAGTTTTGGTCAAATTTCGCAGCAGTTGGCATGGATACTTGGTTTTCTGCCAATGCCAATACTTTATTCTTGTTAAAGGCTATATTGAAGTTACTGGTCCACGAGAAATTACGGTTTTTAATGTTGGTAGTATTCAAGGTGAACTCAATACCTTGGTTGCGTACCTTACCTATATTCTTCATCGCACTGGTAAAACCGGAAGAAGGAGCTGTTGATGCATTCAGCAGCAGGTCGCGAGTCGTTTTACGATACCAGTCTATGGTCAATCCGATACGTTCGTCAAGGAAGCCCAAGTCCAGACCCAGATTCCACTGTTCGGTAGTTTCCCATTTCAACTTTCTATTTCTCAAGGAAGTAGGTACCATACCTACGCTTGTCAGACTGTTCTCAAACGGATATACACCACTTGGAGTACTACCGACTGAAATAAAGTCTCCGACTTTATCTTTCAACATTTGATATAGAGCGTATGTATCATACTCGCCTACACGGTTGTTACCGGTCAATCCCCAGCTTGCTCTTAATTTACCTGAAGAAACAACTGGTTTCAATGGTTTCATAAAATCTTCTTCCATGAATCCCCAAGCCAATGAGCTGGAAGGGAAATAACCGAAACGGTTATCGCCACGGAACTTGGAAGAACCGTCGGAACGGAAAGAAACCGTTGCATAATACAATGATTTATAGTTGTAGTTCAAACGTCCCAGGAAGGAAAGCATAGACCAGGAACTCTTTAATGATTTGGTCGTACTCGGAGTTCCTTCACTCATTCCTGCCATTCCGAGTGCTTCGTTTGGAATTTGCACTGTTTTGTATGAATAGTATTCATAGTCGGAATTTTGCAGGGTTACACCTGCCATACTATTAAAGAAATGCTTCCGTTTGATATTGGTCTGATAGGTCAGAATGTTTTCGTTCAACCATGTTGCACGTTGAGAATGGTAGATTTCTGCATTTACCTTATCGGATGATTTCGGATTACCATAGCGGGTCTTCGAGTTGTTGAATGTTTCCCCTTTGCGGGTATCGAACGTGTAACCGCCGGAAACTTTCAACTTCAATCCTTTGATAAATTCATATTCTGCAA
>ERZ857955.1368-NODE-1368-length-19678-cov-2.817408_pt1 | contig 19678 bp, 15 predicted proteins | sample MGYA00519956_ERZ857955 | MGnify/ENA primary metagenome ERZ857955 (study PRJEB31778, sample SAMEA3449378) | human gut metagenome | biome: human gut; feature: human-associated habitat; material: faeces | place: United Kingdom | collected 2010/2012 ...
GTGACCTGGCCGGCAAGATCCGTCACAGTTTCGTCCAGACCAAGATCATCAATGACCGGCTTAAGCACCTTCGAAGTGGTGGCAAGCGTCGGATATGAGGTGATTTGGTTGGAAATGTAGCTGCCGCCAGCGGACTGCTGGTTAATGTCGACACCATTTTGAGAAGCATTGTAAGTAGCCATGGTCTGAGCCGTAGCCGTATACTTCGCCGGAGCGAGGAAGGTATAGGCGCTCACGCCTGCCACCACCACCACGAATGCAATAATCGCGGTGACCAGATGCTTACGAATGATTTTGAGCAGATCCATCAGAGTGATGCCGTCATCCGCTTCCTCAACTACCCCTTGCGGTGCGGTAGGCTGCTGCACATTAGCGTTCTCTACAGAAGTCACTGAACTTCCCCATCTCACGTTGGCAATATCCTTTCCAAGGATAATCTTCCCCCTCGAACTATTCCTCATCCCTTCATACATTGAACACATTTTTTGGGAACTCAAACAGATAAGCTATGAAATAAGGAACATTCCCTGTCGATATCGTGCGCGTGCGAGACTTTTTGGCAATATTTGGCATATTCAGTGGCTGATTTTGGGCGGGCTGTTTCTGACCGCAAGAAAAAGTGCCACCGGCGACCGTGTCAAGTGAACAAGGCCGCCAAAATCTGTTGTCAGCCTTTCCTACGCCCAGCTTAAGTAGATTGAGGAGAACGACAAGGCAAGCTGGAAGAATACGCTGTCCCGTCAGCAAGGCGTGTATGTAATTACCAATACCGATAACGGGAAACTGTATGTGAGAAGCGCCACCGGAAGGAACGGCATATACCAGCGTTGGAAAAACTACATAGATAATGGCCACGGCGGCAATACAGAACTAAGCAAACTTGTGGAGCAGCAGGAGAAGCGTACGTAGAGACGCATTTCCGTTACACGCTTTTGGAACATTACGATTCCACCGTGCCCAAAAACGTCGTCCTCGCCCGAGAAGCCTATTGGAAGCAGGCACTGGACACCCGCAAACACGGATACAACGATAATTAGGCCTTGCCAGATATAGATACCCCAAGAATTTCCTCAAATCATTGGTAGTGACCGGTACAGGCTTTCATCATCATTCCGCCACGCCCTGAAAGTGACGGAATGTATGTGCCCAGCTCCCCATTTCGCTTATATGTGGCAGATTTCAAGAGATGGAAACTCCCATTTCGCTTATACGCGGCAGATTCCGAGAGATGGAAACTCCCATTTCGCCTATATATGGCAGGTCATAACGGGCAAAAGCCACTTTGGGGGTACATTTTCCACAGTTAAAGGGTATATCTCTGCCGATTACCTGCCACAGATAAGCGAAATGACATTTTCGCGCCGCCCAAATCCGCCACTCATAAGGCAGATGACCCTCTTCACCGCCAGTCGAAGCGCCGCCCATTGGAACGTCTCCAGTCAAAACACTCCTCGTCGAAGTGCCGCTCATCGACGCAATCCATAAGAAGCACCGTCAGTCAAAGTGCCATCAGGGTGCTGCCTCAATGAGGCAGCACCCCTAATACACCATCAGTCTCGAGGAATCAGCTCTTTTGGTTGGGGACGAGCATGATCTCGCCGTCGGCTATGCCCTTGAGATGCTGGCCGTAGGGGCTCTTGCCGTAACGATCCGCGGACTCCATGAGCTGCTCGCGCGTGATCCAACCGTTCTCGAAGGCGATCTCCTCCACGATCGCGATCGGCAGGCCCTGCGCCCGCCACTGAGCCTCTCGCCTCACCGTCCAAACACCAAGCTTGCAGCGGACACCATGCCGCAAGAACCTGCCAAGAGATAAGAAACCACGGAAGGAAACGACGAATTTTGTTGCACGATTCCGATTTTCGGGGCAAATTTCGAATCGTGCAACATTTAGGGACACAGAACGTGCCGAAGCGGCCGGAAGCATGCGTCCATGGCAAGAAAACGCACCAAGGCCTAGCAACGTATGCTTTGTCATAAAGCAGAACATACGTAACATCCGGATACCATGAGATATAGGGGGATTAACAATCTTCGCTATAAGGTTTCACGAAAGGCATAGTAATGGCCAGAGATTCTCGGAACTACGAAGCTCCCGGAAAGTTCTCCAATGTTTACAGCTTTCGGCTTGTCTGCATCCAAGTCTGCAATACATCTACATTTTGCAAGCCCATCTCGCAGCATACATAACCAATATAATCAGGGATATCCTTTTCTAGATTTACGAGTAAAGATTCAAGCTGCTGTAGGAATTCCAGATACCGTTTCTTGTCCGTGACCAGCCTCAAATCCTTAACAAGCTGGAATACAGTGATGTTCCTATCATGAGGATGCGCACAATACAATCGCTCATCATGAGCACATATATTTCGAAAATCCTTTATTCTCCGGTATATCTTGTCAAGCTGTATAGAAGTAATCTCTTCCCCATGACGGTGAGAATCCTTATATAAAGCAGTAAAGCTACGCGCAATATTTCCACGGACAACGCTACCCTGCGCTTGGAAAAACCAATAGATCTGACCAATAGTGAGATCATTGCACAATACCCAAAGCGGCACTTCCCCCTCATATTCCTCGAGACAATGCCGAAGATATTCTTTCCTATCAGGGAATCTAGGATTTCTGTTTAAAGAGATGATTTTCTCTAACTTTGGAATAAGTAATACAGCTTTGTCGTGTGCTTTGCCTGTTTCCGCATAATTTGCGATATTCAGATAAGGATTTTTCTCTTCTGCATTCTCTTTGGTGAATTCGTATGAGCATATTGTCTTCAGAATAGCTTCTGACAACGTAGTCATACGGAACAACAAGAATCGCAAGTTCCTATCAAAAACGAAAAGAGCATACAAGTCATTGAACGACGTGCCAGTAAGATATCGGTCTTCATGTGTTCTTTTTCCGGCTTCTTTATCGAGAAAAGGATCCTTGTACCCGTTAACAACCGAATAATAGCCTTCACGTTCCAAAATCCACGGAGTGCGCATGTCAGTCTGCAGACCACGTCTGTTAAGCTGTTGCACTTGGCTTTCTATGCCATAAATGGTCTATACATAACGCCTCCCTAATGCACGAAAACCGTTCCCTATCTAGGGAACGGTTTTCGCGAACTAGACAACGCCTAGCTTTATCGCATCTGATAAATTTACTCATGAATATCAGCAATGTCAATTCAGCGTGTCTCAACAGGATTTCCGTTCTAGAGAAAACGCAGCACATCTCACACTAACGGATTTCTGGTATGCGAACTGTTGCAGAGACATTGAAAGATGGAAAGCCGGAACACCCGGAACCAGACCTTTGTCAGTTCTTCTGGTTGGGGACGAGCATGATCTCATCGTCGACGATGCCCTTCAAATGCCGGTAGGGGCCCTTGCCATAACGCTCAGCGGACTCCATGAGCTGGCCGCGCGTGATCCAACCGTTCTCGAAAGAGATCTCCCCCACGATTGCGATGGGCAGGCCCTGAGCGCGCTGCACGGTACGCACGACCCCCTCCCCATTACTAGCACAAACTCTTGGAAAGCAAAGCACTGTCAGAGCCCCGCGCAAGCCGCACCACCCTCAGCTCTGACTTTGCCCGAGTTCCGCACCCTTGGCAGGATACCGCGCAACATTCTGAGCAATTAACTCATCGCCCATCACCTTGCCGAAATCAGCCCATGGCCACGCTGCAAAAGGCGAGACGTCCTCAGACCCATGATCCTGAGAAATAATCTCCCTGACTATGCTCCGGGGATCATAGCCCTTCTCAAGCCGATCCTGATCAGCGGCATCAGTGAAATAAAGCTCATAACAACGTCTTCCCTCATGAATCCCCCTGCGCCACCTTGCAGGCGTGATCTCATAGCCCGTATGGACGATTGAATCATCAACCAAATCTTGCGGATCCGAATAGTTCAGCCCAAGGACATGCGGATAGACCCTATCCAGCCCACATTCCTTAAACGCATGTTCGAACACATTGTCAAACGTCGGATAAAGCTGCGGAATCTCCATAAATCGAATTCCCGAAGCAAGCAGACTGAGAGCAGATTGCCCCACAATCTCATGTTTCATTTGCGTCTTGGTAAGCATACTCGATCTTCCTTTCCTAAAAACCGTCGTTGCAAAACACCAGATGTTATGCTCAAAGAAAACGTCTCAGCCAATCAGGAAGATTGAAGCTATCAATAGACCAAGAATCCTCTTCATCTTCCTCCCAAACATTCTCTTTACCATCAAAGAATTTCTGGAGTATGAAAATCTTTCCATTCAACTTCCAAGAAAATATCCACAACCTCTCATCCATAGGCAAAGTATCATATTCGTACCTCATAGAATAAGTTCATGCTCAACATTTAGATTCAGTATCAATATCACACTTCTCATTTTCAATAAACACATTCTTGCGGCTAATCCAAGAGTGCAAACGAGCCTTATCGTCTATTTTTTCGCTTATCGATACACATAAATCAACAAGCGACAACTGCACATTTTTACTATCACACAGAGTGCATTCTCCATCCTGAATTTCCCAGATTAAAGCTTCACATATATCATCATTATTCCTAAACTCCAACCAATATTTCTCCGCAGTTCGAAGAGCAGAATCATAATCATGTTGCAGAATAAGACAACAACAAAGATTGTAGTAACCGAGACATCGATTTGTAAGGCCACGTTTCAATGCATCCTGAATGATATCTCCAGCTTCACTAGGGGAATCGGGAATGAGACAGAACCCTCGTGAATTTTGAGCACACGTATCGCCAGGGTATTGCTTTAAAAAGAATTGAAACAATGTGGCAGCAGCACCGTACTCCTGACGAGCCAAATGCCGTTTAGCAGACTCGTACACTTGCATGTAAAGACGAGAGTTACTCCTATCCGATCGCAGAACGGCACGCTTCGCAATTTCTGAATTGAGTTTCACCTCATCTAGACCCAATTTTTCAACGGCACGTTCAGGAAAGGCATCTGTATAACCGCAATGGATAAACTTGTACTCTTTACGTAAAGATGAATCTTCCCACGCTTTCATATTGTCGCCAAACAAATATCTGTCTCTTAACCAAACATAGGATTCCACGACAGATAAATCCTCCATGGGAGCAAGATTAAGATTATCCCACTCATCCTTTGAAGGAGGGATAAAACCTATTAAATCATTCATAGAAGCAGTAGAAGCCCAGATCTTAAATCTATGGATATCATTTAAGAACCAGGAACAATCTTTCCCATCCTCCTCTATTCCGAGGATGTTGCGCCAACGAGACACCATGGAATCAGGAAGACCAATTTTATTCAAAATTACCCCTGAAATAAGAAAAACGGCAATGTCATCGGCAAATCCATATCTAAGAACGCTCTCTGTAAGGCCGTGCTTTTCTAATGCGGTAATCATTTTTTTGATAAGGGAAATACGTTCATGCGCTTTTTCGTCAGTGTCCGGAATAGGCCGCATGACTGCGGAATAAAGCACATAGAAGACCTTCCGCAGACCTTCCGGAATCCGAACTTCACAAACAGCGTCCATACACGTATTCTCTTTCCTTCTTCATCAACAGCGATATTTTTATATAATATCATGTATACTTTTTTATGTATAAAGGTTTCAAAAACGCAGGAGTATGATGATGGGGACTTTTCAAGTTTCCGATTTAGCAAGAAAAAGAACAGCAGTGATAGAAGCGGCTCGAACCGACTGCGCCGTCATTCGAGATAAAGACCAGGATTTGGTCATGCTGAAAAAAAGCAGACTGTCGAATCTTGAAAAATATCAGCAATGGTCTATGCGTCTAGAAAGACTACGCAGCATTATCAATTCAGAGAATCGTCCCAACACAGTAGAATGGGGCGATTTAGCATGGTTGCGCGTCCTCGACAACGATGATCTGAGCACTTTCTGCGAAGATTTAGCCAATGAACTCATTATCGATGCCTCTGAAGATGACTTCACCGGTCTCGACTGTTTAATACGAGAGTGGCGCGCAACAGCCGGACAGCTTGAAGACCCGTTACGGAAACGCATCCTGCTATCTTCAGAGCTCGAAAAAGCGGACTTCACCGAAGCCCAGGCACCAGCATCAGGAGCGGACAATGGGAGCATATGATCCCGAAGTGCCAGCAAAGAGGCCAGGAGGGAAACCTATCAATGCACCTAAATACCGCATATTGGTTCATAGAAAGTACGAAGCAGCTTGGAATCAGATTGTCGAACGGGTTGGCTTGCAGCAAGCCCAACAATTCTGGGATCATGTCGCATATTCGCCAGGCAGCAAAGACCCTATAGCTAATAGCTGCTTCCTGAGAGGCAAGGCTGGAACCCCAAAAGGGAAAGGCTTCTCTAAAACCATCCATTATGAACTTTCAAGCATGGCTCGGATCAACTACCAGTATTGCGACGAATATCAAACATCGCCACAGGGAGACAAGCACCATGTCGTTTTCATCCTCAGCATTGACTATTCGTCTCACTGATCAAGACAACGATTCCAAAACTAACACATAGAAATACACGACAACCAGTAGAGAGGCATAGCCACATGCCAGGGACCATGACTTACGACATGTAAATTATCTCTCAGGAGTCATTAAAAATGTGACAACATTTGTTGAACTCGCTATTAATCCGCGCCCGAACTGCTGGACACCGCATCTGGCAGTTCGGCGCCCCTCTCGACAACGCCTCGCACAGCAAAGCCTTTTTGGGAGTCAACGCCATAAAAGAGCAGTTCAATCAAGCTGCATCTTCCAATTTCCAATCGCTCTTTTGTCTTAGCAAATGAAAATCGTTCCGGGAAAAATAGCTACGCTCTCTTCCGGAAACCCAAACCACAATATACGTAAGAATCCGAACGCCCTTTAAATATAAAAAAGCATTTAGAAATCGAATCGTATGTACATTACCGAATCTGTGAATATCCCCGACGAATTGGAAAGACAACTCAAGAGGGACCGTTTAGTCCTTTTTGTAGGCGCTGGAGTCTCTATTCCTTCCGGGCTTCCGAGTTTTTTCGGGCTCGCTACCGAACTAGCTGGGCAGAGCGGCCACTTGTTCCCTGCCAAAAAGGACGCCGACCGACTGGATTATTTCATAGGCCGTCTTTCCGATGATCATTTCAATGCTCATGAAATAACAAAAAAGATTTTTCAAGAGAAACAGCCCGCCGCCAACAGCGAACATGCGGCTGTCATGGCGTTAGCCACAGCCTGCAAAACACCACGAATCATCACTACGAACTACGACAATCTTCTTGCAGAAGCGGCGGATGAACAAGGCCTTGATTATGGCGAACAATACTTCGCACCGGCTCTCCCTCTCGGACGTGATTTCAAAGGATTAGTTCATCTTCATGGTTCCATACTTAGACCCAGCAAAAATATGGTGCTTAATGATAAAGACTTTGGAAAAGCCTACTTCACTGACGGTTGGGCAACGCGTTTCCTCACTGAAGTGTTCGCCAACTACACCGTTTTATTCATTGGCTACAGTGTCAACGATCCTGTCATCAGATATCTGTCTCTCGGTCTGCATTCCAATGGACCTAAACATTTCATTTTCCTCGGTCATGACAACGAAGAGCCGAAAGACCATTATGAAACCACCTTGGCCAATTTCGAACATCTACAGTTCCAGACCATTGAGTATCCCGTTCAGAACGGGAGTCACCAAGCACTAATCGATGCTCTTAACGCTTGGGCCGAACACGAAACGCAGTCAGTTCCGGATTACATTCGAAAAACAAAAGAACTTGTCGAAGCGGGTATTCCGCAAACACAGCATGACACAGATAGTCTCCTTAGCGAACTCTCCACACCGTCGGGCTTAGACACTTTTATTCAAACCGCAAAAGAACCAATATGGATTAATTGGCTCTACGAGCAAAAACGATATTCAACGCTGTTCGATGGCACAGAGCCTCAAACACCCCAACAGCGGCAACTCCTCAACTGGATTACACGAATCTGCAACATAAACTTCAATAGCGAGAGTATAACCCTGCAGTACATCAAGCTATGCCAGCAGAGACTGTCCGATTATGCTTTCCAGTCATTTTCAACATCCGCAATTCAACCTAGCAACGATGGAACGCCGAAGAAAGCGCTGCAAGCATTCCTCTCAACATCCATAAAAGATAAAACAATGCCGTATATGCCGCATGATTCTTTATTGTGCGGCTTCGAAGACCAATTCCGCGCTTCCAATATTGTTTGGGAAGCCGCATTGCGCCCATTTTTGGAGTTTGATCGAAGCTCAAAATTCTATGAGCCAGATCCGGTTCCTTTTTCTTCCGGCGAGAAGCCCGATGTCAACGTTAGTTGGAACATTCCGTCAAGCTTTGGACAAGGAATCATCGATGACCTCGCCTCAAGATGCGAGCACTCGCCGTCCTTCGAAAGGATCATCGAAAATTCAATAAATCAGGCAATGAATTTGCTTTCAGAATATTATTCGGATTCGAATCACGAACATTGGAACGCGTTCATTCGCATTTGGATACCTGAAATTGAAGCTTGTGGAAATACACGAGGCGATCTACATCTCATTATCGATACACTTCGCGTATTTGGAGAGCAGCACAATGAGAAAAACGAACTCGCCAATCGCTGGATCCACAGTGATCAAATCGTTTTGCGGCGTCTTGCCATCCATGAACAGGAAATCAGCGAAGCAGCTCCTGATGAAAAACTTGAGTGGTTGCTGAAACAGAATCTTCTTTTTGACAGATTTTGCGAACATGAGGTTCGGCAGCTTTTTAAAGCTGTCATAGTACATGTTTCAGCAGCACAGAAAGCATCACTTCTAGAAGAACTGCAGCCTCCGTATAGCCCTGAAGATATTCCGAATAGAGCCAAAACCACAGACAAAGACGAAAGACAACGGCTCATACGCTTGTATGAGTTATTTAATCGGGTCTGCTGGCTGTCTGCAGCCGACCCGAATTGGTATGAAATACAACAGCTGCAATCACTCTATGAAAAAGATTTTGGCTTTGTTCCAGACCCGGACTCAGACGTTCCGCTCAAAACTTATCATTCAGTGAAAGGACGAATCTCCCTAGAGGAATTCGCCTCATTGGTCAAACAATCTCCCAGTAAAGCGATTTCCAAAATTTTGTCTTTGCCTAAGGACGCCGAGGCCTTTGACTCATTCTCTTTTGAAGCTGGATGCAGACTCATCGGCGAATATTGTTCAGAGCATCCGCAGGATACCCGCGGCCTTTGGGACGCCATCCTAGCCGCTCCAAACACCACTGAATATGAAAGAGTGCAGATTGTTCTGTTTATTACCAACGAGATTCGAAGCACAGACTTCAAGAATGATGTTTGCAACATCACACAACGCGTATGCGCTTTCGATTGGAACGAGGCTAATCTTTATTCACCAATTTTCTTTGTCACAGAGCAAATCAGTCGAATTGAATCAGAAAACGCAGAATCATTTTTCCAGACAGCCCAGCATTTCATAGATTCTTTGATTCCAAAATATGGCCAGGCTTTTCATACAGAGAAGCCAAACATTAACCAATTTGACTATGTAGCCTGTAACCTATGGCCAGCTCTCATCATCACATATCAGATTAAAACAGTGTTATACCGATACACAAATACCTCGCCAACCGATTGGAATGGAATTCCCAGCAACGAAAAAGATAGAATACAGAATCTCTTAAACCAGCCCAATAACCTCATCTGGCCAATACAGATAGCGTGCGCCCAAAAACTAGCCACGTTCTTTATCCTTGATAAAAAATTTGCCAGAGAGTGCATAATGCCTCTCTTCCATGATGAAAGCACCCAACATCAAACATGGGCGGCTTTCCTCGCTTTTCCGCGTATTACCAGTAGTTTTTCCGAAGAAGATGTGTCCAATCTTCTCGAAGATCAAATCGCAGAGGCTAGAAATCTTTGCGAATACAAGGATCAAGGACTCCGAAATAACTACTGGGATGTTCTCTTCAATTTCATGAACATGCCACCCAATACAAGCAACGCATATGATGCAGTACTGAAAAAAGTACTTTATAACAGTGGATTCTCTACACTGTCTGAGATTGCAAAGTTTCTCCCCTATTGGTGCCGTCAGCAGAATGATGAACAAATAGATATCGCATGGAAAAATTGGCTTAAAACGTACATCACCAATCGTTTCCAAGGAATTCCCCGCGATCTTGATTCCGAAGAACAAAAAGCTCTCATCTGCCTTATTCCAAGCCTAAGAGGGCATATCTCCGAAGCCCTAGAAATACTCTCCACAACAGATAACACCAGCATCGACTTTTCCCAAGACCATTACCCAGTCCCCGAAGGGTATGACGAAAAGGAGCAACAGCAACTATTACTTTTTTATCAATGGAAGGTTAAGCACCAAACCGGCGAATGCGATTCAACGTTGCTTAGGTGGTGGTTACATCGGATTCTCAGAAACATGACAAATGAATACCCTGATTTGGATCTGACTGCGCTCCGCGAAACAATGCAAGACCAGTTCGGATTCACAGGAATAGCCGGAATCGATTGAATCACCTAGCCGTTTCACAGCGAACGTTGCCGGACCCGCCCCTGCCAATCGACTCGTGCAGTTGCGAGCAGCAGGACCCACGGAAGGGAACGACGAATTTTGTTGCACGATTCCGATTTTCGGGGCAAATTTCGAATCATGCGACATTTCTCCTGCCGAAATGCGGTTTTTCCACGTATTTCATACCCCCGAACTGGGTTTTTCGGCACTTTCCCATGACTACGGGGGTGTGCGATGTAGCACGATTCCAAAAAACGGCCGAAAATTGGAATCGTGCAACATTTACGGGACATACAATGCCGCTTGCACCGCCAAGCCGTAACCTTTGCATTCCAGAATCCCGGTTGCAAGACTCTTGTTTTTACAATATTTTCATGTAGTTTTCTCCTAAAATGATTATCCATAAAATAATCCTTTTTAACATTTTCCATACACTACAATTAAATATAATATTGAATACTACAATGAAATACGAGGGAAAGGAGACACCACTAAGCCAATGCAATAATAATTGATTTACTAAGTATTTTTCCAATAAGTCTTCGCTCCTCAAACACACAAAATAATCAGATATCGCTCTCAAGGATTACTTTTTAGCATATGTTTAAATCTCTTCTTTTCATAGTTTTCATTATTATCTTTGCCATTTACTTCATTTCAATAAAGATAAGACAATATCCCAAAAATCAAGATGACCCCAATATAAAGCTTAGAAGAATAGAGTCCGCCTGCGGAATCATAAATATTGCTACCTTCGCCATCCTTCTGTCTTCATCTTCACTCTACGCATTTAAAGTCCCCGAGATAATCGTAAAGGGAATAGCTATATTCGCTGTTTGCACTGTTATTTTTTCCCTTTGCCTCATTCTCCTCATACAAAAACTCATACAAAAATTACCAATAGACGAAACAGATAACACATTCCGTCACCGATTGCATCTCTGGGGACAAAATATGCTGAAACTCTTTTCAGAAAAAATTCGTTCAATCATTCCCGCAGGCAAGAAAAGAGTGGTACCGCAACAACAATCCACAGAAGAACACTCAGTCGTCACTGACAGCAATACCAAAATAAAGAATAACGATGAAACATCAAATATCTTTATCGCCATTATTTTCATTGTTACATTGTTTCTTTTTGCAACAACTTTTTATATTACATATACAACCGGTAAAGAGATTCAACGCACGATGTTAGACAATTTCTTTGGGTTTCTTTGTAATGCCTATGCCTCAAGCTGGATAGTGAACACTGCCGCGACCATTCTCGTTCTTTATATGGTAGGCAAGTGGCAAGGATGGCAGTTCCATCCGCTTACCGCAGCTAATCATATAGCCACTTGGGGCGGAATAGGCGGCGCTTTCGGTTTAATCGTCAGCGGGTTATCAATGTTTTCGGCAGGGAATCTAATACCCTCAGCGAACATTTCGTCGCTCTGCACACCGAGCACACTCATCGACGCAACCACTATCGGGGCTTTAATCGGTTCTGTATTCGCGCTCCCCAGCTATTCATTCTCATGCTTCAGCAAAGATACTCCCATATGGACAAAGCTTTTCGCCCCACTAATTCAATCCGTCATCTCCCTGGCCACCATGCCATACATATCTCCGAACGCATTCCTCCAAAAAATGATCTCTTCCAGCTCTCCCAATCGCGTTCTTGCTCAGCTGAAGGCACAAGTTGAGAACGTAACCAGCGAATCGCAAGTGGCAGCGTTGATCAATAAAGATTGGCGTCTTATCTTGATTGCCGCCGACCAAGAGGAATTCAGACAATTTTTCTCTAACAATACTTATATAACAGTCACTTTGACAGTTATGGCCATACCAATAGTAATCATATTAAGAAAACAATTTAGCATTGTTATGGAAAAGTCATACTAGCGGTATGTTTTGTCTTTCATTTTCAAATGGAAGACACTGTCAATCAGAACGAATATCTCCATTACAAGCGCATATCACATGAGGAATATTCTTTGCCTCTTAATGCGGCTAATATGCCGGTGCATACTATAAAGACAACGATCTTAAGCGCAGGCACGCTTAAGATCGTTGTCCGCCCAAAAAGGTTCTTCTTGACCTACTAACCGTTATGTCGGCGATTGGCGAATTCTATGTATGCTGGACCATGTGCGAACCCACCAATTTCAAGAGCACTATCTCCGCAAGCCTTTTTGTTTTCCCTTCAATTTTCGCAGTTCCCTCCCCGCCATGAACAGCAGGAAACCTGCATATTCCATTTTCATGTCTGAATTAACTTGCCCTTCCCCTTCAATAAAGGCAGTATACATTTTTATCTGCTCATTCAGATTTTTTCTCGCAATCCGAGCACGCATATGATTCCAAGCTTCCAACCGATTTCTCTTCAGCTTTTCCACGTTAAGATTGAGCGTATCATTTAAATCCTGCTCAATATCGGAATCATCCGATTTCACTTTGCCGTCGTAGCCATAAGAAATTTTCGCTATCGAATCAGAATTTAATGGATTGACTGAAATAATCGCATTGCCTTTATGGGTATCACAAGTTTGGAGTCTTTTCGGCTCTCCCTCTCCACCACGACAGGAAGCAAACAGGTTAGTATACTCAACACTTAATTCCGCACCTTTCCCCATCTCATCATGCCTTGGATAAAGATGCTCAATTTTCATATCATGGTCACCAATTCGCGACATGCAATACACACACAGATGCCCCTGCTCCGTAGCTAACGCCTTTCCTAAAGCCTCTTTCGCCTTGGATTCAAGAAGGTCATACGGCGTTTTCTTTCCGGGCAAAGCACGGTAATATGTGTACTTTGCCCGTACGGCGGCTCCGACAAATTCCGGAGGTGGCGTTCTTTTATTAATTTTCAGCACACCAACGCTCCGTTTCCAAAGCACTTCTCGCACCGACGACAGAATCATCATCAGTTCCGACTGTATTCTCTAGGACCTTCAATACCCCTTCAGCAGCTTCTAAATTTCTTTCATCAAGCTGCCGATAGAAACGATCTATCAGTTCACGCACATCTTCTGGTCTACTTTGGGCACCCATAACATCTTCGAGAATGGAATTGGCGCTATGTCCATACAGCTCACTCTCCGGTTCAACGCCACAGAAGAAATGCAACCACTCAGATGGATAGGCTCCAGTCAAATCTAACTGCTTCAATGAATCCCGGTCAAGCAACAGAATCCGATTAATGGCTTCGTATGACTGCACATCATTGATTCGTTCGAGTCTGCGCACTTGTGATGCCTTCACGGAAGCAATGATCTTCGGCGCATGGGTACTCACAATGAACTGAAGATTCGGGAAAATACGCAGCAAGTCTCCCAGAATCCTGCTTTGCCATTTTGGATGCAAATGTAAATCCACCTCATCAATAAGCACGATTCCAGGAGTAGAAAGAATCTCCGTGCTGTTGGGATTCAACACGGCCATACGGTATGCGATATCCGCAAAAAGACTCAATACGCCGCGATACCCGTCGCTCAATTGATCAAAAGGCAGTTCCAACTGTTCACCAGTTTTATCCACGGTCGTAAGCACAAGAGCGTTCTGCTTCAAACTATACGTGACAGTAACATCCGAATAGTCAGGAGACAAGTCCTTAAGACAAGTTGACAACGCCTGCCGAACCGCTACAAGTTCAGGAATCCGTTGCCCATATTGCAGACCAACCATGGTCATATGCCTGAACCATCCAAGCATGAGCTTCTCATTGGTGACCGAATCCAAACAATCAATATACCCGTTAGCACGTGAAAAGCGTTTCTCAAACACATTGGGCATGCCACTCATACCGCGTTTATGCACCCAGAGACGCCCCGTGCCATAGTAAGCCAGCAATGGCAAAACCGCATTCGCATCAGATTTGATGCTTTCCTGCATGCATTTCGAAATCTTGGAAGCATCTTTCGCTTCACTAACCGTGGTACGTCCGCCCAATCGGTTCAGCTTACGCGACCACTGAATACGGTCTCCCCCTATCGTTCCTTGGGCAGCCACAACGGTAGGAGTTTGCGGCTCATACGAAGACAAACTACCAGCTTTACCAATTTGTAGACGAACATCAGATTCCGAAAGCATCGGACTCACAATACGCGCGTTTGGCCCGTCTACATGCATAAGGAACGTACCCAACGCAACGGCAATAGCATCCAACACCGCGGTCTTACCAGCCCCATTATCACCGCATAACACCGTTAAACGCTTATCGAAATCTGTTTCAAAGATGCCGAACTCAATTCGCTCTAATCGCATTTCGTAGTTCGTCATAACAATCAGTTTAACGGTTGTCAAGAACGAGATAGTTTGTTATTTGGGAATTGATAAGTGCTGCCGGACGCGTTATTGATCCCATTACCTTCTCAAAGTAAAATCGCGGATATAAACGCATGGCATCGGCAGGAATACGCGAACGCTCTATTCTGCGCTTTTTCACCACTGACAAGATCTGTTATGGAATGCGCTTCCACAGTACGAATAATTTCAATTAGAGTACAGTTTCCGCACTCTTTACAAAGGGAAAAACGCACAACAAGAGATTAATCGAACATGTTTTCATGCCGCCTTTGAATTAAAATTCAATCAGCATATATGTATTCCAGAGAAGGAGCCATGCGTTGGGAGAGGTATTCCAATCATCTTGACACCCTGCCGCAGGACGATACCCCGGTATTGAAAAACCCTCTCAAGAAATTGAACAAATGAACTCTCTGCGGCATTGGAACATATGGACAGCAACGATTGGATCACGGACTCTAATGAATCCGCGGATTCCCGACTCGCTATTACCATCATTCAAGCCGACGTAGAAGAAACGTTCACAATTCCCTCTTAATGCTCTGCTTCTTCGACATCAAACGGTATCCAGCCCATTCCTCTTCTTTCGATTCACCCACATGACGCTGCTGTGAACACGCAACAAATCCTCTTTTACCGGATAAATCAATCAGTAGAATAAAGGCACTTTTTTATCCAAAGAAAGGGACTTTCAAAAATGTTCTATAACTTCTTCGCATTGGGAGACGATGAGTTCGAAGAATTATCACGGGACATTCTTTCGAGAGAGCTCGACCAGAAAATGAGAATATTTGGAAAAGGAGCAGACCAAGGCATTGACATAGCGGATTGCAAAGACGGTCGCACCATAATCGCTCAATGCAAAAACTACATAAACACTCCTACTTCCGATTTGATGTCTGCTCTAGAGAAAGAAAAGGATAAAGTCGAAAAGCTCAACCCGAAGGAATACTACCTTTTCATCAATAAGGACATATCTCCCAAAAGAATAAATGCCATATACGAACTTTTTCAAGAATGGATGCCATCAAACAAGAACATTTATACACGAAGCGACTGCGATGCATTTATTTCCAAAAATGAAAATCAAGACATCGCACAGAAATATCCACGCCTTCTGAATCTAAATTCGCTCCATAATCTGATAAACAGCAGTACCATCATAGATAATCAAGACCTACTCATTTCATCAAAAAACCTTTCGGCTTTGTTTGCTCCAACTGGCCAATATCGACAGTCCATGGCATTGCTTGAGAACAATCAAATTGTTCTCATATCTGGCGCCCCTGGTACAGGAAAGACGATTTCCTCAAAAATGCTTGAAGCACAATTTGTCTGTTATGGCAAATACTTGCTTCGCTATTCCAATGGCGAAGAACTTTATCGAATAAAAGACATGCTTTCTCCTGATCCAGAACAGAAAGAATTCATTTTCATCGATGATGTGTTCGGACAGCATTATCACGATATGAACAGCTCAAAGGAAAATCTACTTAGACAGATCATCCGGCACGTCAACAACTCACCAAATAAACGGATGCTTATCAATACTAGAATGACGATTCTGCAAGAAGCTCGGCAACGTTTTAATTTTGCAGATGGTAGTAGTGATGGGAAAGAACCCTTTTCCATTGTGGACATGAATCAGATTACTCTGTTAGAGAAGGCTGAGATTTTTGTCAACCATTTGAGGTGCCGAAGTGTACCCCGAAACTATATTGACTCGGTCAAGATCAACCATGCATACCGGTCTATAGTCAGACACACGAATTACACACCCCGCATTATTGACAGATGCACCCAGGAAAAATACGTGCGTGAAATCAAACCAGATGAATATGCAACCCATATCCTTCACACTCTCAATCATGCGAATGAAATATGGGATGACGAGTTCAAACATCGATTAAATGAACCAGACAGAGTTTTCTTATATACGCTCTACTCGTTAACGAACCATAACGTATCCGAAAACGCGCTTCGTAAAGCAGTTAATGCACGGCTAAACCCATCTGTCATGTCCGGCGAAAGCACCAATGTTAACGACATTTTGCAAAGATTAAATGAATCTATGATCGCCATAACATACCAAAACAATACTCGAATTATTGGCGCAATTAACCCTTCCGTAAACGATTTTCTTCGCAGCTACTTGTACCAAACCCCTGAGGAACGAGACAGGATCATCGAACATGCAACTTTCATGGAACAAATTGAAAGAATCTCAGCATGCACCGACGATAAAGCATATGGGGAGGAAAAGATAAACCGACTATTAAGCAGTTTCATTTCCGGAAGAGACGCTCCTGGATATGCAGACAGCAGCGACTCGGCCATTTATACCAATGCCGCCTTACTCGTTTTAGCAAAGCAACACGAATATGTGGTAGATGGCACAAACGTACAACGCTTCTCCAGAATTGCCAAGAACTTCATGAATGCCGTTCTACAAGGGAATATAGGATTCGTCGATAGCGGGGTTTGTTTTAAAAACACGACCGGATATTCACAGAGAACGTCTTCCTTTCTCCCTGACAGTGTACAAGTGTTGAAGTCTCTTAATGACGATTATGCCATTCTTGACCAATGGCAGGGAGACAAAGAGAGTTTAGAAAATATCCTCGCTGCCAGTGATGGACTTGAGATTAAGAGTCACATATGCGCATTATTCTATGACAGTGCGCTTTCAAAACTGGATCAATCGCATTTAGATGCTCTAACAAATGTGATTATCGATGATCTCGATGCGGAAATCGATTTTATTCAAGATTCTGCAGATGTTAGCGACTACTGCGAGAACAGCATTGACGATTACGATGATTCTTCCTATCTGGATGACTCAGCTTGGGATATTGCGAATGAAATAGCTGATGCCGTACAACAGGATATATATAACCAGACCTCCGTCTTACCTCAAGAATTGCAATCCCGGTTAAGCACAGTTGATGCATATAATTATGAAAACGCAGTGGCAGATGAACTGGCACGATACGAGGATGCGGAAGCTATGGACGTTTTCCTCTCCACTAATAACTACGCAAACTCAATTGCAAACTCACAAATAGATAAATTATTCAAAAACTTATGATCGCTTCATTATCATCAAAACTCACACTAAATAGAATGCGACATTATTCGGGATGATTTTGTATTTCGCGTATTGCAAACAATAGAAAGAGGATGACATGCAATCTTATAACTTCGAACCTGCTTGTTGGTCTGCGGATAAAAACGGTCTAGACAATATCAACGAATGTCCGCTCGGCTTGCTTTCCTTTGATGGGCAGAACGCCCCTGAACTAAACATTCTCCGAGGTCATCTCGTTTCGGAATCCGTACCAACAGAAAGCGGGGGCAATGCTTTCGCCCTCGATTTCAACAGGAAAGCGGTCTTTGGCTATTCGAATGACAACAAATACTACGTACTAAGGGATGTTCATGGGACTAACGCCATCCCCTTCTCACAAGCCTTCATACAGCAAAAGCTTCAGGGCGAATCAATAATTGTTGCTAACCAACGAATTGACTATAACCCCTCAATATCAGAATTAACAGTTGATCTGTCTGGTTTTAGCGAATGGATCGGCACACACTTCTTCCGTGAATCTAACAATTTAACCGAAGACGGAGCTCAAGAACTTAAATTCTCCTATTGCTCAAATGAACCTCAAAATATTCTTCTATACAAGAACAATGATTTTGAAGTCCACGCAAAACATTTCGCCAAGCGACTCGGTGGCTATAATACTCTCCACGAGTTTTCCTTCAAGGAAGCATGGCGACTGAACTTTAAGATGCTGGATTCTGGAGGAATGCCATTAAATGATGCTCTCAATAATCTTTTTGAACCGTTCGAACGATTACTTGCATTCTGCATGGGCTTTCCTGGGAACACCGAAAAAATAACATTTATAGGCATTGATCCGGCAGTCCAGGGTCAATACTTTGATCGCTATGTCCCCGGCGAAGAGGATGGAATCGGTAGGCTCGCGGCCAAGATGCCACTACCTTACCCAGAAATAAGCAATCGTTTCCAAGACATCGCCGATAACTGGATAAATGCAACCGGCGATGCACGAATAGCATGTCGAGCCGCCGCAGCATTGCTCGGAAAATGGGACAAGGCAATAGACACAATGTTCTCGTTATGCGCTCAAAGTTTCGAAGCCACTTCCCGAGTCGGAGAAAATCTCAGCGAACTTTCCGATGAGGAATTTGAGCGGAGGAAAACCTGCGTACTAGAGAATATCAACAATAAAACAATCCACAACTGGGCCGAACTCAAGCTGAGATACGCAAATTTTGTACCAGCAGGAGAACTCGCCAATAGGCTCTGGACAAAATTAGGCGATTTCGCAAATTACGTTATCCCCAATAAGAAACTGTTCTTACAGCAACATCGCGAAAGTCGAAATACCTATACGCACATGAGAGAGCCCAATAGCGATAATTTTCTGACTGGAAGCAACTTGTACTGGCATGCACGTGCGGTCCAGGTACTCCAATATGGAGCGGTATTACTCTATCTCGGTTTTCAGCCAACTGAAATACTGTCAATCTTCCAAAAACATAATTTCATGACAAGCTTTATCAGTAAGGCACAAGACATATATGCACAAGTAGAGCAGCAAGATGATGATGCCAAATGATGACATTCCATGAAGAGCACTAGCAATACCAGCCCTTACGATTCTGTCAAGAAAGTCCGTGCGACCGACAGAAAGTTGGTGCACGGACTTTTGGGTTGCACGGACAGCGGGACGATGAAAGACGGATGTCCCGGAACGCCCGTCACGGGGACAGGATTTCGGATACAAGCTCCTGGAACAGGCCCTTGTCAGTTCTTCTGGTTGGGGACGAGCATGATCTCACCGTCGG
>ERZ857955.1376-NODE-1376-length-19575-cov-2.855686_pt1 | contig 19575 bp, 17 predicted proteins | sample MGYA00519956_ERZ857955 | MGnify/ENA primary metagenome ERZ857955 (study PRJEB31778, sample SAMEA3449378) | human gut metagenome | biome: human gut; feature: human-associated habitat; material: faeces | place: United Kingdom | collected 2010/2012 ...
TTGAGGGAGAAGCATCCACAGCCCTCCAGTATCGGGCAGAAGCCTGGAAGACGGAACATCCAACCATGGATGCCATTGCAGTAAAAGCGCCGGAGACGGACGCGGCGGGCTTCTTAACCCTGCCAACAGATGAACTGGTTCGCCGAATTTTGGAGCAGCGGCTGGCAGGCGCCCATCCGGACGAGTTGGCGCTGGAATTCCATCGGCAGCTGGCGGGACAGATTGCCGGCGCGGTGCTGGCGGCGCAGAAACAGACGTATATTTCTACTGCGGCGCTCAGCGGCGGTGTGTTCCAAAACCGGCTGCTGCTGGAGCTGACGGTGGGACTTTTGGAGCAGGCAGGCTTGCAGGTGCTGACCCACAGCCTGGTTCCGCCCAACGACGGCGGCATTGCACTGGGACAGGCGGTGTATGGACTAAGGCAGCTGCAAAAACAAAAGAACGAAACATAGGAGGATACGATTATGTGTGTTGGACTATCGGCAAAGGTGGTAAAGGTAACGGACGGAACGGCGCTGGTGGACGCATCGGGGGCACGGCGGGAGGTCTCTGCGGCACTGCTGGAGGACCTGGAGCCCGGGGATTATGTGATGGTGCATGCGGGCATTGCCATTGCAAAAATCACCGATGAGGACGAGCAGGAATCCCGTAAGGTCATGGAGGAGCTGCTGTGATGGACAAAAGCATGCAGACGGCGCGGGAGATCATCACCGGCTATGACGGCGAACCCCTCCGGATTATGGAGGTCTGCGGCACCCATACCCATGAGATTTTCCGGCTGGGCATTCGAAAGCTGCTGCCGGAGCAGGTGGAGCTGATATCCGGACCGGGATGTCCGGTTTGCGTGACCCCGGTGGGCTTTATTGACGAGGCAATTCTGCTGGCGGAGGAATACGGCGTGACCGTTTGCACCTTCGGCGATCTGGTGCGGGTGCCGGGAACGGAAGCCAGTCTGGCAGGCGCAAGGGCAAAGGGGGCAAAGGTCCAGGTGGTCTATGCGCCCATGGATGCGGTGGAATATGCCAAAAATCATCCCGAGGAGCAGGTGTGCTTCCTGTCGGTGGGCTTTGAAACCACTACGCCGGCGTCCTGTCTGGCGGTGGAGCTGGCGCAGAAGCAGGGGCTTACGAATTTTTCTCTGCTGACCGCCAATAAGACCATGCCCATGGCATATCAGGCGCTGAAGGGCAGCGCGGATGTTTTCCTGTATCCCGGTCATGTGAATGCCATTACCGGAACAAGGCTCTGCGAGCAGCTGGTGGAGGAAGGCGTCAGCGGCGTGGTGGCGGGCTTTACTGCCAGCGAACTGCTCACGGCGTTGGCGGCAGCCCTGCAAAAATCAAAAGAGGGAAAGCCTTTCTTTGTAAACGCCTACCCCAGAGTGGTGACAAGGGACGGCAGCGTCAAGGCGCAGGCGTTGGTGGCAAAGCTCATGGAGCCCTGTGACGCCCAGTGGCGGGGACTGGGGACCATTTCCGGCTCCGGCATGCAGCTGCGGGAGGAATATGCGGCGTTTGATGCCCGAAAGAAATACCAGATGCCGAAGATTGAGGGGCGGGGCAATCCTGCCTGCCGCTGCGGCGAGGTGCTTCAGGGCAAATGCAAGAGCACCGATTGTCCGCTGTTTGGCAAGGTGTGTACCCCCCAGCATCCGGTGGGCGCATGCATGGTATCCGGCGAAGGCGCCTGCTCGGCATATTATCAATACGGAATGGAATAGGAGAGACGATGATGGCAAAGGAAACAGTAACTCTGGCGCATGGCGCAGGGGGCACCCAGACGGCGCAGCTCATTGACCGAGTGTTTAAGAAACATTTTGCAAATCCCAGCCTTACCGCAGACGATGCGGCAGTGCTGGAGGCGCCCAAGGGGAAAATGGCAATGACCACAGACGGCTTTATTGTCTCTCCGGCGTTTTTTCCGGGCGGAAATATCGGCAAGCTGTCCATCTGCGGCACCGTCAACGATCTTGCCTGTATGGGTGCAAAGCCCAGATACCTCTCCTGTGCGTTTGTGATTGAAGAGGGCTTCCCCATGGACAAGCTGGAGGAGATTGCGGCTGCCATGGAGAAAACCGCCAAGGAGGCTGGTGTGCAGATCGTATCCGGCGATACCAAGGTGGCAGGCAAGGGACAGGTAGATGGTGTGTTCATTACCACCACCGGTGTGGGCGAAATCCTCCCCGGCGTGGAAACCGGCGGCGCAAAGGCACAGCCCGGTGACGCGATCCTTGTCACCGGTGATGTGGGGCGCCATGGCTGCACCATTCTGCTTTCCCGGGATGATTTTGGCATTGAGGCAGACGTGACCAGCGACTGCGCACCGCTGTGGGGAACTGTGGAATCCATGCTCAAGGTAACAAAGGATATCCACGTGATCCGGGATGCGACCCGCGGCGGCGTGGGCACGGTGCTCTATGAGATTGCAGGACAGAGCGGCGTGGGCATTCGCCTGCATGCAGGTGCGATCCCGGTTGCGCCGGAGGTCAGGGGCGTATGCGGCATGCTGGGATTGGAGCCGCTGTATCTTGCCTGCGAAGGTCGGCTGGTGATTTTTGCACCCAAGGCTCAGGCGGAAAAGCTGGTGGAGGTGCTGCGGCAGGGACCCTATTCCGGCAATGCGGCAATCATTGGCGAGGTGACGGAAGAGCAGGTGGGCAGAGTGGTGATGGAAACGGAAATCGGCACTCAGACCCTACTGCCCCAGCCTAACGGCGAGCTGCTGCCCAGAATCTGCTGAGAGGAGAGGGGAATATGGAAACAAGAGTTGCGGTGATTTCCATTATTGTAGAAGAGGGAACGTCTACGGATGCGCTGAATCAACGGCTTCACGAGGCGTCCCCCTATATCATCGGGCGGATGGGCATTCCCTACCGCAAGCGTGGCATCAATATCATCAGTGTTGCCATTGACGCCCCTCAGACGGTAATCAGCGCGCTGTCCGGTCAGATCGGCAGCCTGCCGGGGGTGTCCACGAAAACCGCCTATTCCTCAGTCATTTCTCAGGAGGACGATGCATGAAAAAGCTGGCGATTTACGGAAAAGGCGGTATTGGAAAGTCCACCACCGTCTCCAATGTTGCGGCGGCGCTGGCAGAGCAGGGGCTCCGGGTGATGCAAGTCGGCTGCGATCCAAAGGCAGATTCTACCATTACCCTGCGCCATGGAATGCAGCTTACCACCGTACTGGAGCTGGTACGGAGCGGAAATCTGAATCCTAAGCTGGAGGACATGGTGCTGGAGGGCTATGGCGGCGTTCTGTGCGTAGAAGCGGGAGGTCCAACTCCGGGACTGGGCTGTGCCGGACGGGGGATCATTGCGGCGCTGGAAAAGCTGGAGGCGGCAGGCGCTTATACGGTCTATCAGCCGGATGTGGTGCTCTATGATGTGCTGGGGGATGTGGTCTGCGGCGGCTTTACCATGCCCATGCGCAGCGGCTATGCAGACGCGGTGTATATCCTCACCTCCGGAGAGAACATGGCGATTCATGCGGCGGCAAATATCGCATCGGCAGTGGAACGGTTTCAGGGCAGGGGCTATGCAAAGCTGGGCGGCTTCCTGCTGAACCGGAGAAATGTGAAGAGGGAAGAAGAAAAGGTGGAGGAGCTGGCAGAAGACTGCCACAGCCGGATTCTCTACCGTCTGCCCCACTGCGACCTGGTGCCCGAAGCGGAGGAACAGGGAAAAACCGTGCTGGAAGCCTATCCGGACAGCCAAATGGCGGAGGAATACCGGGCATTGGCGCGGGTGCTCATGCAGGAGCTGGAGGATACGTCATGCTAAAGCGCGTTGGAGCCGCCCGGGATCAGCGGCAGTATCAGGTGCCCATTGGAAAGACGGAGGGAATGGCGCTGTTTTCCCATCATCCGGAGTTTAATCCACCAGCCCATGGGGTCTGGAATATCGTCCATGTGGGCATGCTGGTGCCGGAGGTCCATCAGATTTATGTCTGCGGTGTGAACTGTATGCGCGGCGTGGTGCTGACGGCGGCAGAAATGGGGCAGTCCCATCGGTTTTCCATGGTGCTGCTGGAGGAACAGGACCTGATTCAGGGCACCGTAGAGGATGTGACCCTGGAGGGAGTTGCATCGGTGCTGGAAAAGCTCCCGAAGCTGCCCCCTGCGGTGATGGTGTTTACCGTGTGCACCCACCGGTTCCTGGGCTGTGATCTTGATTATATCTATCGTCATCTGGCGCAGCGATTTCCCACGGTGCGGTTTCTCCGATGCTTTATGGAGCCCATTACCCAGAAGGAGGGGCTGTCGCCGGATCAGCGGCTGCGGAAAACCATGTTTGATCCGCTGCCCGTATGTCCGGCAAAGGAAAGGACTGCTGCGATTCTGGGCAGCGATTTTCGGCTGGATGCAGGCGCAGATCTGCGGCGTATGCTGGAGAAAAGCGGCTGGACCCTGCTGGAAATCCAGAATTATCATAGCTATGCCGACTATCTGGAGCTGGGACAGGCACAGGTGATGCTTTCAACCTTTCCGCGGGGACGGTATGGCGCCGAGGAAACGGCAAAGCGGCTGTCCCGCCCACATGCTTATCTGCCCGGTTCGTTTTCCTATGAAGAAATTGCACGGCTGGAGGAGCAGCTGGCGGCAGAACTGGGGCTTGTGCGTCTGGACGATGCGGCAGAGCGAAAAGCCTGTGAGGAGACGCTGGCGCAGGCGAAGACGGTCATTGGAGAGATGCCAATTGCCATCGACTACACCCTGCATCCCCGTCCGCTGGGACTGGCACGCCTGCTGCTGGAGCATGGATTCCGGGTGGAGCGGGTGTATCTGGATGCAGTGACTCAGGAGGAACAGTCGGATTTCCAGTGGCTTCGGGACCATGCGCCGGAGCTGCTGCTCTGCGCCACCATCCAGCCCCAGCTGCGGATGCTGCCCAGAGAAAATGATGTGCCGGTGCTTGCATTGGGGCAGATTGCCGCCTGGGCAGAGGAAACGCCATGGTTTGTGAATCTGGTGGAGGGCGGCGGACTGTGGGGCTACGACGGAATCCGAACCCTGGCAAAATGGATGATTGAAGCCGCAAAAACAAAAAAGGACACCAGAGATCTGGTGCCGCGAAAGGGATTGGGGTGTGAGAGCCTGATATGAGACGAGCCTATCGAATTCTGCCCTGCTATACCGGAGATGTATCCGGAGTATGCTCCGCGCTGTATGAGCTGGGGGGCATGGTGGTGATTCATGATCCCTCGGGCTGCAATTCCACCTACAACACCCATGACGAAACCAGATGGTACGATCAGGACAGCATGATTTTCATCTCGGGGCTCTCTGAGATGGATGCAATCCTGGGTGCAGACGAAAAGCTGGTGGCGGAGATCTCCGAAACTGCAGAAAGCTTGCAGCCGGAGTTTATTGCGTTGGTCAGTTCTCCGGTGCCCTATATGAACGGTACGGATTTCCCGGCGCTGGCACGGCTGATTCAAGGAAGAACCGGCATTGACTGCTTTTTTGTGCCCACCAACGGCATGCACGACTATATTGCCGGCGCAGGAAGCGCGTTTCTGGCGCTGGCGCAGCGGTATGCAAAGAAAGCTGGCGCAGTGATTCCCGGCAGTGTCAATATTTTGGGAATGACGCCGCTGGATTTTGCGGCGGAGGGGAGCGAAGGTGCCCTTCGGTCCCGGCTGGCGCATTGGGGCTATTCCGTTTTGTCCTGCTGGGCAATGGGGTCGAGCCTTTCGGAGATCACACGGGCGGGAACTGCACAGGTGAATCTGGTGGTATCGGCAACGGCGCTGGAGGCGGCAAAGGAGCTGCAGCGGCGCTTCCATACGCCCTATGTGGCAGGCATTCCATTGCAGCGGGGATCGGATGCACTGAAAACTGCGCTGGAACAGGCAATCAGGGCCGGCGAGAATCAATTTCCCTGTACCGTTCGTCCCAAAGGCGGGACGGAGGTGACGCTGATCGGCGAGCCGGTAACCATGGGCGCTTTGGGCGCTGCCATTGGCGCGGCGTATGGAACAAGCGTCCGGGTGCTCTGTCCGGTGGAGGCGGACCCGGTGCTGCTTGCCCCTGAAGACCGGCTGGTGAATGGAGAGGAAGAAATGGAGCAGCTGTTACAGAACGCCCAAATTGTGATTGCCGATCCGCTGTACCGCGCGATCTGCCCCGCAGCGGCGCAGTTTTATGACCTGCCCCATCAGGCGTTTTCCGGCAGAAGCGGATGGAAAACCATGCGCAGCCTGATTACCATGGAAATTTAGGAGGAAGTATCATGAGTCTCAACGACACACCCACTGGGGATCGTGTACATATCGGCTTTTTCGGAAGACGGAATGCGGGCAAGTCCAGCATTGTAAATGCGGTGACAGGACAGGAGCTGTCCGTGGTATCCGAAACCCGCGGCACCACCACAGACCCGGTGAGCAAGGCAATGGAGCTTTTGCCCATGGGACCGGTAACGATTATTGACACCCCGGGCTTTGACGATGAGGGCGCGCTGGGAGAAAAGCGCGTGCAGCGGACCCGGCAGGTGCTCAATCGCACGGATGTTGCGGTGCTGGTGGTGGACGGCAGAACGGGCATGCAGGAATGTGACCGGCAGCTGATCGACCTGTTTCGGCAGAAGAATATCCCCTATGTGGTGGCGTGGAATAAGTCGGATTTGATGGCGGAGGATACGGAATGTCCGGAGGATGCGCTGCGGGTCAGCGCCAAAACCGGGGAGAATATTTTCGCCCTGAAAGAGAGAATTGCCCATCTGGGGAATGCCGAGGACCCGAAGCTCCAGCTGGTGGGGGATTTGATTGCCCCGGGACAGCTGGCGGTGTTGGTGATTCCCATCGACAAGGCAGCACCCAAGGGACGTCTGATCCTGCCCCAGCAGCAGGTACTGCGGGATATTCTGGACGCTGACGGAGAGGCAATCTGCGTCAAGGAGGACCGGCTGACCGATACGCTTGATAAGCTCAGGGAGAAGCCTGCGGTGGTGATTACCGACAGTCAGGTGTTCGATACCGTGGCGCAGCAGGTGCCGATGGATATCCCACTGACCTCCTTTTCCATTCTCATGGCGCGGAAGAAGGGACTGCTGGAGGAAGCGGTTCGCGGCGCCGCTGCCATAGATACGCTGGAGGACGGCGACAAGGTGCTGATTTCCGAGGGCTGCACCCATCATCGGCAGTGCGATGATATCGGAACGGTAAAAATTCCGAGATGGCTTGGAAATTACACGGGAAAACAGCTGACCATTGCTACCTCATCGGGAAAATCCTTCCCGGAGGATTTGTCGGAGTACAAGCTGGTGATCCACTGCGGCGGCTGTATGCTCAGCGAGCGGGAGGTGCGCTATCGGATGAAATGCGCCCAGGACCAGAATGTCCCCATTACCAACTACGGCATTGCCATTGCCTATATGAAGGGCATTTTGCGGCGGAGCATTGCCGTGTTCCCAAAGCTTTTGGCGGAACTGGAGGGAAAAGCATGATCGACAGCGCCATGAAACGCCGGATTGATACGCTGGAACAGCAGCAGAATCTTCCGGATGAGGATTTGGCGGCGCTCATTGAACATCTGGATGACGAAAGCTCAGAATATCTTTATGAAGCGGCGCGACGGGTGCGCCACGAGATTTATGGGCACGAGGTCTATCTCCGGGGGCTCATTGAGTTCACCAATGTCTGCAAAAACGACTGCTATTACTGTGGCATTCGACGGAGCAATCAAAATGCCCAGCGGTATCGCCTGAGCAGGGAGGAGATTCTGGACTGCTGCAAAAAGGGCTATGAGTTGGGCTTCCGAACCTTTGTGCTGCAGGGGGGCGAGGACCCCTGGTATACCGATGAGCGGGTGTGCGAGCTGGTGGCTGCCATTCATGAAAACCATCCGGACTGCGCGATTACGCTGTCCATTGGCGAGAAAAGCCGGGAAAGCTATCAGGCGTATTTCGATGCGGGAGCGGAGCGGTATCTTCTGCGGCAGGAAACGTCCAATCCGGCGCATTATGGCATGCTGCATCCGCCGGAGCTGAGTATTGAGGACCGAAAGCGCTGCCTGTGGGATCTCAAGGAGATCGGCTATCAGGTGGGCTGTGGAATTATGGTGGGCTCGCCCTATCAGACCACGGAAAATATCATAGAGGATCTTCGGTTTATGCAGGCGCTCCAGCCCCATATGATCGGCATTGGACCATTTATTCCCCATCAGGATACCAGATTCCGGAATGAAGCGGCAGGGACTCTGGAGGCTACGCTGCATTTGCTGGGCATCCTGCGGCTGATGTTCCCCCGTGTGCTGCTGCCTGCCACCACGGCGCTGGGCACCATTCATCCCCTTGGTCGGGAAAAGGGCATTCTGGCAGGTGCCAATGTGGTGATGCCCAATCTTTCGCCCACGGACGTCAGGAGCAAATACCTGCTCTATGACGGAAAAATCTGCACCGGCGACGAGGCTGCGGAATGCCGCCACTGTATGGAGCGCCGAATGGAGCAGATCGGCTATCAGGTTGCGGTTTCCCGGGGAGACTATCGCGGATAAAAAATGATTGGGTGTGCTGTACAATGCAGCACACCCGATTTTTCTGCCCGAATGTCACGGTTGGCTGCCGCACGAATGCAGCAGCCAACCATATGGGGAGTAAAGGAAGGAGTCAGATTAGTTTCTGCCGATGGTGGCGTCATCCACCAGGCTGACCAGCACCAGTGCAATCACGGTGAGGACTGCCAGCACGCCATAAGCTGCGGCATAGGAGATGCTGCGTCCAATGATGCCGACGATGGATACGCCCAGCGCGCCAACTGCGGCAACCATGGGCTTGAGCACCTTGTATGCCATGGGAAAGTCATAGCGACCCCAAATAGTATTGGTGAGAGAAACCAGATAGTTTGCAGCGCCGCCCAGCAGAATGGCAAGGAAGGGCAGAGAAGCGAACTTGGTGGGCGTGGTGGGAATCAGGTTCAGCACGATGGCGATGATTGCAACTACCATGGTGATTTGAATGGCCTTCTTGGGACCGAGCTTTGCATCCAGAATGCCGCAGCCCACGGAGCCGATGCATGCCATAATGCCTGCAATGCCCAGCATGGCAAAGATAATGGGAGCAGGACCGCCGTTGGCGTCAACATAGCCTGCCTGAATCATGCGGGGAACGAAGTTGGTCATGATGCCCAGGGACAGCAGCTCCATAATACCCAAGGAGATGGCAATGAGCCATACCTTGCCGGTGGAGAACAGCTTTTTAACGGTCCAGGGGGAGTTCTTCATGTACTGGAGACCTTCAGCCAGCTCCTTTTTGGCAGCTTCGTTGTCGAATTTCCTGTTGTTGTCCGGATAAGCGCCAGCCTGCTCGGGATAATCCCGGACAAACAGTGCAACCAGAACACACAGCACAAAGGATGCCACTGCATAGATGGTGTAAACCTCAGGCAGACCGCCCTTGGTGACGATGTTGCCCATGACCTGGGAGGTCACAGCGGCAGACAGCGGGAAGCCGATGGTAACCCAGCCCATGGCAATGCCCTTTTTCCGGGGGAACCAGTTGGAAACCACGTTCAGAGAGCAGATGTAGCAGAAGCCCATGCCGCCCACTGCGGAGACTGCCAGACATACAAAGTAAACGGCAGGGGAGGCGGCGTGACCCCAGCACAGACAGGCAATGCCGGTAATGAGCAGGGAAATTGCCCAGCTCCAGCGGATGGAGATTTTGCTGGACAAAACGCCCCACAGCGCTGCGCCTGCCACGGCGATCCATGCGGTGATGGTGGAGAAGCCGTAGAGCATGCCGCTGTTCCAGCCATGCTGATTGGCAAATACGTCTACCACCACGTTCAGCGAGTCGTTAATCAGGGAAGAGTCCAGGAAAATGCAGAGGAACGTGAGAATCAAAATGCCCCAGCCCTTGAGTCCAAAATTGGCGCTGATTAAGGAAATATCCTTTTCCTGCGTTTGATTTTTACTCATAACAATTCTTTCTCCTTTATGGGGAGCAGCCGGTCAAACTGCTCCGATGAAGTACGCAGCTGGTCAGGCTGCGCTTTTTTGAGGTGGGAGACGGCTGGTCGGACCGTCTCCCGAGGGAAATTTACAGATTTACAGCTGCATAATAGGCTTCCTTGGTGGCGTATTCCACGGTTCTCGCCCGGACACAGTCGCCAATTTCTGCGAAGTCCAGGGCAGTACCGATAAAGGAGTCTGCCTCCTGGGTCTTTGCCTTCATGCCGGCAGAGAGCACCACGGAGTCGGCGGTGACGGTTTCCTGTTTGCCGTCCTTCTCATAGGTGACGGAGGTGGCAGTAAGGGAAATGCATCTTGCACCGGTGAGGGGGATAAAGTTGGGCTCGGCTGCGATTTCGGTCATCAGCTCGTTTCTGCCGGTGGTGGAAGCGTCGGGCGCAAGCTCAGACTGCATCTCCATAACGGTGACCTTCTTGCCCAGCTTTGCATAGTGGAGGGCGGTTTCACAGCCCACCTGACCGCCGCCGATGAGCACGACGGAATCGCCCAGCTCCTCTTCATGTCCCAGGGTCTCGATGGCGATCTTTGCCTGCTCCACGCCGGGCACCGGAAGAATCAGCGGCGCTGCACCGATGGCAACCAGCACGGCGTCATAGCCCTGCACGGTTTCGGGCGTTGCCTTTGTGCCCAGCTTTACGTCGATGGGACGCTTGTTTACCTGACCGATCAGCCAGTTCATGTAGTCCTTCACGGGATACTTGAAGGAGAAATAGCCTGCATAGTGGAGCATGCCGCCCAACCGGGCTTCCGCTTCAAACAGCGTTACCTGATGCCCGCGATCCGCAGCCACGCAGGCTGCCTTCATGCCCGCAGGACCGCCGCCGATGACGGCAACCTTCTTACATACGCCCGGCTCCTGCACCAGCTTGTTGAGGCTTGCTTCCAGACCGGCGGTGGGATTCACGGCGCACTGGAAATGGTGACCGTAAACGGTGGAGTCGTGGCAGCGCATGCACTTGATGCAGGGGGTAACGTCCTCGGTTTTGCCTGCCATACCCTTGTGAATCAGCTCGGGGTCCGCAATCAGACTCCGTGCCATGGTCACAAGGTCTGCCTTGCCGTCCTCGATGATTCTCTCGGCGGACTCCAGAGAGTCGATGGCGCCCAGGGTCACAATGGGAACATGAATTTTTCCGGATTTCTTGAATGCCTCTGCCACATAGACGTTGGGCATGGGCGGACGGAAGCCACAGGGATGGACCCAGGTCATCCATTTGGGGTTGTGCATACCGGCAGAAACCTGGAGAATATCCAGATGGTCCTGAATCAGCTCGCCAATGCGGATGCCCTCGTCAATGTCAATGCCGCCCTCTTCAAACTCGGTGCCGGAGATGCGGACTTCGATGAGCAGCTTATTGCCTACCCTCGCCCGAATGGCATCGAGAATTTCAATAAGGTACCGGCAGCGGTTTTCGGTGGAGCCGCCATATTCATCGGTGCGCTTGTTGGTCAGAGGGGAGAGAAACTGCGCCAGGGGGACGGAGTGACCGGAGTGAATCAGAATGGCGTCGAAGCCGCAGTCCACCAAATCGGCGGCTGCCTGCGCCCATTCCTCTTTAAATGCCTCCATGGCTTCCCGGGTGATCTCATGACCGGTTGCCCAGCCCATGATGGAGCAGCCATCGGATACGGTGTAGCCCTCGGGGAAAATGCCGATGAGCTCCATGGAAATCTTTGCACCATAGAAGTGCACCCGCTCCACCAGCTCCATGAGCTTGTTCCGGTGGTTGGGCTGGTTTACGTCCCAGGCGGTGTTCTGACCGTCGTCGGCAACGTCCTTGCCAACCTTCAAGCCGGCAACCGTGACCATGCCCACACCGGCTCTTGCCCGGGATTCAAAGAAGGAAATGGCGTCCTCGGTGGGATACAGCTCACCGTTGGACAGAGAATGCATGGTGGTAGGGGCGGAGACAATGCGGTTTTTCAGCAGCACATTGCCGATGCGAACGGGGGTAAGTGCTTTTGGAATCTTGTACATTGCGGGTTCCTCCTTACAGGCTGGGATCAATGAGGATCTTCAGCATGCCCTTGCGATCCTTGCGGTCCAGCCCCATATCAATGGCGTGATCCAGAGAGACAACATCTGTTACCATGCCCGGGAACTTCATCTTGCCGGAAGCTACCATGTCCAGATAAATCTGCACGTCCTCCTGGGTGTAGGTGAAGGAGAACTGGAAGTTGGGCTCGTGGATGGAGAACTGACCGGGCACCAGTGCGGTCATGGGCTCCTGAATGGTGCCGATGATGGAAACCTGTCCGCCGGGCTTTACGCATTGATAGACGCAGTTGGAGAGAGAGGTCATGTTGCCTGCGCACTCATAGACCACATCAGCGCCCACGGGAGAGCCGAGAATCTTCTGAATCTCACCGGCAAGATCGGTGCATTCCTTGGAGTTGATGAAATAATCGGCACCGTAAGCCTTGATGATGGGCTCCTTGGCGGAGTTGGTGCCCAGAGCGATAATCTTATTGGCGCCCGCAGCCTTCAGACACTGGATGGCAGCCAGACCGATGGGACCGGTGCCGGAAACCACAACGTTATCGCCAAACTTGAAGGCGGAATTCCGAACGCCGTGGAGGGAAACGCAGATCACGTCAAACAGCACCGCATCCTTGAGATCAACGCCCTCGGGTACCTTCACCAGCATGGTGTGCTTTACATCGCGGACCAGCATGTATTCGGCATAGCCGCCGTCGGGACCGCCGATTCCGGCAGTACGGGGGAAGCCGTTGATGCAGATGTTGGTCTTGCCCTGGCGGCAGGAGGGGCAATCCTCAGCGCAGTGGGAGGGAGGACCGCAGAGAATCTTATCGCCGACCTTGAATTCGGTGACACCCTTGCCGACCTCCACAACGGTGCCTACATTTTCATGTCCCAGCACCATGGGCAGATGAACGAAGGGCGGTACCGCGCCGGACTGGAAGAACTCCACATCGGTGCCGCAGATGCCGACGTAGTCAATTTTGACCACCAGCTGATTTTCTTCTGCCTGAGGAACAGGCTTTTCGATGATTCTTGCGTCTTTTTTACCGTACAGTGCGATTGCTTTCATTTTGGTTTGACTCCTTTCAAAATGCGTTGGTTATTCAGGCTTTGAGGATTGGATAAATTCGGCGTATTTCTTCTTCCGGGCTTTTGCCTCAGGGGTCTGCATGGCGGCGCGGGCTTTCCCCTCGTTGCGCTGGATGTCGTCGCCGTGGATGAACTTGCCGGAGATGGAATCGTGGGCATGGGGAATCCACTTTTCTGCGTCGAATTCAAAGACATACTTGCCGTCCACATTCTTCATAACGCCTTCGGTGCCGCAGGTGCAGCAGATGGCGGTACCGTCCTCCTGCAGGTAGAAGTTGTTGCCGCGGCAGTGGGGACATACGCCCTGGGGACCCTTATAGTCCTCACCAATCATGCCTTGGGGAACGTTCAGGGTGCCGTCGGCTACCTTCTTGGCTGCCTCTGCCAGATTGCGGCCAATCTCATGGGCGCGGGCAATGGCGGCGTCGTTCATGACGATGTCCAGGGACCACTGGAAGCGGTCATTGTCGATGAGCGTCCACTTGGGGGTTAGGGTCAGATTTGCAAAGTCACACTGAATCCGGGTCGCCCAGTCAGAGCCGCCGATGCCCATATAGGAGACGACGGTTTCCTTCAAATACTTCGGATTAATGGGCTTGCCGCCCTGCTCTGCGATTTTCTGAGCAATCATCACGTTGCCGCGATCCAGCCGGGGACCAAAGCGGTCCATAATGGTGTGGAAGATGCCCGGTGCGCCCTTTTCAAAAATGGGAACTGCCCAGACAATGCCATCAGCATCGTACATTTTGTCTACCAGCCACTGGAAGTCGTCCTTCAGCACGCAGGCGTTGCCCTTGCCGGAGAACAGGCTCATGACGCATGCCTTACATCCGGTGCAGTGACGGATGTTCAGCTTATGTAGGTTGATGAACTCTACCTCTGCGCCCAATTCCTTTGCACCCATCAGGGCTTCCTTACACATGGCGTCATTGCTGCCGCCGTTTGTTCCTGCGGAAATGCCAAGTACCTTCATAAGAAAGTTCCTCCTTTGATTTTCATACTCTGGAGAAAGCCCAGCCCCCGGCTGGTCAATTCCGAAGGGATGACGCGGGCTTCCTCGTTAACTTTTTGACAATCTCAGTATAACAGTCCAAATGGATTCTGTGAAATATCCAAATTGGCAATATTGATATATCATTTGGAATAGTTCCACGGGTTTCTTGTGTATTTGCATAAAATCCATTGCGGCAGTTTCGGCGATATGCTATAATGTCGAAAAGAAGTATGTTGCAATCGGGGGTAACGCGCCATGAATTTGACAAAGATTCGGTATTTTATAGAGGTTGCCCGCTGCGGTAACTTTTCTGAGGCAGCCAGGCGGCTCTACACGGCGCAGCCCAATGTGTCCAAGCAGATTGCACAGATGGAGCAGGAGCTGGATTTCCCGCTGTTTGTCCGCAGTAAGCGATCCGTGCAGCTGACCCCAGCCGGGCAGCTGCTCTATGACCATATGAAGGACCTGCCGGAGGAGCTGGAGCAGCTGTTTGAGCAGGCGCGGCAGCTGGCGCGCAGGGAAGAGGCAAGACTCAATATCGGGATTCTGGAGGGGCAGGAGGTCAGCGCGCTGCTGCTCACCCGGCTGAACCTTGCCCAGGCGCTGTATCCCAATTTGGAGTTGGAGCTGGAGCGGAACTCCTTTTCCAACCTTCGCAGCGGACTGAAAAACGGGCATTATGACCTGATTGTCACGCTGGATTTCGATGTGGAAGAGGAAAAGGAATTTTATGCGGTGCCGGTATTTCCCCAGCCGCCTGCCATTGCCATTCATCGGAATCATCCCCTGGCGCAGGAGCCGAAGCTGGAGATGACCCAGCTTAAGGACGAGAACTTTGTGGTCATCTCTCCGGAGGAATCTCCGGTGGGCTACGACCGTCTGGTACGGCAGTGTCAAAGGTCGGGCTTTACGCCCCACATTGTTCGCAAGCCCAGAAGTCTGGAGTCCCTGATCCTCTGCGTGGAAATGGGAGTCGGAGTGGCGCTGCTGGACCAGAATACCAGGCTGAGCCATGACAGCGCGGTGCGGACCATTCCCATTCCGGGTGCGGATATGTATGTGGTGGCAGCCAGTATTCGGGACGATTACCGCCCGGTGGTGCAGAACGTGATGAAGGTGCTGCAGGGCGATGCAATATGAAAAGAACCGTCCTCCGTCCGAAGCGTGCGGACAGAGGACGGATTTTTGTCGAGTGATGCAAAAGGAGGAGAGAGCGGTGCAGCGGGACTTAACCCAGGGACCCATTGGGCGCAGCCTTGTGCTGTTTGCCCTGCCGATGATTGCGGGGAATTTGCTCCAGCAGCTTTATAATATTGCCGATACGCTGATTGTTGGGCGCGTGTTGGGAAGCGGTGCATTGGCGGCTGTGGGGTCCGCCTATACGCTGATGACGTTTTTGACCTCTATCTTTTTAGGGCTCAGCATGGGTGCGGGCGCATTGTATTCCATCTGTCTGGGACAGGGAGACATGCATCGGCTGCGACTGGGGGTATTCCATGGCGCCGTGCTGATTCTTGCGGCAACGCTGGCGGTGAATCTCTTGGTGTATCTGGGGCTGGACGGAATTTTGTGGTTCCTGCGGGTGCCGGAGGAGGTGCTGCCGGGCATGCGGACCTATCTGCTGGTGATTTTCGGCGGAATTCTGGCAACGTCGGTGTATAACTTCTGCGCCTGCCTGCTGCGGGCAGTGGGAAACTCCGTGGTGCCGCTGGCATTCCTGGCAATTTCGGCGGTGGGGAATATTGTGCTGGACCTGCTGTTTGTGGCAGTGCTGCCCTGGGGGATTGCCGGTGCGGCGGCAGCAACGGTTTTAAGCCAATATGCATCCGGTGTGGGCATTGCCATTTATGTGGCGAAAAAGACGCCGGAGTTGCTGCCAAAGCGGGGAGAAATGAAGCTGCAAAAAACGGTATTCCGGGAGATCGGCAGTCTGTCCGCCCTGACCTGTCTCCAGCAATCGGTGATGAATTTCGGCATTCTCATGGTGCAGGGGTTGGTGAACAGCTTTGGCACCGTGATTATGGCAGCCTTTGCGGCAGCGGTGAAAATCGACACCTTTGCCTATCTTCCGGTGCAGGACTTCGGCAATGCGTTTTCCACCTTTGTGGCGCAGAATTACGGCGCAGGGCAGCGGGAGCGGATTCGAAAGGGCACCGGAACTGCAATGGGGCTGACCATTGTGTTTTCTCTGGTGATTTCCGGGCTGGTCTGCCTGTTTGCAGGTCCACTGATGGGGATCTTTGTAAAGAGCAGCGAGGAAGCAGTGATTGCAGCAGGAGTGACGTATCTTCGAATCGAAGGCGCCTGCTATGTGGGCATTGGCATCCTGTTCCTGCTCTACGGCTACTATCGGGCAATCAAAAAGCCGGGGATGTCTGTGGTACTGACGGTGATTTCCCTGGGCACCCGAGTAGGACTGGCATACGGACTGGCTGGGATAGTAGGCGTTCGTGGAATTTGGCTGTCTATTCCCATCGGCTGGGCGCTGGCGGATGCGGTGGGACTTGTTTGGATGAAGCTGCGACCCTTGCCGGAAACCATTGATAAATAAAAAACGTCTGCATTCCAAATCGGAGCGCAGACGTTTTGCGTTATGCAGCTGCGTGAATGGGAAGCCGCATGAGCTTCCGGTAGCTGACCAGAAAATAGCTGATTTCCGCAAGGGCGGTAATTGCCCAGGAGAAGATGTAAAGCAGATATAGAGACGGAATGGTCCGGAAATAGGCGAAAATCGTATAAACCCAGATGATCCGGAACACGCAGGAGCCCATGATTACAATCACCGTAGGGGGAATGCTCTTGCCAATGCCCCGGGAGGCGGCGATGGTGCAGTCCATAAAGGCGCTGACACAGTAGCAGTAGCCCATAATCTGAAGCCGCTGCATGCCCGCGTCAATGACGGCTTTTTCGTTGACAAACAGGGAAAGGAACTGTCTGCCGAAAATCAGCAGCAGTCCGCCCAGCAGCGCGCCGGAAAGAAAGGAATAGGTGAGACTGATGAGATAGCTTTTCAGCATCCGGTTCCGGTTTCCCGCGCCCAAATTCCGGCTGACAAAGCTGGCGCAGGCGGTGTGGAAGGCTGCCATAACGTTATAAATCAGCGTGTCGGCGTTGGCGGCGGCAGCGTTGCCGGATACCATCACCGCATCAAAGGAGTTGACGCCGGACTGCACAAACAGATTGGCAATGGCAAACAGCGCGTTCTGGATGCCTGTGGGAATGCCGATGAGGAGCACTGCGCGGGTTGCCGCAGGATGGAGCCGCAGCTGCCTGAGATGGATTCGGCAGGTATCCTTTCGGAAAAGGAGATTCCGGAGAATCAGAACGGCGGAGAGATACTGGGAAATGGCGCTGGCGACGGCAACACCGGCAGCCGCCATGCGGCATACAATTACGAAAAACAGGTTGAGAATCACGTTGAGAATGCCTGCAATGGTTAAGTAGTAAAGGGGACGGCGGGTATCACCGCAGGCGCTGAGAATGCCGTTGCCGCAGTTGTAAATGCCCATGGCAGGCATGCCAAGAGCGTAAATCTTGAGATAGGTCACAGCGCCGTCCATAAGCTCGTCCTTGGTGCCCAGCAGCCGCAACATGGGAGCGGCAAAGAACAGGCAGGCAAGGCATACCAGCAGCCCCATCAGCGTGCAGAGGATCAACGAGGTATGGATGGTATGGGAGATGGCGTCCCAATCTCCAACGCCCAGCTCATGGGCGGTACGGACATTGACGCCGCTGCCCATGCCCAGAAGAAAGCCTGTAAACAGACTGACCAAAAGGGTGGTGGAGCCCACGGAGCCCAGTGCCTGATAACCGGCAAACTTTCCGGCGATGGCAACGTCGCTAAGGTTGAACAGCACCTCGAGAATCTGAGAGAGCATTAGCGGAATGCTGAAAAAGAATATATTTTTCCACAGAGAACCGGCAGTCATATCAATACTGCGGGTGGTTGACATCATAAAAATGGCATCTCCTTTGCTGCCTTATGGGGGGAAACTCGCTGCCATAGTATAGCACGGGGCAAAGGGGGTTACAATCCGCAGATTCAACAGATGTTGACGGGGAAAATGGGGGATGTGTCTGCAAAGTGTGAAACGGAAAATGAAGGATAGACAAAACTTGCGAAAGGGAGACATAAAAATAACCTCCCAAGGCGAACCCCGGAAGCGCCAGGGTCACGTTAGGAGGCTTCTGATTATGAATTACGCTGCTGCCGTCTTTCACGAATCAGAGCGATGACTCCGCACAGCAGAAACAGGGCAATCACGACAGCACAGGCAGTGAGAGCGGAAATATTGTTGTAATAGGCTCGGTGCATCAGCATTACATAGCCATTCAGCACAGCGAGGACCAGCGCACCGGAGAACCAGGCACTGGCGCGAGACGGTGATTTTGCCGCTTCGGTGGAAGCACATTTGCGGTGCTCCTGCATCCGAAATCCAAGTCCCAGCAAAACAAGCAGCAGAAGCAGGACAATGTAGCCAATGACGGCAACGGAATGCGTCACCCAATGCCAATTGCGGAGCAGATAAAACCCCATCAAAACGGCAAAGACAGCTGCTGCAATCAGGAAGCCGTAGGAACGTTTGTGCGTGGCAATCACCTCTCAATTCATTGTAACAGAGCATCCTAATATTGTCAATTAGAACGAATTCAAACAGCGGTCAAAGAAATCCGCAAAGGTACCAAGCAGGCTTTCGTCGGTGATGGTTTTCAGGCGATTGATCTCGTGGATGGCGGACACGGGCGGATTGGGACTGCGGAGCACCTTTAACAGCTTGCGCTTTTGCAGGTCCACCTCGTGGGGTGTGGTGATGTTGTGGTCATGCCCGGTGAGCGGGAGAAATGTAAACCGGGGATTGTCATGAAACCGGCGGTACAGCACCATGTAATTCCGCTTGTAGGGGAGAATTCGGTCATCGTCGCTTTGGGCAATGAGCACTGGACAGCTTTGGCTGGACAGCCCCTTGACAGCAGTAATTCCCGCAAGATGACCAAAGTGGAGCCGCTGATATAGTCGAATTCCCAGCAGCGGCAGCGGCGCAAGGGGACCGTAATGACGCCGGGTGTAGGGTGCCAGCGCGGAGAGACTGCCATAAAATCCGGCTGCGGAAACAATCCCGCGAATGGAAAAGGGCTCCAGCGCACCGATGCAGTCCGCTGCATAGCCGCCCCAGGAGTGACCGTAGAGCAGCAGGGGAAGGGCGGAGAGCTCGGTCTGACTTTGAACATAGCGAAGGCAGGCTTGCAGGTCCAGAATATGCTGAGGCAGTCCCAGCAGCATGCCGTCAGAGATCCCGGTTCCGGCGCCGTCAAAGCTCAGAACCCGATAGCCCCGGCGGCAGAAATATTCACATTCCGGGAGATAGTCCGCATGGCTCATGCCATAGCCGTGGAAAAAGACAATGAGCCCTTTGGGCGGCGTATCCGGATAGGAAAACAGCCAGCCACGCAGGGTCCCCGCCGTTCCGGGAAAGGAGACGGCTTCCCGCTTCCAATCCGGATGGAGCCCGGAGAAATAGGGATAGTAGTCCCCTCCGCC
>ERZ857955.1385-NODE-1385-length-19478-cov-32.670700_pt1 | contig 19478 bp, 14 predicted proteins | sample MGYA00519956_ERZ857955 | MGnify/ENA primary metagenome ERZ857955 (study PRJEB31778, sample SAMEA3449378) | human gut metagenome | biome: human gut; feature: human-associated habitat; material: faeces | place: United Kingdom | collected 2010/2012 ...
CTGGTGGAATTTCTGCTGCGGACCGGCAGCATTGACAGCCGGTTTACGGGGTTTGACCGTGCACTGGAAGGCGCCCACATCCACCGCAAATTGCAAAAAGCTGCCGGAGACGGCTATCAGGCTGAGGTATTTCTCTCCGTAGAGCGGCAGGCAGAGGGCATCACTTTTACCCTTGAGGGCCGGGCTGACGGCATTTTTACCGATGAGACTGGCACGGTAGTCATTGATGAGATCAAGACCACCGCTGTGCCGCCGGAAGAGATCACTGAGGATATGAACCCCTGCCACTGGGCACAGGGCATGGTGTACGGTGCCATTTATGCCACACAGCAAAGCCTGCCGGAACTGAACGTCCGGCTGACTTATTATCAGATAGACACCGATCAGATCATCCGCTTTATCCGCCGCTTTACGCAGCAGGAGCTGGATGAATTTCTTGACAAATTATTGTGCCAGTATGCTCCGTGGGCGCAGCGCCGGATAGAGTGGGATGTAAAGCGTACTCAGAGCCTTGCGGCACTGCAGTTCCCGTTTGCGCAGTACCGGCCCGGACAGCGGGCTATGGCGGGCGAGATCTACCGCGCCTGCCGCGCTGGCAAGACCGCCGACTGCAAGGGCGGTACGCGGCTGTTCTGTCAGGCTCCTACCGGCATTGGCAAGACCATGAGCGCGCTTTTCCCCGCGCTGAAAGCCATGGGCGAAGGCAACGGAGAAAAGCTGTTCTATCTCACGGCCCGCAACACGACCCAGACTGCCGCCGAGGATGCCTTGACCCGGCTGCATACGGCCCAGCCAGAGCTTGCCCTGCGCAGTGTGACGCTGACCGCCAAGGAAAAGGTCTGCCTGCATCCGGACGCAGAGGGACATCCCGCCTGCCTGCCGGAGCTTTGTCCCTACGCCAACGGCTACTACGACCGCATCAAGGATGCACTGACAGCTCTGCTGGACGGTACCGGCAGCTTTGACCGCGCAGCGCTGGCCGGGGCGGCAAAGCGTTTTTCGGTGTGTCCCTTTGAACTGGGGCTAGACCTGAGCGAGTGGTGCGATGTGGTCATTGGGGATTACAATTACCTGTTCGATCCGGTGGTGCACCTGAAGCGGTTCTTTGATTCTTCCGGCGACTGGTTGTTTTTGGTCGATGAAGCACATAATCTGCCCGACAGAGCCAGAGCAATGTATTCTGCACGCTTTTGTAAAAGCAGCCTGACCGAGGCAAAACGCGCATTGGGCAAGGGCAAAAGTGCTTTAAAGACCGCTCTGACCAAAGCAGACAAAGCCCTGCTGGAAGCCCGGAAAGCCTGCATACAGCTTGCACCCCGGCACAGCAGCCAGACCGATGCCGCAGACCCGGCACAGACCAGTCTTTTGCCTGAAAACACTGCCCCCGCACTGGAACTGCCCGAACCGCTGTATGCACAGGGCAGTACTGTATTTTTGCAGGAGCCGCCCTCTGCCCTGCTCAGTCCGCTGCGGGCCGTACAGGCACCTTTGCAGGACTGGCTGGAAGCGAACCCGGATGCCGAAGTACATGCACAGTTGCTGGAGCTTTATTTTGCTGTACAGGACATCACCCGTGCCGCCGAACGATACGACAGCCACTTTGTCACTCAGCTTACCGTGCACGGCAGAGAGCTTGAATTGCAGCTGCTGTGTCTGGACCCGGCACCTTTTGTGGATGCCAGCCTTGCCGCAGGGCGCAGCGCAGCGCTGTTCAGTGCAACACTGGCTCCGCCCTCGTTCTACCGCAGTGTTCTGGGCTGCAGCGATGCACGTGCCGTCGCACTGGACAGTCCCTTCCCGGCTGAAAATCTGGGGCTGTATTGCCTGCCGAATATCTCTACCCGCTACCGCGACCGCGAAGCCAGCGTGCAGGCAGTTTCGGATGCACTGGCCCGGCTGGTGCAGGCCAGAACGGGAAACTACTTTGCCTTTTTCCCAAGCTACGCATATCTGCGGCAGGTACACGAAGATTTTGCAGCACGTTACCCGGGCATTCGCACCCTTGTGCAGGAAAGCCGGCTGGATGATGCCGCTCGGGCTGAATTTCTGGCTCAGTTTGTGCCGGACCCGGCCGAAACGCTTCTGGGTTTTGGCGTGATGGGCGGCATCTTTGGTGAGGGAGTTGATCTTGCAGGCAGCCGCCTGATCGGGTGCGCCATTGTGGGTGTGGGCCTGCCGCAGGTAAATCCGCAGCAGGAAATGCTGCGCCGTTATTATGACGCACAGAACGGCTTTGGATTTGATTATGCCTACCGCTATCCCGGCATGAACAAGGTACTGCAGGCCGCAGGGCGCGTGATCCGCACGCCGGAAGACAGAGGTGCGGTGCTTTTGCTGGACGACCGGTTTGCCCAGCAGGAATACATCCGGCTGTTCCCTCCTCACTGGCGGCATATCCGCTATCTGCGCAGCTGTGAAGAACTGGCCGCTGCCCTGCAGGACTTCTGGAATAAATGAGACCCAAACAAAAAGGCACTGCCGCACCCAAAACAGGAGCGGCAGTGCCTTTGCTTCTTTTTTGTTTTATTTTGCTGCTTTCCGGTTCTGCTGCAGGCTATCCCACGAGGGCATTTCATTGCGCAGCTTTTCCCACATGGGCATTGCCGTGCCGGTCTGCCTGCGCAGAGCATCGAACGCTTCGTCCAGATACTTCATTTCGGACACTGCGTGCATGGCGTGATCCGAAACGCACAATCTGCCCAGCGATGTTTTTGTCATGGTAAACACCATCGCTTCCATCTTACGGCGGGCCGATGTGCCGGGCTGGAAATTATCGGTGTTGTTGGCATCGTTCACCGGGATGCCCGCATCCTTGAGCATCAGGCAGGCTTCATAGGCGGCATCCAGAATGGCGCCGCGCTGCTGCTTGGTGGCCCGGTGCAGATCGCCGTTGCAGGCATAGCACACATAGCACGCCGGCAGAACGAATGCAATGTGGCACTTGAGCCATTCATCCATATCGCCATAGAAGGTCAGCTTGTATTTTGCACCGTCAAAGGCGGTCTTGAGCCGGGTTCGGAAGGTGCCAGAAAGCGGAGTTGTGGCACCGCCCACCGTCATGCCAGCACTGGCGTACACACTGACCACATGGTCGTGTTCACGGCGGCCTGCCGTGCCCTGAAAGCCGAATGCGATCTTATCCGCCGGGCGCTGCATGAATTCCAGCACCTGCTTTGCCTGCGGGTTGTTGCCCACAAACACAAAATACTGGCTCTTGTTGGCCTTGAGCACAGGAAGCACATCCGGCAGCTGGCCCGCCTGCATGACCACAAAGACGAGATCATAATAATCATCCGGGGCAAGAGTGTCCACGGTTTTGATCCGTTCCGTTGTGGTCTTGCGCTGCACCCAGTGGCGGATGACCAAACCCTTCTGGTCGATCATTTCCTTCCACTCTCCGCGTGCAAGCAGCGTGACAACGTTCTTTTTGTTCTGCATCAGCACATGGGCCAGCTCGCAGCCCAAAACGCCCGCACCGTAAACCAGAATCCTCATCCAGATACGCCTCCCTTATGTGTGTTAAGGTTTGCTTACTTTTTCAAAAACGAGAAAAAGCCTTTTTTCTCGTAAGGTGCACTGCTTACGCCCTTGACCTCATAGCCGGTTGCATTGATGGCATCCCGCAGCTTCTGCTCGTCCAGCGGCTGTTCCGAGTGGATCACCGTCTGGGCTTTTGCCTGCGAGGACGACACCCTTTTCACCTCCGGGAAGGCCTTGCGCACGGCTTCGTTGACATGGCTCTCGCACATGCCGCACATCATACCATCTACTTTTACGATCGTTTCAATCATTTTATTCCCCTCCAGATCTTCTGCGCGCATCGGCCCGTTGACGCAGAATCTGTTAGGAAGCGCTAACCGTAGTTTCAAACAAAACGCCGTCGGGAACTGCCCGGCAGCGGTGCGGAGCGGTTCCCTGTTCTGTGGTGGGTCTGCTCAGAAAATGCACGCATGATTTCTTGTCTTCATCATATCACACTAGTGGGCTAAATGCAAGATGAAAAATACCCCATCCCGGTTTTTGCGCTTTTCACTCATGCACCCGGTATCCTGCTGCCGTGGTCAGTATTCAATGCCCTTCCGGGCGGAAATTCCCCTCTGGTAAGGGTGGCGGTGGCACTTCATCTCGGTCACATAGTCCGCAGCGTCCAGCATCCACTGCGGCGCAGCATGGGCAGTAAGCACGCATTCCTGCTCTGCCGGGCGTTCCAGCACAGCCTTTTGCAACAGGGCTTTATCCACCATATCCAGTTCCCATGCGCTGCCTGCTTCGTCCAAAATCAGCAGGTCGGCTGGGTCGGCCATGGCAGCTGTGAGGTTCGCATTCTGCAGCTGGCGGGTGGCTTCCTTTTCCGCTTCGTTCATCTGGAACACGAATTTCTGCCCCGCCTTGCCGCGGTACACCTTTGCACCCAGCTGTTCCAGCAGCGGCACCTCGCCGCTTTTGCCGCCTTTGAGGAACTGCAGGATCACCACCCGCTTTCCGCTGCCCATGGCCCGCAAAGCAAGGCCCATGGCAGCGGTGGTCTTGCCCTTGCCATCACCGTAATATAGATGTAACAGCCCTGTACGCTTCATGGTCATTTCTCCTTTTGTCTTTGCGTTTATGGTAACACAAACCCAGCAAAAAAGGAAGAGAAAGCACCCGAAGGCGCTTCCTCTTTCAAACAATGCGATATTTACTGATACAGAGGGAAATCCCGGGTCAGCTTCAGCACACGGTCACTGATCTCGTCCTTCTTCTCGTCGTAGTGCCAGATGCAATCGGCGATGCAGTCGGCGATCACCTTCATCTCGGCCACGCCCATGCCGCGGGTGGTAACAGCCGGGGTGCCCAGACGCACGCCAGAAGTCACGAACGGGCTGCGGGTCTCGCCGGGGACAGTGTTCTTATTGGCGGTGATGTGCACGCTGTCCAGACGTGCTTCCAGCTCCTTGCCGGTGCACTTCTCGTCACGCAGGTCGATCAGCATGAGGTGGTTGTCGGTGCCGCCGGATACCAGCTTGACACCGCGTGCCTGCAGCTCTGCTGCCAGAGCCTGTGCATTCTCCACGATCTTGCGGGCATATTCCTTGAACTCCGGCTTCAGTGCTTCACCAAAGCAGACAGCTTTTGCGGCGATCACATGCTCCAGCGGGCCGCCCTGGGTGCCGGGGAACACGGCAGAATTGATGCGCTTTGCAAGAATGGGATTGTTGGTCAGGATCAGACCGCCGCGGGGGCCGCGCAGGGTCTTGTGGGTGGTGGTGGTAACAACATCAGCATACGGTACAGGGCTCTGGTGATAGCCGCCTGCCACCAGACCGGCAATGTGGGCCATATCCACCATCAGATATGCACCATAGCCGTGGGCGATCTCAGCGATCTTCTCAAAATCGATGGCACGGGGATATGCAGATGCACCGGCCACGATCAGCTTGGGGCGCACCTTCTTAACCTGCTTTTCCAGCTCAGCATAGTCGATCACGCCGTCGGCATTGACACCGTAAGAGATAAAGTTATAGTTCTTGCCGGACATGTTCACCGGAGAACCGTGGGTCAGATGGCCGCCCTGAGACAGGTCCATGCCCATGACAGTATCGCCCAGATCCAGCAGAGCAAAATAAACTGCCAGATTGGCCTGTGCACCGGAGTGGGGCTGAACATTGGCATATTTTGCGCCGAACAGCTTGCAGGCACGCTCGATGGCAATGTTCTCCACCTCGTCCACATAGACACAGCCGCCATAGTAGCGCTTGCCGGGCAGGCCCTCGGCGTACTTGTTGGTCAGGATGCTGCCCATTGCGGCCATGACGGCGGGAGAGACGATGTTCTCACTGGCGATCAGTTCAATGTTCTGGCGCTGACGGTTCAGCTCGCGATCCATGGCTGCGGCCAACTCCGGATCAACGGTATTGACCAGACCGATGGTGTCCATCATTTCATTGTACATAATATTCTACCCCTCTCAATTTCCGGAGAAAGCCCCGGATCTCTGGATCTCTTCAAGCCACCCTGCTCCGCGCACGAACCGAATTGCTTTCTTTTATCATAGCAGAAAGCTGCAGAATCTTCAACTTCCATTTTGCCAAAAGGCTTGCTTTTTTCGTCTGAAGTGTTTATTATACTTGTATAAAAATGCAGTGTCGTTTTTGTATATTTTTCAAGTCAGTCAACCTTCAGATGAAGCGAGGTGTTCTCTGATGACGGTCAGTGAAGCAAAGCAGACCCAGCGCAAAGCGGGCCGTGCCGCACGCAAGGCTCTCGGCCCGGAAGAACGCAAGGCTGCAAATGCCGCTTTGTGCGCATTCCTCTGGCAGCTGGCTGCCGTGCAGAATGCGCAGACCATCCTGCTGTACGTAGCGTTTGGCTTTGAAGCCGACCTTGCTGCCTTTGCCGCCGAAGCAGCAGCTCAGGGCAAAACGCTGGCCTATCCGGTGTGCGGCGAGGCGTATTCCCTTACAGCCGCTGTGCCCGGCCCGGACGGCTGGGAGATGGGACAGTACGGCATCCGCACCCCCATCCTGAGCCGGTCGGAGATTCTGCTGCCGGAAGCGCTGGATCTGGTCCTTGTGCCCTGCACGGCTTTTGATGCAGACTGCTTCCGGGTCGGCATGGGCAAGGGCTATTACGACCGGTATCTTCCCCGCTGCAAAAACGCGGTGAAGATCGGCATTGCATTTGAGGCACAGCGGGTGGAACATGCTGCCGTAGACGAGCACGACCAGCGGCTGGATGCCTATGTAACAGAGAGGGGTATTTACAAATGGAAATGACTAAGCTGAGCTGTGAGAAATTTCTCGCAGAGCTGGCCAGCAAAGCCCCCACGCCGGGCGGCGGCGGAACGGCGGCGCTGGTGGGTGCTGCCGGTGTAGCGCTGGGCAATATGGTGGGCAACCTGACCACCGGCAAAAAGAAATATGCCGCCGTGGAAGCAGACATTCAGGCCCTGAACACAAAGGCCGATGCCCTGCGCAAAGAGCTGGAGGCGCTGGTGCAGGCCGATGCCGATGCCTTTGCGCCGCTGGCTGCGGCCTACGGCCTGCCCAAGGACACACCAGAGCAGGCTGCACACAAAGCCGCCGTGCTGGAAAAGGCGCTGGATGCCGCCTGCGCCGTGCCACTTGAGGTCATGGAAAAGTGCGCCGCGGGCATTGCTCTGGTGGAAGAATACGCCGCCAAAGGCAGCGTGATGGCCGTCTCGGACGCAGGCTGTGCAGCCGCTCTGTGCAAGGCAGCCTTGCAGGCCGCAAGCCTGAATGTGTTCATCAACACAAAGCTGATGGCAGACCGTGAGCGCGCTGCTGCGTTGGACGCAAAAACAGACAAACTGCTGGATGAATTTGTGTCGCGGGCAGACGCTGTTTTTGCATCCGTGACGAACAAATTGCGGAATAAGTGAGGAAAAGTATTATGGCAACGATTTTGAAGGGCGCACCCGTTGTAGCCGCTATGAACGAACGCAATGCGGCGCTGTGTGAGCAGCTCAAGGCAAAAGGCATCACTCCCACGCTGGCCGTGGTGCGTGTGGGTGAGCGGGAGGACGACCTCTCCTACGAGCGCGGCGTGATCGCCCGCTGCGGCAAGGTGGGCGTGGAGGTAAAGCAGTTTCTTCTGCCAGCCGATGCTTCGCAGGACGATCTGCTGAAGGTGATCGCCGAGGTGAACGCAGAGGATACCATCCACGGATGCCTGCTATTCCGTCCGCTGCCCAAGCAGTTCAATGACCGCACTGTGCGTGCGGCGCTGGCTCCGGAAAAAGACATTGACGGCATCACGGACGATTCTCTGGCCGGTGTGTTCACTAATACCGATCTCGGCTATGCTCCCTGCACCGCGCAGGCCTGCCTTGAAATCCTGAAGTATTACAACATTCCGCTTTCCGGCAGGCGCGCTGTCGTAGTGGGCCGCAGCCTTGTGGTAGGCAAGCCCGCAGCCATGATGCTGGACCGCGAGAACGCCACCGTGACCATCTGCAATTCCCGCACGCAGAACCTGCCCGCCATCTGCAAGGAAGCAGATGTGGTAGTAGTGGCCATGGGCAAGATGGGTGCCGTGGGTGCCGACTGCCTGCGTGAGGGCCAGACCGTGGTAGACGTGGGCATCCATGTGAACGAAAAGGGCAAGCTGTGCGGTGACGTAAAGTTCAGCGAAGCAGAGCCGGTAGTAGATGCCATCACGCCGGTACCCGGCGGTGTGGGCACTGTGACCACCTCGGTGCTGGTGGGCCATGTCGTGCAGGCTGCAGCAAAAAAGGCCGGGCTGTAACGAATGATAGAACTATAAAATAAAAGACGCTTGATACACTGCTGTATGCTTCCCTGCCGGGAAAACATATTCAGACAAGACCAAGCGTCTTTTTTGATTGCTATATTTTAGCCGCGGACAATGAGCAGCAGCAAAGCCGAAGCCACACACTGCATGATCAGCCAGCGGGCCACCACCTGCTCGTCGCTCCAGCCCTTATTCTTGCGGGCGTGGTCGTGCAAAGGGGTGCGGGTGTTCTTGAGGATGGAAATGTGCAAAAAGCGCTTCAGGCTGATCTTCAGGATGCCCAGACTGCCATCCACGATGAACACGATGGCTGCCAGCAGGAAGGCAAACGGATGGCCGCATTTGAGGGACAGCATTGCGATAAAGAAGCCCATTGCGCGGCTGCCGGCATCGCCCATCAGCAGGCTGGACGGCTTTGCGTTGGACCACAGATAGGCCAGCAGCGCACCCATGAACACAACGCCTGCGGTGCCGTACTCGGCCAGCTCTGTTTTATAGGCCAGCAGGTAGGTACCGATGGTCACCACTGCAACACTTGCCGAAAGGCCGTCCACGCCGTCGGTGCAGTTGACCACATTGATGCTGGTCCAGATCAGAATAACGATCAGCAGCAGGTACACAGCATACGGCAGAGTGAAACTCCACTGCAGGAAATTCACACCGCAGCCGTTGAAGTTGAGGTAGGTCACACCTGCAACAATGGCAATGGCAAAATCAATGATACCCTTTTTATACTCGTTCCATGCAGTTTCAGCAGCATCGTCAAAGTAGCCGGACAGCATGGATGCAATGAGCAGGATGGTGTAGATGACGTATTCCACCTTGAACGGCAGGAATGCCAGCGATACCAGTGCGATGCACAGCACGAAGATCAGGCCGGACCCACGGGCCTTACCCTTGGAAAGCGCACCGTTCACCGCAAACTCGCGGCCATGGTCGTGCGGAAGCTTATCGTGAAAAACGGAGTCCATCAAAGCCGTAAGGGCAAACGCCAGCAGGAATGCCAGAGCATCGACGCCGCGCTGTCCTACGACCGAAAGCAGTGATTCGATCATATTCAAAGTTCCTCTTTCTTTTATGTTTGTGAGAGAAGTGTATCACGCTATCCATAAAAAATCAATCATTCTCGGAGAAAAATCCACGTTTGATTGACTTTCTGCAGCACCGCACTTATAATAGTATATCAGTCTGTCGAAAAAGTTATTGTTTCTATAAAAGGAGAACTCATGTCCATCTCTCTTGAGCAGCTTTCGGCGCAGATGCGCCGGGGCGAACAGGTGCCGCTGCGGCACACCATGCAGGTGGTGCTCACACTGAGCATCCCATCCATCCTGCAGCAGATCGTGGTAACTGCGGTGGAGTACATCGACGCAGCCATGGTGGGGCATATCGGTGCATCTGCTACGGCATCCATTGGCATCGTCAGTTCCAGCACGTGGCTCATGCATGGAATGCTGGCCGGTCTATATATGTCCTTTGCCATTCAGGTGGCACAGTATCTGGGTGCAGACCGGCAGGACGATGCACGCGGTGTATTGCGCCAATCTATGATCTTCAACCTTGTGGTGGGCCTTGCAGCTGCGGCCTTCGGCATTGGCATCAGCCGTTTTCTGCCCGGATGGCTGGGCGCCGACCCTTCCCTGCAGGCGGATGCTTCGGCCTACTTTGCCATCTGGTCGGCTTCCCTGCCCTTTTTGATGATCATGGGAACCTACTCCTCCATGCTGCGTTCCTCCGGCGATGCCCTGACACCGGGCCTTATCAGCGTGCTGACCTGCGTGCTGGATGTGATCTTTAACTTCTGCCTCATCAATCCCACCCGTGAGATGGTGGTGTTTGGCCGCACAATGACCGTCTGGGGCCTTGGCTGGGGGGTACCGGGCGCAGCACTGGGCACCGCCCTTGCTACCGCTATCAGCGGTGTGCTGACCCTTGCCATCCTGCTGCTGCGGGACGGCCCGCTGTGCATCCGCAAGCCCGGCTCCTGGCACATTACCAAAGCCTGCCTGCAGAACCTGTGGAAGGTAGGCGCACCGCTGGCCGCAGAGCGTGCAGTTCTTTCCTCGGCGCAGGTGCTGCTCATCCGCATCGTATCCGGCCTTGGCACCACCGCCATTGCTGCCAACAGTCTGGGTGTGAGCGCCGAAAGCCTGTGCTACATGGCAGGCTATGGCATTCAGGATGCATCCCTTGCACTGGTGGGGCAGGCCGTGGGCGCAAACCGTCGGGATATGGCAAAAAACTTTGCCTGGCTGTGCACCGGCATGGGCATAGGCATCATGGCGCTGACCGGTGTTGGCATGTACATTTTTGCGCCAAACCTGATGGGTATTTTCACCGCAGATGCGGCAGTTATTGCGCTGGGCGCACAGGTGCTGCGCATTGAAGCACTGGCCGAACCGATGTTCGGTGCCAGTATCGTTGCCAGCGGTGCCATGCAGGGTGCCGGAGACAGCACGGGATGCTTTGTGCTGAACCTTGTCAGCATGTGGGGCATCCGGCTCACGCTGGCTTCCCTGCTGGCTCCGCATTTTGGGCTGGTGGGCGTATGGATGGCCATGAGCTTTGAGCTGACCATGCGCGGTGTGCTGTTCCTTGTGCGGCTGGTACGCGGCAGATGGCTGGACAAAGGGGCATTAGCCTGATCGACCGCTGGCGGATATATTTTCCTCTAAATAACAGCTCCCCGGCCGGGAACCGCACTGCGGGACCTGACCGGGGAGTTTTGCTGTGGTTATATGATTTGAGAAGAAGAAAAAATGGAGAACAAGTTACTTTCTGCCGTGCAGGATGGGAGACAGCGGCTTGTAGATCAGCATGCACAGCACTGCATCCAGCAGGCCTTTGACCAGCGTGAAGGGCATATTGAAGATGACAAGGCACTTGATGAGGCTGTCTGCAGAAGGCAGGATGGCCTGATACATGCCGAGGATGGCTTCCAGCGGCATGTGGTAGAACTGCACATAGGCCGGATAGGTGATGAAGTAGTTGGACGGTACGCTGAACACAGCCATGGCTGCAGCGCCTGCAATAGCACCAATGATGGCGGTCTTGCGGCTCTTGTGGTGCTTATAGATAACGCCTGCCACAGCGGAGAAAACCGCACCCAGCATGAAGTTGCACAGCTCGCCCACGCATGCAGTGGAAGTGCCCTTGATAACGATGTGCAGCAGGTTCTTCATAAAGCTGATGACCACACCGTACACCGGGCCGAGAGCAAAGGCACCCAGCAGAGCCGGCAGGTCAGAAAAGTCCATCTTGACGAAGGACGGGATGAGCATCGGAATGGGAAACTCAATGAACATCAGGATAAAGGCCACCGCGCTGAGCATGGCGGCAACAGTAAGATTGTGAGTCGTGCTTTTTTTCATGGTAATGATCCTTCCCGGGGTAAGATGCCCCTTACAAAAATTGTTCCGAAAGCTCTTTTCGTATCTTGTTTTTTGGAACGGGAAGGACAAATAGAAAAGCGCCCTGCTGCAACAAAAACACTGCAACAGGGCGCGTAGACAACGATTTGCCTGCCGTTTCTTGCATCCGGACTATACCGTTGGTCCCGGAGTTGCACCGGGTCAGCACCCTTGCGGGTGGTCGCGGACTTTACCGCCAGTGGGGAATCTCACCCCGCCCTGAAACGAACTTTCTGGCACAAAGTATAGCGTGGCAGGCCCAGCTTGTCAAGAGGGCATCTTAAAATTTGTGCAAAAAATGTCAAAGTAATTCTTTCAAGCTCCCTTCTCTGTAAGCTCTTGCCCGGGTGGGTGCGGTATGGTATCATAGATGGGTCGTATAAAATTCAGGAGGTTATCATGATCTTTTCTATTCGTGATCTTTCGTTTGAGTTTGGCTCTGTGCTGCTGGAGGGCTGGTTTGCACTGGCTGCGCGCGCAGGGTGCGCGCTGCTCATTCTGCTTGCCGCATGGCTGGTACGCCGCTGGCTGAGCAAAAAGGGCATTCCGGCACTGCTGGCCCGCAAGTGGCACTTTAACGGCACTCCCATCCTGCTGCGCAGCTTTGCGGTACCCATCCAGCGCATGTGCACTGCGGTTGGCGTATATCTGGCGGCAGCTTCCCTGCCCTGGGCCATTCCCGGCATTGCCAAGCTGCTGTTGGTCTGCTTCCGCCTTGTCATGACCCTGCTGGTCTGCGAGGGCCTGTATGCGGCATCGGATCTGGCCGACCTGCTGCTGGCTTCCTGCAGCCCGGAGATCCGCTCCAACAAAACACTCTGCTCTTTGCTGGACACCGCTTACAAGGTGCTGGTGATCGTGCTGTGCGTGGCAGCGTTGGCACAAGAAGTGGGCTTTCCCATCGGCAGCATTGTCGCCGGTGCCGGTCTGGTTGGTCTGACCATCTCGCTGGCCGCACAGGAAAGCGCCAGCAACCTGTTTTCCGGCATCGTGATTCTGCTGGACAAGCCCTTCTCGGTGGGCGACTGGATCACTGTGGGCGATGTGGAAGGCGAAGTGATCGACATCAACTTCCGTTCCACCCGCATCCGCTCGCTGGATAAAACCATCAATGTGGTGACGAACAGTAAGATCTGCTCTTCCACCGTGCAGAACGCCGCCCTGCGCACCATGCGGCCCTACAAGTTCAATCTGGGTGTCACCTATGGCACCACCCGCCCGAAGCTGGAACAGCTGATGAAAGACTTGCAGACCATGCTGGACGCAAGCCCTTACACCAACAAGGATACCAACATCGTACAGCTTGCAAACTTTGGCGATTCCAGCATCAACATTCTGGTCTCCGCCTACCTGCTGACCAACGCCTACACGGAATTTTTGCAGATGCAGAACGACCTGAACCTGAACATTATGGACATCATGCAGGCCGACGGTGTGGATTTTGCGTTCCCCTCCACCAGCGTGTATATCGAAAAGAACTGAGCAAACCTGTAAAGGGGCTGTTGCAAAATAGCGCCAACGAAAAGTGGAAAGCAAAAATCTCATCTTTTTCCCTCAAAAAGAGTAGAATTTTTCGGAACTGAAAATGCAAAAAGCTGAGCACCTGCCTTTTCACAGATGCTCAGCTTTTCTATACTCATTTTTTGAAATCTGCCTTTGAGGCCTCAACATTCTGCCCGTTTTGTACGGTGAATGCGGCGGCTATTTTCAATCAGTCAGCTCAAGACTGGCAGGCAGTGATCAGGCTCATCTTGTAGACCTCGTCGGCGTTGCAGCCACGGGACAGGTCGTTGATGGGAGCGTTCAGACCCTGCAGGATGGGGCCGTAAGCTGCATAACCACCCAGACGCTGAGCGATCTTATAGCCGATGTTGCCGGCCTCGATGCAGGGGAAGATGAAGGTGTTGGCCTGACCAGCCACCTTGCTGCCCTTGCACTTGACCTGTGCAACTTCGGGAGCAACGGCAGCGTCAAACTGCAGCTCACCGTCCACAGCCAACTCGGGATCCATTTCCTGAGCCTTGATCACAGCGTCATGGCTCAAAGCAACGGTGCCGCCCTTGCCGGAGCCCTTGGTGGAGAAGCTCAGCACAGCAACCTTCGGATCGATGCCGAACAACTTTGCGGTCTTAGCGGTCTCGATAGCAACCTCAGCAAGCTTTGCAGAAGCGGCGATCTTGACCTCGCCGGTAGCCTTATCAATGGTATCGGTATAGTCGATGTTAACAGCGCAGTCGCCCATGGCAATGCGCTTCAGGCCCTCTTCACCGCAGTCACGGTCCAGAATGAAGCAGGAGCTGACCAGATGTGCGCCCTTCTTGGTCTTGACCAGCTGCAGAGCGGGACGAATGGTGTCGGCAGTGGAGTAAGTAGCGCCGCCCAGCAGGCAATCAGCCTTGCCCATCTTCACCAGCATGGTGCCGAAGTAGTTGGACTTCTTCAGCAGAGCGGTGCACTCCTCAGCGGTCTGCTTGCCCTTGCGCAGCTCCACCATGGTGTTGACCATCTCATCAAAACCGGCATAGTTCTCGGGGTCGATGATCTCGGCAGCGGAAATATCAAAGTTACCGGCGGCAGCAGCAGCCTTGCACTCAGCCTCGTTGCCCACCATGACGACCTTCAGCACGCCCTCGGCCAGCAGCTTTGCAGCGGCCTCCAGAATGCGGGGATCATTGCCCTCGGTGAAAACGATCGTCTTGGGATTTGCCTTCAGCTGTGCTACCAGCGGTGCAAACATATCAGCCATTGTGATTACCTCCGAATTTACTTTCCAATATTCACATCCAGATATCTGTTGGACACAAGGATGCCTTTCTCTTTTATTCTAGCACATACGGCAAAAAGTTCAAGACAAAATTGGCTTTTTATGCTACAATTTTTGCCTCACGCATCATCGTTATTTTCCTGCCAAAGTAGTAAAACACGCCCTGCGTATTCCTTCACAATTTCCCGTAAACCACCTTCCACAAATTTCAATTTTAAGCTATGCACTTTTCATTCACGATTTTTCTTTTTTAAAAACGCAGAAAGTTCCAGTCAGTTCATGTATTTTTTACGTTAAAACGCAAAAAAGAGCCGTCCTCCCGATTCTTCGAGAGAACAGCTCCATAGTATTGGCTTTATAAATATCAGATAGAAATGGTGTTACACACGTCGATCAGCACCGGGTCAAGCGTCTTGGTCATTTCAAGAGCTTCATCCACAGGGTAATCCACCAGCTTTTCGCCCTTCATGCCGACGATGCGGTTATACTTGCCCTGCTCCAGCAGGCACACGGCATGGTAGCCCATTGCAGAAGCGTTCACACGGTCACGCAGAGTGGGAGAACCACCGCGCTGGACATGGCCCAGAATGGTGGCGCGGGAGTCGATGCCAGTGCGTGCCTGAATCTCGTTTGCGATCTCCTGTGCATGGCCGACACCCTCGGCAACAATAATAATGAAGTGACGCTTGCCGGTCTTCTGAGTCTCAGCGATCTTATCCAGAATATCACGCTGCATGTCAAATTCCTTCTCCGGCAGTAGAACAGCCATAGCGCCGGAAGCAATTGCAACATTCAGAGCAATATAACCGGCGTTGCGGCCCATGACCTCGACCACACTGCAGCGGTCGTGGCTCTGGGTGGTATCGCGCAGCTTGTCGATCATCTCCAGCGCAGTATTCATGGCGGTATCGTAGCCAATGGTGTAATCGGTGCAGGAAATATCGTTGTCAATAGTGCCGGGCAGACCGATCATCGGAATGCCGCGGTGGGCCAGCTCACGAGCGCCGCGGTAAGAACCGTCGCCGCCAATGACCACCAGCGCATCAATGCCCAGTTCGCGGCACTTCTCTGCACCCTTGTCCTGACCTTCCTTGGTCTTGAATTCCAGACAGCGGGCGGTATACAGAATGGTACCGCCTGCAGAGATGATGTTCGACACACTGCGCAGGTTCATCTCAAAGCATTCGCCGTTCAGCAGGCCATTGTAGCCACGCTGAATGCCGATCATGCGGTAACCCTTATGCAGGCCGGTACGGACTACGGCGCGCACGGCAGCGTTCATGCCAGGAGCATCACCACCGCTCGTCAATACGCCAATCGTTTTGATCTGCTTTTCCATACGAGAGTTTCCCTCCAATTTGTTTCTTCATTTACCCAATGGTATCACAGCGTTCTCCGTTTTAACGCTGTCCAAAGCACTTCATTTGCCTTGAATCATTATAACACAAACGCCTTATTTTGGAAACAGCCATCCCGCCGGATTTGCGTTAAGATTCGTGCACGGAAATGTCATTTTGTTGCAATGTTGTCCGTTCCGACCAGCCTTTCCAGCTCTTTGAACAGCAGCGGATGGCCGGATGCGTACAGATGGCGCGGCACACGCAGATACTGCTTGGTATCGGTCAGATACAGGAGCACCGGCATGTCCCCATCAAAAATGCCAAGCAGATTGACCACCTTTGCATATTCCCTGCTGCTGCGGGAAGGCACACGGATATACAGCTTCTTTGCTGCCGTTTTCATCGGGTCCGGCCTGCCGTTATCCAGTCGGGCCGGATCGTAATTTTCGACCGGGACGATGCTCTCTGCCAGCAGCTTGGAAGCTTCATCCTCCCGTACCGACAGTCTGCCATCGATCACGACGACTGCATTTTCGTGCAGTGAATCCCGGAAAGCATCCAGCACCTTTGGGAATACGATCACTTCCATGGTGCCGGTCAGGTCTTCTACGCTGGTAAAAGCCATCATGCTGTTGGACTTTGTGGTCATCATGCGGCTTTTTACCACCGCGCACACAATGCGCACTTTTTCTCCATCCTTCACATGGGCATCTTCCCCTGTAAGATCCTTGATGGTGTGGGATGCAATGCGTGCCGATTGTTCCCGGTAAGCATCCAGCGGATGACCGGACAGATACAGGCCGCTGACTTCCTTTTCCTGCTGGAGCAGTTCCTTATGGCTGTATTCCGGCAGCTGCTTTATTTCATAGTTATCCTCGGAAGCACCGCTCTGTGCTTCCCCGCTCATCACCGAGAACAGATCCAGCTGTCCATCCAGATTGCGCCGAGAGTCGGTCTCAATGCTCTTCAGAATGCCCTCCACGGCCTCCACATGGCTGTGGCGGTTGTTGCCCAGATGATCGAATGCGCCGGCCTTGATGAGGCACTCCACTGCCCGGCGGTTCAGTTCATTGCCATGCATCCGCTTGCAGAAATCGTACAGGCTGGTGTAAGGCTTATTCTGCCGCCCCTTCACCACATTCTCGATCAGGTTGCGGCCCACATTTTTGACCGCATTCAGGCCAAAACGGATCTGACCGCTTCCATCCGCCGTGAAGCCGCCGTTGGAAACATTCACATCCGGCGGCAGCACCTTGATGCCAAGGCGGGCACACTCGCCGGAATATTCAATGACCTTATCCGTGTTATCCAGCACACTGGTCAGCAAAGCCGCCATGAACTCACTGGGATAATGGCACTTGAGGTAGGCCGTCTGGAATGCCACATAGGCATAGCAGGCCGCATGGCTCTTATTGAACGCATATGAAGCGAAACTGGACATTTCATCGTAGATCTCATTGGCCACTTTCTCAGAGATGCCGTTTGCCACACAGCCGGGGCATTCGTTGCCGGGATCGGTGCAGCCGTACACAAAGTGCTCCCGCTCGGCCTCCATGACGGCATGTTTCTTTTTGCTCATGGCACGGCGGACATTGTCTGCCTGACCAAAAGAAAAACCTGCCAGCTCCCGGAAGATCTGCATGACCTGCTCCTGATAGACGATGCAGCCATTGGTCACATCCAGAATGTGGGCCAGCTGTGGGGTCTTATAGCTGATTTTGTCCGGCTCGTGGCGGTTGCGCAGGTAGGTGGGGATCGAATCCATGGGACCGGGACGGTACAGGCTGATCAGAGCGATAACGTCTTCAAGGTTCTGCGGCTGCAGGCCCACAAGCACCTGCTTCATGCCGGAAGATTCCAGCTGGAACACACCCTCGGTGTCTCCCTGTCCCAGCATCCTGTAGGTGTCCGGGTCGTCGTAATCCAGCTTCTGGATGGAGAACTCCGGGTGGTGCTTCTGCACAGCAGTTTCCGCGTCATGAATGACGGTCAGCGTGCGCAGGCCCAGAAAGTCCATCTTCAAAAGGCCAAGTTCTTCGATCTCGGTCATGTTGAACTGGGTCACAGGCAGGCCGTCGTTGGTGGCCAGCGGCAGATAGTAGTCCGTAGGCTCCGGGGTAATGACGACACCCGCCGCATGGGTGGAAGCATGGCGGGGCATGCCCTCCACCTTCAAGGCCGTGTCGATCAACTCTGTGACCTGCGGGTCGGTATCGTACATCCGCTTAAGTTCCGGCGATACCTCCAACGCACGCTTCAGCGTCATTTTCAGCTCCATGGGCACCTGCTTTGCCACAACATCTACCTGCTGATACGGAATGCCCATCACGCGGCCCACATCGCGGATGGCGTTGCGGGCGGCCATGGTGCCGAAGGTGACGATCTGAGCCACATGGTCGGTGCCATATTTCCGGTTGACGTAATCGATCACTTCCTGACGGCGCTCGTAGCAGAAGTCCACATCAAAATCTGGCATACTGACGCGCTCTGGGTTCAGGAAGCGCTCAAAGATCAGGTTATAACGGATGGGGTCGATATCCGTGATGCCCACGCTGTAAGCCGCAATGCTGCCTGCGCCGGAGCCACGGCCCGGGCCTACCGGGATACCCTGACTCTTGGCGTAGTTCACGTAGTCCCACACGATAAGATAGTAGTTCGTGTAGCCCATCTTTTTGACCACGCCGATCTCGTATTCCAGACGGTCTTTGTTGGCCTGCGGAACATTGGGGCCGTAGCGGCGCTCCAAACCTTCCCAGCAGAGCTTTTCAAAAAACGCCTGATTATCCATACCGTTCGGCGCTTTGTAATATGGAATTTTAGTGTGTCCAAAATCAAAATCAAAGTTACACTGTTCGGCAATTTTGGCGGTATTCTCGCAGGCTTCCGGCACCATGGAGAACAGCTCGTACATTTCGTCTGTCGTTTTGACATAGAACTCGTCGGTCTGGAACTCCATTTTATCCGCATCCTGAATGGTCTTGCCGGTCTGGATGCAGAGCAGGATGCCCTGCATTTTGGCATCCTCCTTGCGCAGATAGTGGGAGTCGTTGGTGGCTGCCATGGGAATGCCGGTCTCCCGTGCAAGCTTGATGAGCTGCGGCAGCACAGTATTATCCTCTTCCAGACCATGGTCCTGAAGCTCGATATAATAGTTTCCCTCGCCGAAGAGGTCTCGATACCACAGCGCTGCTGCTTTGGCGCGCTCATAATCGCCCGCCAGAATGGCCTGTGGAACTTCGCCTGCCAAACAGGCCGACAGGCAGATCAGACCTTCGTGATATTTTTCCAGCAGTTCCTTATCAATGCGGGGCTTGGAATAAAAGCCCTCCACAAAGGCGGCCGACACCATTTTGATCAGGTTTTTGTAGCCGGTCTCATTTTTGCACAGCAGGATCAGGTGGTTGTTGCCGTCGATCTTATTTACCTTGTCAAAGCGGGTGCGGGTGGCCACATACACCTCACAGCCGATGATGGGCTTGATGCCAGCCTTTTTTGCAGCCTTATAAAATTGCACGCAGCCGTACATCACGCCGTGGTCGGTGCAGGCAATGGCGGTCTGTCCGCACTCTTTTACGCGATCCATCAGCTGGTCAATGCGGCAGGCACCATCCAGCAGGCTGTACTCTGTGTGGATGTGCAGATGGACAAAAGGCCGGGTATTGGCTAATGCTTCGCTCATGCTTTTGCCTCCTGTTCCAGATTCTGCCGCAG
>ERZ857955.1388-NODE-1388-length-19389-cov-2.664529_pt1 | contig 19389 bp, 15 predicted proteins | sample MGYA00519956_ERZ857955 | MGnify/ENA primary metagenome ERZ857955 (study PRJEB31778, sample SAMEA3449378) | human gut metagenome | biome: human gut; feature: human-associated habitat; material: faeces | place: United Kingdom | collected 2010/2012 ...
AACAACTGCAAGCTTTCAAGCATTTTACCCGATGCTTTTTTGATTACATTTTCAATATCTGCAACAGGAACTGTCTTATCAACAAGCATTGCTATATCACGAGTTACGGCAGGATACTTAGGAAGTTCCTTAAACTTAATATCAGTCTTAATATTAAGGAATACATTCTCAAAATCCAATTCGGCAATATATACAGGAGTTTCAATTCCGTATTTTCTGCTTACTGCAGGGTGAATTTCACCGATTATGCCGATTACCTTATTGCCGGCACTTATCTTTGCACATCTTCCCGGGTGGAATGTCGGGTTATCTGTTACGGCCTCATACTTAACATTCTTTACGTTAAGTTGTGCAAACATTGTTTCGCATATACCCTTAATGTCATAGAAATCTACGTTATCTCCGTACATACCCATTGTGATTTTAACAGGTTCGTTCGGAAGTTCACCGTCCGTTGTCGGAATAAATATCTTTCCTATTTCAAACAACTTGGCAGACGGATTTCTGTAATTATAGTTTCTTGACAATATATCCATCATACTTGCGATAGTAGTTGTACGCATTACCGATGTGTCCTCGCCAAGCGGATTTGTAATTTTTACAACATTTCTCATTTCACTGTCTTTCGGAATATTCAGTTTATCGAATATTGACGGACTTGTGAATGTGTATGTGTAAATTTCGTACATACCTTGTGCTGTAAGAAGTTCGTTCACTCTGTCCTGTACCTGCTGACGTTCTGTTTTCATTCCGCAAGTAGCCTCGCCCGAAAGAAGTGTTACAGGTATTTTATCGTAACCGTAGAAACGTGCAACTTCTTCCGCAATATCCGCCTCACCTTCAAGGTCAGGTCTGAATGACGGAGGAGTTACAGTCATCTTGTCAAGGTCAACCTTGATTTCAAGTGCGTCAAAATACTTAACCATATCCTCTGTCGGAATGTCTGTTCCAAGGAACGCATTAATTTTATCAGGTCTGAAAGCAAGCGGCTGCATATCTGTTACGTTACCCATAACGTCAATCATTCCGCCGACATTTTCACCGCAGCCAAGTTCTTCTACAAGCTGACACGCTCTTTCAACGGCAGGAACTGTATTGTTATAGTCAAGTCCCTTTTCATATCTTGATGATGATTCTGTTCTAAGACCTACTCTTTGTGCTGTAAGTCTTACAGACGCACCGTCAAATGTAGCCGATTCAAAAATAACAGTTGTTGTATCGTCCTTAACTTCACTGTTAAATCCGCCCATAACACCTGCAATAGCAACAGCTCTGCCGCCGTCTGCAATTACAAGGTCGTTTGAAGTAAGTGTTCTGTCCTGTTCATCAAGAGTCTTTATAACTTCACCGTCATTTGCACGTCTTACGATAATTTTGTTATCCTGTAAATCTCTCAAATCAAATGCGTGCATAGGCTGACCGTATTCAAGAAGTACATAGTTTGTTATATCGACAATATTGTTGATAGGTCTTACACCGCACGCACGAAGTCTTTCCTGCATCCAGCTCGGTGACGGACCGATTTTAACGTTTTTAACCATTCTTGCACAGTATCTCTTACACTTATCCTTGTCCTGTACATCAACGCTGATTGTATCGGCGATATTTTCACTGTTTTCGTTAAACTTAACTTCAGGAATAGTGAACTTTTTATTAAATGACGCCGCTGTTTCACGCGCAAGACCGATTATGCTGAAACAATCAGGTCTGTTTGAAGTGATTTCAAATTCAACGACAGTTTCATTCATACCGAATATATCCTTAATATCCGTACCGATTTTTGTATCGTCCGGAAGAATAAGAATACCGTATTCAGGTTCATAACCAAGCATATCCTCTGTTATACCAAGTTCATCATGTGAGCAAAGCATACCATAAGATTCAACGCCTCTAAGCTTGCCTTTTTTAATTTTTCCGTCAGGAAGTACCGCACCGACAAGTGCAACGGGAACGATTATACCCGCTTTTACATTCGGCGCACCGCAGACAATCTGCAAAATCTCGCCTGTTCCAGCGTCAACCGTACACACATGAAGATGGTCACTGTCAGGGTGATCTTCACAGGTAAGCACCTTACCCGCAACTACATTCTGAACAGATTCGCCCATATTCTCCCAACCCTCAACTTTAGAGCCTGTCATTGTAAGTCTGTCTGAATATTCTTTCGGCGTAACGTCTATATCCATATAGTCATTAAGCCAACTCATAGGTAAATTCATTATATTTCATTCCTTTCAATTTCCGAATAATATATTAAAACTGGTCTAAGAATCTCAAATCATTTTCAAAGAAAAGTCTAAGGTCGTTAATATCATACTTACCCATTGCAATTCTTTCAAGACCGATACCGAAAGCAAAGCCCGAATATACTTCAGGGTCAATACCGCAGTTTGCAAGTACCTTAGGGTGTACCATACCGCAGCCCAAAACTTCAATCCAACCCTCGCCTTTACATACGCTGCAGCCTTTACCGCCGCAAGCGAAACACGAAACGTCAACTTCGGCTGACGGCTCTGTAAACGGGAAATGGTGAGGTCTGAAACGTACTTTTGTATTTTCGCCATAAAGACGGTGGATAAACATTTCAAGAGTACCCTTTAAATCTGCCATTGTAATACCCTTGTCAACTACAAGTCCTTCGATTTGGTGGAATACAGGTGAGTGAGTCGCGTCAACCGCGTCACTTCTGTAAACTCTGCCGGGTGCTATAATTCTGATAGGCGGTTTCTTCTTTTCCATAACACGAACTTGGATAGGTGAAGTTTGTGTTCTCAAAACCGTATTTTCGTTTATATAGAATGTGTCCTGAGTATCACGCGCAGGGTGATTCGGTGGAATGTTAAGCGCTTCAAAATTGTAGTAGTCAAGCTCAACTTCCGGACCTTCTGCGATTTCAAAACCCATTCCGATAAATGTGTCTTTAATGTTGTTCATTACTTTTGTAAGCGGATGAAGTTTACCTGTTTTTTGTGCCTTACCCGGCATTGTAACATCGATTACTTCGCTCTTTAGCTTGATTTCTTCAAGCTTTTCTGAAATTTCCGCTTTCTTCGTATCTATATGGTTTTCGATTACACCGCGAATTTCGTTTGCAAGCGCACCGATTTGCGGTCTTTCTTCTTTGCTTAACTGTCCCATACCTTTTAGTACGGCAGTAAGTTCACCCTTTTTACCGAGAAACTTTATTCTTGCTTCTTCAAGAGCATCAATGTCAGTTGCTTTTTGAAGTACATCAAGGGCATTTTTTTTGATTTCTTCTAACTTTTCTCTCATTTCAAAATTCCTTTCGATATAAATTAAAAAACACTCCGTCCCATAAGGGACGAAGTGTGTAAATTCAAACTCCGCGGTACCACCCGACTTCCGATAAAATATCGGCACTCAATTATGTATAACGGCACTACCCGTCACAGACTACTTGCAAACCGCTTTCACCTATGCAGCTCCGGAATGAAATTTCAAATAAATCCTTACCGTATCGGCTCACAGCTCAATAACCGATACTCTCTTTAGGCGGTGTATACCTTACTTTGTTCCATCATTGCTTTTAATATTCAATAATGAAATATTATATCACCTTTTTTTTATTTTGTCAATCAATAACACAAAATTATTTAAAAGGATTGATTTTTTTGCCAAAAAATTATATAATTTATCCCGAAAGGGTTGATTTGAATTGAAAGAAGAAATTTTAGATATATTAAAAAATGCAGACGGATATATTTCAGGCGAACGCATAAGCGAAATGCTGAACGTTTCAAGAACGGCGATATGGAAGCACATTAAATCATTGCGTGAAAGCGGTTACAAAATCGAATCGGTCACGAACAAAGGCTACCGCCTTATTTCCTCGCCAGACATCATAACCGAAGGCGGCATAAAAAGCGGACTTACCACCGATTTTATCGGTCACAGCTTATTTATATATGATGAAACCGACACGACAATCGTGCAAAGGAAAGCAACACCTCGCCCGACGGCAGTGTATTTATCGCCGAAGTACAGACGCACGGCAAAGGCAGTCGCGGACGCGGTTGGACTTCTCCAAGAGGGATAGGTATTTGGCATTCAATCCTTTTAAAGCCCGAAATCTCCCCGCTTGAAGTTTCGCAAATAACGCTTGTCGCAGGTCTTGCCGTCTGCAAGGCTATCGGTCTTAATTCAATGATTAAATGGCCTAACGACATTGTTATTAACGGTAAAAAAATCTGCGGTATTCTAACCGAAATGTCTGCTGAAATAAATATGGTCAACTACGTTGTATGCGGTATCGGCGTAAATGTAAACACAGAATCATTCGATGCAGACATTGCCGACAAGGCTACTTCAATGTTTATCGAAAGCGGTCACAAATATGTGCGAAACGAATTAATCGCAAAATTGTTAAACGAATTTGAATATTATTATAAGAAGTTTCTCGACGGCGGACTCAGTGCAATTCTTGACGAATACAAAAAGTGTTGCGTCACGCTCGGCAGAGAAGTAAACGTCATTTTCAAAAACGAAACGGTTCGCGGAACTGCCGTTGACGTTGACGAAAACGGCTCACTCGCCGTACAAACCGAAAACGGTATTATTCACGTCACTTCCGGTGAAGTTTCGGTCAGAGGTATCTACGGTTACATCTAAAATCGGATATATTATGAATAAATTGTAAATTGTTAGCACTCACATCTGTTGAGTGCTAATTTTGTATTGACAAATCTTACTTTGAGTATTAATATATATTATGTAAATTAATTAAACTTCAAGGAGTGATTTATATGGCAAAAGGTAATATTTCAGTTGACAGTGAAAATCTTTTCCCTATTATAAAAAAATGGCTTTATTCCGATAAGGATATTTTCCTTAGAGAACTTGTTTCAAACGGTTGTGACGCGGTCACAAAATTAAAGAAACTTGCAAGTATCGGTGAAGCTCAAATTGACGAAAGCGAAAAATTCAAAGTTACCGTATCAATATTTAAGGACGCTAAAAAGCTTGTCATCAGTGATAACGGTATCGGTATGACTGCCGAAGAAATTGACAAGTACATCAATCAAATAGCATTTTCGGGTGCAAGCGACTTCCTTTCAAAGTACAAGGAGGAGGACGACAAAGGTTCTCAAATTATCGGTCATTTCGGACTTGGTTTTTACAGTGCATTTATGGTTGCCGACAGTGTTGAAATTGATTCGCTTTCATATCAAGACGGTGCAAAAGCCGCAAAATGGACTTGTGACGGAAGTATGGAATTTGACTTAACAGACGGTGACAGAACAGAAAGAGGTACTACAATAACTCTTAACATCGCCGAAGATTCGGAAGAATTTCTTGAAGAAAGCACAATCCGTCAAATTCTTCATAAGTATTGTGCATTCCTACCTATTGAAATATATGTTGAAGTTCCTGAGGACAAACACGAAGATCACTGCGACTGCGGTCACGATCATGATCATGAACACGAGGACGATACACCGTCAGAGCCAAAGCCTATCAACAACACAACACCGCTTTGGATGAAAAAGCCGTCGGAGTGTACAGACGAAGAATACAAGGAATTTTACAGAAACGTATTTATGGACTTCAACGAACCGCTTTTCTGGATTCACCTTAATGTAGACTATCCGTTCAACTTAAAAGGTATTTTGTACTTCCCTAAAATCAATCATGAATTTGCAGGTCAAGAGGGACAGATAAAGTTATACAACAATCAAGTATTTGTTGCCGACAACGTAAAAGAAGTTATTCCAGAATTTTTAATGCTTTTGAAGGGTGTTATCGACTGTCCTGACTTACCGCTTAACGTATCAAGAAGTTTCTTGCAGAATGACGGTTATGTTAAGAAAATTTCTTCACATATTACAAAGAAAGTTGCGGACAAACTTACAAGTATTTATAATAACGAACGTGAAAACTATGAAAAGTATTGGGATTACATCAATATATTCATTAAATACGGCTGTTTAAGAGATGAAAAGTTCTATGAAAAAGTTAAGGACGTAATCATTTATAAGGATATTGACGGTAAATATTTGACGTTGGACGAGTACCTTGACGGCAAGGAAGAAAAAGACGTTTATTACGTTTCCGATCCGCAAACTCAATCGCAGTATATCAATATGTTCAAAAATCAAGGACTTAATGCCGTTGTACTTCCGTCAATGATGGATACACATTTTATTTCACTTGTTGAAATGAAACAGACGGGTGTTAAATTCAAACGTATAGACTCCGCTATAAATGACATTTCGGACAACACAGAAAAAGACGATTCAACTAAAGAACAAGAAGAAAAGTTAATTGAAAAGTTCAAGAATGAAATCAAGGACGATACACTGAAAATCGAAGTGCAGTCACTTAAAGACGATTCAATCCCTGCCGTAATTTTGCTTGGTGAACAGTCAAGACGTATGCAGGAGATGTATAAGGCTTACGGTCAGCAAATGGCAGGTATGGCTGATATGTTCCACGATGAATTTACACTTGTACTAAATTCAAACAACTCACTTATCAAGAAAATAGATACATTAAATGACGAGGACGCAAATCTTGTTATTGACCATATTTACGACTTAGCGAAAATAAGCCACAGTCCTTTGCCGGCAGAACAAATGACAAAGTTTATCGAACGCTCCAATAAATTGCTTGAAAAGCTGTTTTAATTAACAGTTTTTTCTTTCATCGTCAAAGAGGGACACTAAATTTCAGTTTAGTGTCCCTCTTTTAATATGTTTAATAATTCTTCTATTGTATCCACAGTATAATCCGGCACTTCAAATTCATTTTTAGGTGTGTTTAACTTGTGAATACCCTGTTTTACGCATACAGTTTTCATACCCAACTTTTTAGCCGGTGCAACGTCATTATCCACCCTGTCACCGACCATCACAGCATTTTCACCTTTACAGTCGGCTTTCTCAAGTGCTTTTTGAAAAAGTCTTATATCGGGTTTTGATACACCCTCCTCCGCAGAGGATATAACAAGGCTGATATACTTTGCCAAGCCATACTTTTCAAGACGTTTTTGTGTCCCCAACGGTTGATTCGCTATAACTCCGATTTTGTACTTACCATACAGTTGTGACAAAACATTTTCAGAATATTCATAAGGAATTTCAAGTTCACTGTGCCATTCTGCCCTATTCAATCCCGATATAATAACAGCATCATCATACGGAATTAAATTTTTCAAAGCACAGTCATCCATTAATTTATAAAACTCTCTTACGCTTATGTTACTCCCTTTTACCGTATCGCTGACACGTTTTTCCCACGCCTTGCTTTCATCAACAAGCGTTGAACCGACATCAAAAAATATCCACTCTGTCATTCTCTTATCTGACCGTCACCGTAAATTATATATTTAATAGAAGTCAATGCCTCAAGTCCCATTGGACCTCTTGCGTGCATTTTTTGTGTACTTATACCGATTTCAGCACCAAATCCGAACTCAAAACCGTCCGTAAATCTTGTTGAAGCATTAACATAAACCGCCGCCGCATCAACCTCATTCAAGAACTTTTGCGAATGTTCGTAATTGTTTGTAACAATCGCCTCAGAATGTTTTGTATTGTACTTATTAATATGCTCAATCGCCTCATCAATTCCGTCAACGACTTTTACCGCCATAATATAATCATTATATTCAGTATAATAATCCTCGTCTGTCGCGTCATTTACATCTGCAAATATTGCTTTTGAATTTTGGTCGGCTCTGATTTCAACATTCTTTTCTTTCAGTGCCTTGAACATAACAGGAATAAATTTATCCGCTATTTTTTTGTCTATAAGCAAAGTTTCGGCGGCATTGCACACAGACGGACGTTGTACTTTCGCATTAAGCACAATTTTAACCGCCATATCAATATCTGCGTCCGCGTCAACATAAACGTGACAGTTACCGGCCGCCGTTTCAACAACGGGAACAGTCGCATTTTCAACAACCGAACGAATAAGTCCCTTACCACCGCGTGGGATTAACAAATCCACATATCCGTTCATTTTCATAAGCTGAGTTGCTGTTTCACGCGAAGTATCTTCTATTATATTTAGTGTCCCCTCAGGTATTCCGACACCGTATGCCGCGTCCTGCATAATTTTCATAACGGCTTTGTTTGAATTAATTGCTTCACTTCCGCCTCTTAAAATACAGGCGTTTGAAGTTTTAAGGCAAAGTACCGCCGCGTCAACCGTTACATTCGGTCTTGCCTCGTAAATTATTGCAATAACGCCCATAGGCACACGTTTTTGACCGATAGTCAATCCGTTTGGTCTTTTCCACATTTTTATTACTTCACCGATTGGGTCGGCAAGTGCTTTGACCTGTCTTACTCCCTCCGCAATTCCGTCAATGCGTTCTTTTGTAAGAGTAAGTCTGTCAATCATAGCTTGACGTGTTCCGTTTTTCTTTGCGTTTTCTATGTCAATGTTGTTTGCCGCAATAATTTCATCGGCACGTTCTACAAGTGCATTTGCAATAGCCTCAAGTGCATTGTCCTTTTTAACCGTACTTACTGAAACCATTTTATATCCTGCATCTTTTGCAAGAGTGCATTTTTCCAAAAGCTCGCTCATTATTCTTCCTCCTTATCGAAATTCTTCGACACAAACAATGTTCCGACAGGCTTTCCGTCAAGTATATCGTAAAGTGAATCAACATTGTTTCCGTTTGCGATTATCATATGAATACCGGCATTTGTCGCTCTTTCGGCAGCCTCAAGCTTTGTCACCATACCGCCCGTACCTCTGCTTGTTCCCGCACCGCCTGCAACATCTCTCACTTCGTCAATATCGTATACTGTAGGAAGTAATTTTGCGTTTTTATTCTTGTGTGGGTCATCGTCGTACAAACCGTCAATATCGGAGAAAAGTACAAGTAAGTCCGCGTCAACAAGGTCGGCAACGACTGCCGATAAATTATCATTGTCGCCGATTTCGATTTCGTCATAACTTACCGTATCATTTTCATTTACAACAGGAATTATCCCCATTTCAATAAGCGTTGTAACAGTATTTTGAATATTTCTCTTTCTGCGTGGAATTGCAATATCCTCACGCGTTAAAAGCACCTGTGCAACGGTGTTGTTGTAACCCGAAAACATTTTGTCGTAAAGATACATCAGTTCGCACTGTCCGACTGCCGCAATGGCTTGTTTGCCCTTTGTATCTTTCGGCTTTTCAGCCAAACCGAGTTTACCGAGTGCAATTCCCTGCGCACCCGATGAAACAAGAATTATCTCCTTGCCTTGATTTCTTAAATCAGAAAGCACCATAGACAGTCTGTCTATAAGTTTTAAATTCATTGTTCCGTGTTCATATGTAAGCGTAGACGTTCCGACTTTGACAACAATCCTGTGCGCCATAGACACGTCCTTTAATATATCGTTCATTGCCATCCTCCTATAAAGCATATAGTTACTTTTATTATATCGCTTTATGGGTAGTTTGTAAAGTCATTTTTATCTTACCTTATTCTTCAAAATTTTACTTGCATTTTTTTACTCTCTATGATACTATATAAATATATTTTTACAAAATTTTCATTGTATCATATAACAATAATGTGAATTTTATTATACATTATACAACATTGTGGGAGGTAATGATGAAAAAACAAATAATTACGGCAACTGCGCTGATGTTAGCGATTTCTTCAACCGCATATGCGTCCGACAACATAAACATATTCGTAAACGGAAATGCCTTAAACACAGGTGCTTTCATTATGAATGATTCGACGTATATACCGCTTAGAGCGGTCAGTGAGGCTCTCGGTTCAAACGTAAACTGGGACGGAAATACAAGAAGTGTTTACATTGATTCCAATGAAGATACCGTCACTGCTCAAGTGATTGAAAACGCAAGTTCAAGTGTCGTTGCAATAGTAGGAAATTACAAACCCGAATATATGACAGGGACTGTTTCAAATTACAATGAACTTACCGCTCACGGTACAGGTGTAGTTATCAAATCAGGCGGTATTATCCTTACAAACGCACACGTTGTAAGCGATATTGACAACATAACAGTCGTTTTCTCCGACGGCGAAAGCTATGCCGGACAAGTTCAGGCAATCGACAAAGATTCCGACTTGGCTTTGGTAAAGGTTGGTCGTCTTGGTTTAAAGCCTATATCGTTCGCACAATCAGACAGTATCTTCGCAGGGCAGTCCGTTGTTGCAATCGGCACTCCCCTTTCGCTTTCAATGCGAAACAGTGCATCAAAAGGTATCGTAAGCGGACTTAACGTCAGCACTCCGAGCGCGTATTATCCGTTAATTCAAACTGACGCCGCTATCAATGCAGGTAATTCCGGCGGACCGCTTCTTAATATGAAAGGTCAGCTTATAGGTATTAATTCTTCAAAATATGCAGGTGTCGGAATTGAGGGAATTAACTTTTCAATCCCGCTTGACACGATTAATTATGTACTTAATCAATTTGAGCAAAACGGAAAAGTCATAAGACCGGATTTAGGCGTTACACTTGAAAATTCATGGGAGGCGCGAATCGGTCTGCCGACAAAGAAAGGCGTCACCGTAAAAACATCTTCGTCAAGTTCACTTTCAAACGGTGATGTTATAAACTCTATCAACGGCGTTGAAGTACACAGTATTGTGGACTTTAATAAAGCATTGCGTGATACATATTCTTCGGGAAGTATCAACGTAATTTATACAAGGAACGGTGAACAAATTTCAACGGACATCGTTCCTAATCTAAAATAATAAAATTGGGGGTATTAAAATGAACAAAAAACTAATCGCTGCAATTCTTGCCGCAACAACAGCTCTTTCAGCAGCACCTTTTGCGCTTGCTGAAAATGACGAAAACACAAATGACAAAGTAGAAATCGCATTCAACGTGGGTGACAGTATTCTGAAAATAAACGGCATTGAAACAGAAGTTGAAACACCGTATGTAACAGAAAACAACACTACATTGGTACCGTTAAGAGTAATAACAGAGGCTTTTGGTGCAAAAGTTGACTGGGACGGCGATACTCAAAAAATAACTCTTACATACCCTGCCGTAAATATTGAACTTCAAATCGGCAATATCGTTGCAACTGTAAACGACCATACAGAAACACTTCTTGAATCACCTGCACTTTCCGAAAACGGCGTTACAATGGTTCCGCTAAGATTTATTTCCGAAACATTCGGTGCAACAGTAGGTTATGACAACGACACTCAAGCAATACTTGTAACAAAAGAAAATATGGATAATTCTTCTACCGTTACAGGTATCACCGATATGACAAAAACAGGTGACAGCTATTATTTATGGAGCATTGACACTCCTACTCAAATGAAAATGGCTGACAGAACTCTTGACGCAATGACAACAAAATTTGTCGCAGATGACGAAAGTTCAATGTACATAGACGTTTATCCTATAACAGAAGATACTGTTGATTTTGACGAAGAATATTCAAAGAGAAAAGACTCTTTTTCTTCATATACACTTATCAATGCAGAAAAATTACCTGAATCAAACGGAACACAGCATATGCACTTTCAGGCAAAAAATAAAGAGCAAATCATTGATTTTCACGAATACTATACAAAGGATTACAGATATTTAATCACTTCATTGATAAAAATCAATGATGATACATCAACAAAAGATATGATACTTTCTTTAGTGGATTCATTTAAGATTGGCAAAATAGATAATGAAACTTATGATCTTTCTACGGTAAAAACAGAGGGTACAAGACAATACCGTGAAATCACAGACGATACATATAAAGTAAGTTTCTATGTACCGGCTAATTATCAAATGGAAGATGATAATACTGAAAACGAATTTACATTCTATGAGCCTAAAAACGAATCAACATCACACATCTCATTGGGTATTTATTCAAAAACAGGTGACACGACTGCTTATTCGCTTGCCACACATGACCATGCCATAAGAGAAAAATATGCAAGTACAAAATATTCCACTCTTACCCCGGTATCAGAAACAGGTACTAATTCATACAAGTACACTCAAACTATTTCGGGTTCAACCGATTCCGATTTATACACAGTCGATACTTTTTTTGAAAAAGGCGATTATGTGTACAATTTTGCCGTAACGACTAATTTAGATTACGATGAAATGGAACTTAACACAATTCTAAACAGTATAAAGGCAGAAGAACTTGATTCTTCAAAAATCGGTAAATTGATGAGAAACGACCCTGAGGATACCTTAAACACAGCAAAAGTCGGAGATTATCAATTTTCAATTCCTGCGTCATGGAAACTTTTCTCAAAAGCATCTCAAGGATCTTCATATACGAACGTTTCATATGTAAACACATATACAACTTCGGGAATTATTTATGCCAGCATGACCGGTTCTGATTTCAAGCAAACTAACCTTTCTACAGTTGCAAACTCATACTCAAAGAGTATAACTCAAGACGATGAACACGAAATGTTCAAAAAAGTTGAGTACACTTCAATAAACGGTAAACGTTATGCTTATTTCACATATACAACAACAAGCAAAGCTGACAATAAATCATATGGAACCGTATATATGACTTGTGACAACGGAACGGCTCATATATTTACACTTATACAAAACGAAGTGTTCTACGGATCGGCTGAAATTGACGATTTTATCGACATCGTTAACTCATTTCAAAGCAAATAAAATTTAAAATTCTGTATTAAAAGTTCGGATTTTTTATCCGAACTTTTATTTATATATTTTTTCTAAATAAATATATATAAGTTGTAAATTTTTTTTTTGGTTTGTTGACTTTTCACAAAAAATATGTTATATTTAATTACAATTAATAGTGGTGCAGTATCCTAGTCAGTACGGCTCTTCGGAAAGCGGGCCTAAAAATCCGCCAAATGGCACATCGATGAAGTTTCTGGTGTTTTGCTTTGAACGCCCAGTTCGGGGCTGATGCTGGGAGTTAAGGTTTAGGGGCGGTTTCCAACGGCATGGTAACCTTACCCCCTTTTCCGTGGAGGCCTATGACTGTGGCGGCCCATACCTCCTAAGGGAGCAAGTCGTTACGGCATAGGGGAAAACCTGTTTTGCGGTTAGTAATTCACGCCCTCACAAGGGACGTGGTATGAATGCTGTGGGCAGCGTAGCCAGCCTTGAGTGGATATGGCGGATAGACGCCCAAAACTTTTTCGCCACTCGGCCAGTGGCAAAAAGGCAATGCGTCTTGAAACCATATTTGCAAAAGAGGATACGGAAAGCTCAGGCTGTTTGGGAAAACTTCTAGGCTGTCGTAATTGAATGAACAGGGGATTGCAGTGCGGACTCAGTGGCAATCCGGTAACTACAAAATAGTATAAGTCTTTAATGGGAAACCGCTTTTTCGGCGACGATTAAGCAGATTTATGGGAAAGCCAACCGGACCTATGCCGCAAACTTTACTCTGTTCATTACCCTATTTAAAATTAATCGAGCCTGTCGACAAGATGTCGCCAGCTCCAAAAATTACATCTTACGATGTGATTTTTGAGTATTTTTAGAGAAAAAATCATAAAGTTCCTCCAAAGTCGAAACTTTAGATTTTATGCCATTTCTGCCGCGCAGGTCGCCAGAAATGATTTTCAATGAGGTTGCACCTCAAGCACCCATAAATAAAGTAGACAAAACCATAACGGTTTTGTCTGTAATCTTAGTCGGCATTTTGCCGATTTATTATTATAGAAAAGGAGATTTACAAACTTGGATAAATCTGACTCTCACAGGCGAAAAAAATTTAAAGTACCAAAACCTGATTCAAATGTTTCGACTTCACACAAATGGACGATTTTCGTAATCTTCCTTTCGTTCGTGCTGTCATTGGTATTCAGTCTTATAACATCGGTTGCGATGCAATCGCTTAATTTATTTTTTGCATTTATAGTTTTGTTCGCTATCATTGCAATAAATATTTTATTCGATATGATTGGTACGGCTGTTCAGTCTGCGGAAGAAAAGCCTTTTCATTCCCTTGCGGCACGCAAAGTCAAAGGTGCAAGAGAAAGTATTTCCGTAATACGTCACGCACCTCAGCTTGCAAACTTATGCTGTGACGTAATCGGCGATATTGCCGGAATTATTTCCGGTGCAACGACAACTCTTATTGTTTCGGAACTTGTCGCAAAATTTAACCTGAGCGGTATATTGCCGAGCCTTATACTTACAGGTATTGTCAGTTCTCTTACTATCGGCGGTAAAGCTATGTCTAAGGGAATCTCTATGAATAACGGTAATTCAATCGTTTTTACGGTTGGAAAAATAATGAGTGTTTTTAAACGTTGCAAATAACATTAATGGGGCATTGGTGATGGAGAAAATTTTAAATAAAATCGAATCACCCGATGATTTGAAAAAATTAAATAAAGACGAATTGAAAACTCTTTGCAGTGAAATTCGTGAGTTTCTGATTGACAGTGTATCGGAAACCGGCGGTCATCTCGCCTCAAACTTGGGGATTGTTGAATTGACCGTTGCTATTCACACTGTTTTTAATGTGCCTGAAGATAAGATTGTCTTTGACGTAGGTCATCAGTCTTATGTGCATAAAATTCTTACAGGAAGAAAAGACGGGTTCAAGTCGCTCCGTCAGTTCGGCGGAATGTCGGGATTCCCGAAAACAAGTGAAAGTGATTGTGACGTATTTAATACCGGTCACAGTTCAACTTCAATTTCAGCCGCACTCGGTATTGCAAGAGGGCGTGACCTTGCCGGTGACAATTATAATGTAATTTCAGTATTCGGTGACGGTGCTCTTACGGGCGGTATGATGTACGAGGCTATGAATGACGCAGGTCATTCAAAAACACCGCTTATACTTATTTTGAACGACAACGCAATGTCTATTTCAAAGAATGTCGGTGCGGTGTCAAAACACTTGCGTTCACTCAGAATGTCGCCGTTTTATTTTCGTTCAAAACACGCGATAGAAAACTTTCTGAAAAAACTTTCTTTAATCGGCAAACCTACCGCAAATATATTAAAGCAAATAAAACGTTTCTTCCGCAGGCTTGTAATCCCTACAACGATTTTTGACGATATGGGATTTATATATATGGGACCTGTTGACGGTCACAACCTAACAGAAATTATACAGTGTCTTGAATATGCAAAAGAAGAAAAACGGCCTGTCTTTATTCACGTCCACACGAAAAAGGGCAAAGGTTATGCCCCCGCGGAAAGCAATCCGCAAAAATTCCACGGCATATCACCTTTTGACAAAGCTACGGGTGAAACGAAAAAAGGCAGTGAAACATACAGTGCAAGATTTGGCAATACGCTTGTCAGATTAGCGAAAAACAACAAGAAAATAGTTGCAATCACAGGTGCAATGCCTAACGGCACAGGACTTGACGAATTTCAAGAGCAATATAAAGACAGATTTTTTGATGTCGGTATTGCCGAACAGCACGGTGTTACGCTTTCAGCAGGACTGGCAACGGTCGGATACACTCCTGTTATACCGTTGTATTCATCATTCTTGCAACGTGCATACGACCAAACTTTGCACGACGTCTGTCTGCAAAAACTTCACGTTGTATTCCCTATCGACCGTGCCGGTATAGTAGGTGCAGACGGTGAAACACACCAGGGTGTATACGATATTTCGTACTTATCACATATGCCGAATATGACAATTCTTTCACCTGCCACGCTCGATCAGCTTGAATATATGCTTGATTTTGCAATCAATAAATTCAATGCACCGATTGCAATACGTTACCCACGCGGCGGAACAGAGGCTGAAAATGTGCCTTCCGCTTTCACTTTGGGACAAGCACAGTGCATACAAAACGGCTCGGATGTTACAATTATCGCAACAGGCAGAATGGTTAAACGTGCCGAAGAAGTTGCAAAACTTACAACGAAATCAGTTGAAATTTTAGCTATGCCTACAATAAAACCGCTCGATACAAGAAGCATAATCGAGTCGGCAAAAAAGACAGGCAGTGTTATAACCATTGAGGACAACGTAAAAATCGGCGGTATGGGAAGTATGATAGGCACATTGCTTGAAGAAAACCATATCGACTGCAAATTTAAAATATTTGCTTTCCCCGACCAACCGATTACGCACGGCTCAATAGATGAACTTGATAAATTATACGGACTTGATGCAAAGACGATTGCATCAAAAATAGATTAAAAGGATAAGAACTATGGGAAAAATAAGACTTGACGCACTTCTTGTCAAAAACGGACAGGTACAAAGCCGTGAAAGAGCGAAGGCTCTAATTATGGCAGGACAAGTGTATGTAAAAAACCAAAAATGCGACAAAGCCGGACAGATGGTTGACGAAGATGCAACCGTTGCGGAAATTCGCGGCGAAACTTTAAAATATGTAAGCCGCGGCGGATTAAAACTTGAAAAAGCTATGCAGGAATTTCCGATTACCCTTGAGGGTAAAACCACAATGGACATAGGTGCGTCAACAGGCGGATTCACCGATTGTATGCTCCAAAACGGTGCTGTCAAGGTATTCGCCGTTGACGTTGGCTACGGTCAGTTCGCGTGGAAATTACGTCAGGACGAAAGAGTCGTAAATATGGAGCGTACCAATATCCGCTATGTGACACCTGAGGACATTGGCGAAGAAATTGATTTTGCGTCTGTTGACGTGTCATTTATTTCGCTTAAACTTGTACTACCCGTTGCAAAAACACTTCTTGCCGATAACGGCGAAATTGTCGCACTTATAAAGCCACAATTCGAGGCAGGACGTGAACAGGTCGGTAAAAAAGGTGTTGTAAAGGACATAAAGGTACACTATGAAGTTATAAAGAAAATTCTTGACTTCGCACGAAGTATTGATTTGCACGTTGCAGGTCTTTCATTCTCACCTATCAAAGGTCCGGAGGGCAACATTGAATATCTTGCATATTTGAAAAAAGCCGAATGTGAGGATAACATCACAGATGAAAAAATACAAGAAATAGTAGACAAATCACACAATCTGCTTTAAGAAAGGAATGAACAGAAATGCTTGCCGAAAATACAGTTTTAACAGGCAGACGTGCGATAACACGTTCATATGCAAAAATCAATCTTACACTTGACGTACTTTCAAAACGCGAAAACGGTTATCACGACATTAAAATGATTATGCAGACAGTATCGCTGTTTGACCTTATTTTAGTCGATAAAACGCACAGGGGTATTTCTATTTCAACAAATTTGCCGTATTTGCCTTGCAATGAAAAAAACATCGCCTATAAAGCGGCAGACGCATTTTTTAAAGCGACAGGTATTCGCGGCGGTGCAAAAATCGTAATTCACAAAAATATACCCGTAGCCGCAGGGCTTGCCGGCGGCAGCGGTAATTGTGCGGCGGTTCTTACCGCAATGAATATGCTCCACGGCAATCCTCTTTCTAATGATGAGCTTATGCATATCGGTGCGTCACTCGGTGCAGATGTGCCGTACTGTTTTGACGGCGGTACACAGCTTGCGGAGGGTATCGGTGAAATTTTAAAACCGCTCTCCCCTATGCCGAATGCGTACATCTTACTTGTAAAACCGCCTATCAACGTATCTACGGCACTTATTTACGAACAAATCGACAACGCACCTATCGAAATTCGTCCCGACACAGACGGAATGATTGACTCTTTAAATAATAACGACCTTTACGGCGTTGCAGACAGGCTTTGCAATGTTATGGAAAACGTGACCGCTAAAATGTATCCGATTGTCGGCGGTATCAAAACCAAAATGATTATGAACGGCGCCGTTAATGCCGTTATGAGCGGTTCGGGTCCGACTGTTTTCGGTATTTTTGACGATTTTGAAAAGGCAAAAAAATCCGCCGACAGTTTTGCTTATCAGTTTAAGGACGTATTTCTTACGCAAGTTTTAAATTAAACGAGGTGATTATTTTTGGAGAAAGACAAGGATATTATAGAAGTAATCATTGACGAACAACCGACAAACAATAAAAAAATCAAGTTTGCATATTGGGATAATCTCGCAAAGGATTTATCACCGCTGTTTATAAAAATATCATCGGCAGTATGTATTATGATTGTTTTGGGAGTATTTTTTGTCGGTTTTTTCATACCGAAAAACGATAACAAAATAACAAAACGACTTGAAAAATTACAAAATACAAATTCTGAATATATTACGGCACAAAACAATTATTCATCGCTTTCCGATGAAATAAATACTCTTAATTCGGATTTAGCCGATAAGAAAAAAAACTATGAAGAATTTACAACGTCGCAAAACGGTCTTGAAAAAATAAATGACGAAAACGATAAACTCGAAAAGGAAAAAGAGGAATTGCAAAATACGGTCAATACAAAGCAAAGCACGCTCGATTCCTTGAATAACCAAATATCATCGACTTCTCAATCAACCTTAACTTTGACATCGGGTACTTACGCAGTCGGAGAAAATATAAAAGCCGGTAAATATACAATTATGGGTTCGGGAAGTATTGCGATTTCGTCATCAGGAAAAGCAAGAGTAAACTCGAATTTAACCGCTGACGGAAAAGATTACATATTAAACGATGATGAAACAATAAAAATCAAGGGCAAGGCTCAATTTATTCCGATAAAATAATGAAAGGATATGACGATTATGACGCAAAAAAAATTATATGTTATAATACTTTCGTTTTTCACGATTATAATCGGTGTGGTTTGTTTTTCACTCGGCAACTATTTTGACACAAATTCTCTTGCAACAGAAAAACTGAAAACTCAAATATCTGCACTTGAAGAAAATACATCATCACTTACCGATACAAAAAATGATTTGGAAAGTCAAATAAATGACCTAAATTCGGAATTGAGTACAAAAACCACCGTAAATAATTACTTTATGGAGGCAAAGAAAAAGAATGACAAATTAAAAAACGACATTACCGAATTAAATCAAAAGTCATCTGAACTCGACTCACAAATTGAGGAACTGCAAAATCAAAACTCGTCATTACAAACAACCGAAAAGACAGGCAAAACATATACATTAAAAAAAGACCAAAGCTATACTTGCCCGTCAGAAATTCCTGCCGGACGATACATCGCCACAGGTACGGGAACTCTTGTAATTTATTCATCAGGCAGTAAAGCTCGTGTAAGCGAAGATTTGGCCGTTGCTTATAATAATTCGTATTCATTTACACTTTCCGAAAAAGAAAAAATCAAAGCAACTGATGATATTAAATTAACCGAAATTAAATCAAATTAACAAAAGGGGACACTAAAAATTAGTGTCCCCCTTTTTATTACTTAATTTTTTGAAATCGTCGCCAAAATCTATTCTATATGTCAATGTCTACTCTGTTGCGTTTACCGCCCATCATAAACGTTTCTATATTCTTAACAATCTCATTCATACATCTGACTCTCGCTTCATACGCACCCCATGCCATATGCGGAGTTAATATAACATTACTGCGGTCTAAAA
>ERZ857955.1398-NODE-1398-length-19189-cov-80.717519_pt1 | contig 19189 bp, 28 predicted proteins | sample MGYA00519956_ERZ857955 | MGnify/ENA primary metagenome ERZ857955 (study PRJEB31778, sample SAMEA3449378) | human gut metagenome | biome: human gut; feature: human-associated habitat; material: faeces | place: United Kingdom | collected 2010/2012 ...
AAAGTAGTGTCAAAGTCTAGAAGTCCCATTTATCGTACCTTCAAACCGCCACTCACCTTGCCCATTTAGCAGTCCGCTTTATTGTACTATTGCCGTTCACCCATAATTAGCATTATACACTATGTAATAACCATTCCTAATTTTACAAAAAGTACAATCTGTATTATTGACTTTATACAAATTGTAAAGTATAATATAATCATAGGGAGCGAAAGGCACGAATGATGCTCCTAAGCCGTGGTCAGGCGCGTGAAGCGTTACGGATAGGTTTGCGTGACTGCTAGCTCATTTCCTTTCGCCACCCTTAATATGGTAGAACTCTTTAAGAGTAACGGAAAACTGGTCATTGGACGTTAATGGGGTTGTGCCCGTTTCTACCACCACGGTTCAAACTATGAGCTTCATCCGGTGCAAAAGCCATAGAGCCGCGCTAACACGCCTGTTAGCTTGATGGTTACATAGGTTGGTCATTTCTCCTACTCCGCCATCCAAAAGGACAAAGGTCGAGTCCTCGGCTTAATATTAAATATGGAAGGAGTGTATTACAATGTCAATGTGGTGGGATTTAAAGAACACATTATCTTATAATGCGCTCTTTAATTTTGTAGTTGGTTCTCGTGGTTGTGGTAAAACTTATGGCTTTAAGAAATGGGCTGCTGAAGATTTTATCAAAAACGGGAATCAATTTATTTATATTCGCCGCTATAAAACTGAAATGAACAAGAAAGCTAAAGAAAATTTCTGGGCAGCTGTTGCTCATGAATTTCCTGACCATGAGTTAAAGGGAACGCCTGAAGGAGCCTATTACATAGATGGTAAATTAGCCGGTCAAACTCGTTACATTTCAAGCGCAAAATCAGAAGAACTTCCTCTCGTTAATAAAATCTGCTTCGATGAATTTATCTCCATGGATGAAAGCCATCACGGTTATCTTAAAGATGAAGTGACATTTTTCTGTGAACTCTATGAAACTATTGCTCGTATGCGCAGAGTGGTTGTATTCTTCTTCGGCAATGCTGTTACATGGGCAAATCCCTATTTCACAGAATTTGACATCAAAAAGCCAATTAACAAAAAGCAAATTGCTACAACTAGAGAGGGCTTAGTCTTAATTCAAATTGCTAACAATGAAGAGTACATTGAAGCAAAAGAGAAAACCGACTTTGGCCGTTTGATGAAAGGCAGTAAGTTTGGTAAATATGCAGTTCATAATGAATTTTATCTTGATAGTGTAGTTGGCATTGCTAAGAAAACTCCTGAAGCTAAATATCAGTTTGGTTTTAAGATTCATGATGACTATTTAGGTTTATGGGTAGACTTCTCTTCCGGTAAATGTTATCTTTCTAGGAAATACAGTCCGGGTAGCGGCGTGATTTATGCGTTGACAAATGATGACCATGATTATAACACTATTTTGATTGCACGCACTCCACGTCCTAACTGGTTATTATATATAATTAAACAATATCGGTTAGGGGGTTTGTACTGTGAAGATGAAATAATTAGGCGATACCTGATGGACATTTTGAAGATTGTAGGTGTATAATGTTAGGAGTTGAGTTTATGCCCTTTGTAATTGTTCTTGGTTTTATTGCATTTGACATTATTACAGGGCTGATTAAAGCAAAGCATGATGGTTCTTATAATTCCTCTATCATGCGTGAGGGCGGTTATCATAAGTGCATGGAAATTCTTGCTGTAGTAGGCTCTTATGGTATTGAATACGCTATGCAATATGTTGAACTTGGCATCCAGATTCCCCTCGTAGGTGCTGTAGTTACTTATATTTGCATTATGGAGCTTATCAGCATTATGGAAAATATGTGTGCTGTAAATCCTGAACTTTCTGCTCTGTTTAAGCCCTATCTGGAAAAACTTAAGGGAGATGAAGAAAATGAGAAAATCAAACGGTGATGTTCTTTTCTGTTGGCCTTTAGAGAAACACATTATCACAGCTGGTTGGACTTACAATGACGGTTCTGCACATCATGCTATTGATTTGCGTGCTGCTCCCTGTACACCTGTGTATGCAGCCGAGGATGGCACAGTAAATCAGGTACAGAGCTGGGATGGTAGAACCAAAACTGGGATGCAGTCTTATGGCAACATGGTTAGAATTAGGCATAACAATTATAATGGTTCTAAGTTGGAAACACGCTATGCACACCTTAAAGAGTGTCTCGTCAAAAACGGTCAGCACGTTTACGAGGGTCAGCTTATTGGGTATTCCGGCGCAACTGGTAATTGCTATGGTGCACACCTCCATTTTGAAGTAATTTACCATGATATGAGAGTAAATCCTCTTAACTGGCTGGACAGTAATTTTTGTTGTGCAACACAGACAGTAGTTAAACATCTCGGTAATTACACTTCGGTTTCCAGAGAATCTACTAAAGGTGATTTTATTAAGATTCACGCAACTGGCGTTGATATGCAAGCAATTATTGCCCTCTGTGAGAATCTCAAACTTACTTATGAACGGAGTAATAAATAATGAAAACGCGTGATGAAATTTCTGCAATGCTTGGTGGCTTTGTTGATGCTAAACCTAATGAACAAGGAACTCTGATTGCTGGCGTTCTCGATGAATTTGATGAATGTCGCAATGAAGCAGAACAATTTAGTAAAGGTTGTCCAGATGGTGCATCTAACTGGCATGAAGCTTATGACAATCTTCGCAAAGATTATGTTAAAGCATTTCTGAATGATGACAATAAGCCTAATGACGAATATCAGAAACCTAATGGTAATACAATTACTATTGATGAAGCTGCACAGGCTTTTGTAAAGAAAATGTTTGGTAGAAAGTAAGGTGATAGATTATGAGTAGACCATTTAGTTACAATGATGAAAATTTTACTGTAATAGGAAATTTGTTATTTGTTCATATTCTCGATTCAAAAGCGCATAAGGCTGATGAACCAATAATTGAAATTCCTCCGGCTATTTTAGTCGTATGCTAACATATAGTAATGTGGCGACTGAATCAGTAAATAGATATTATGGTGGAGCGTATTATGGCCTTAAAGTTGTTAATGTAGATAATAAATATTATTTTGCTTTTACCAAAGAAAGAAATGCAAGCGATGGCGTCAGATATTATTTTTGTAATTATTTATTGAAAGATATTTAAGGAGTTGATTATATTATGGCCTATTCCTTCCACAACCAGAACATGAGCACCCTTTCTAACGTTCTGGTTATCCACACTGCCCTAGATAAAGGCGAAACTGAAAGCACTACTGCATTTACTATTCCCGGTGAAGTAATGGCTCGTGTTATGAAAACTGGTTACGGTAAATTTGTAGTTACCAATTCTATCCCCTGTCTGCGTGTAGTTCTTGCAGATGGCACAATTTCTAGTGCTAGTGTAACTTCTGCTGGCGTTGTAACTCTAACCGCTGCCGCTAAAGGCAAACTTATTATTGACGGCACTCTGGATATTGAGTGCAACTACTAAGAAAGGTAGGTAATTAAATTATGGCTTCTGCTGCTGTTGGTATTATTCAGGCTGTATTTGGTAGTGATGCTACTTTTGGTGGTGCTCCTCAGATTGAAAACACTACTGAATCTATTAAATCCGCATGGACGTTTATCAATTCTTACGAACCCCGTTTAAACTATTTCTGTAATGCTCTGGTTGACCGTATTGGCCTGACCGTTATGCGTTACATTTCTTTTGAAGACCCTTGGCAGGTTTTTGATAAGGGTGTTCTGGGTACTGACGCTACTGTTCAGGAAATTTATGTAATGATGCAGAAAGCAACCCCTTACTTCTCTGCTGACCGCGCTACTAACGATGAAGTTATGAAAGCTGAATTTGGTAGCGACCCTGCTGAGGTTTATACTGCTTACCATGCTGTGAACTCTCGTATTAAGTACAAGGTAACTGTCAACCGTGAAGCACTAGAAACTGCTTTCATGAGTGAAGCTAACCTGTCTGCCTTTGTACAGAACATCATCGACCAGATTTATAAGCCCGCTGAACTGGATGCTTTTATCATGAAGAAGTACCTGCTGTATCAGCTGGTAAAGAACAATAAGCTCAAGAAGGTAACTGTTGCTGCTGTTACTGATGAAGCTTCCGGTAAGACCCTGGTTAAGAAGTTCCGCCAGATTTATGGCAAGATGAAGTTTATTTCTAAGGAATATAACGCTGCTGGTATTCCTATGAATACTCCGGCTGAACGTCTGTACACCATTGTTCCTGTTGACATTTCTGCTTCTATTGATGTTGATGTTCTGGCAAGCGCATTTAACATGGATAAGGCAGACTTTATGGGTCATCGTCTTGAAGTTGATAGCTTTGCTCTTAACGAGTATGAAGTGGAACGTCTGGAACATCTGCTTACTGGTAATAACCCCTCTGGTTCTGGTGCTGTCACTATTGCAACTGGTGGCGATAAGACCTATACTCACGTTACCCCTGATGATGAAGATATGGCCGCTATTCAGGCACTTATGGTTGACCGTGATTTCTTCCAGATTTATACTAAGCTGAACACCATGCGCGAAACTGACCTTGGCTCTACTCTGGATTGGAACTACTTCCACCATATCTGGCGTATCTATTCTGCATCTCCGTTCGCTAACGCTGTGCAGTTTACTACTAAACCTTAAACTTGACATTTTCTTGAGCTAATAGGCTTATCCTCCTAAAAACGTGGGGCGCGCATACGACATCACGCGTTGCTTATATGGCAGTTTACAAACAATGTATCACTGACCAAAGCACAATCAGAGTTTCAGCAGGTTATCCACATTATCCTGACGGTTCAGTTCATGGTGGTATTGACACGGTACACACAAATCATCAATCTTATGCACCAATGGCAGGTACGGTTGAAACAGCCCATACTTGGCAAGGTGGCACGACTGGCAACGATTCTTGGGGCAACTACATTGTAGTTAAAATGAGCGATAATAGCTATTGGCTTGCAGCTCATTTTGTTAGTCAGATTCATAGTGTTGGTGAAACAATTACTCGTGGTCAATATATTGGAAAGCAAGGACAAACAGGTAATGCTAGTGGTATTCATACGCACTGGGAATACTGGATAGGTGGTTATGGTACAGCATATAGAACTGACCCCTCTGCCATTCTTGGTATTCCTAACGAAGTAGGTACATGGGATGTTGAATGGGATGCTACAAATCCACCAACACCACCTGGCCCCGGCCCTGCTCCCATAACAAAACGTAAACTTCCAGTTTGGATGATGTGTAAACCACCCTACAGATTTTGAAAGGAGCAAGAACATTGTCAAATATGCAACTTTATATCTGTAAGGGTATCCCTACAGATAAAACCTATAATCATGTGCTTAGGTTTCAGTCTGATTCTTCTCGTTTTGCTTATTTCACTTCTAAATCCGTTCTTCATCTTACTAATTACACCTATCAGCGTTTAGACCGTTATCTGTCTGTTGGTGTTAATGCTGAAACGATTGAACCGTGTAATTATGTTGTATTTCAGAACGCTGACTTTTCTAATAAATGGTATTATGCCTTTATTGACAGGGTAGAATACGTTGCAAACGAAACCAGTAGAATTTATTTTACTATTGACGTTATGCAAACTTGGTTTAATCAGGTAACGTTACAGCCTTGTTTTATTGAACGTTCTCATACAAATACTGATGAAATTGGTGATAATATCATCAATGATGAACTGGATACAGGTCCATATATTGACGATATTCAGCAGTACATTGACTTTGATAAGCGTATCTGTATTGTTACCACATTCGATAAGCCTGAAAAAGATTCCGCTCCTGCATCTGGCTCTTTAAGATTTGGTATCTATTCAGGTTGTAAAGAAAACTTTTTTACCACAGCTGAATCTGCTAACGCTTTTATTGCTAAGGCTGTAGAAGCTGGGCAAGCACCTGATGGCATTTTGGGAATTTATATGGTTCCCCTTACCTTTGATAGTGGTAAGTATGATAAGACTTTTGTAGTTCCTAATAATGTAGCTGGTTATGTCCCTAAGAATAATAAACTTTTCACATATCCTTATTTTTATCTCCGCTATTATTCCACACAAGGCGATAATCATGTTTTTCGTTTTGAACTTGGAGATAGAAAGAAAAGTCTGCATATCGGATACAATATAATGTCAAATGCCGGACAGACTACAGCAATGTTTGCAGCAGAGGATTATAAAGGCTCTACTGGTTATAATCAGGAAGATGTATTTGCAATTAGCAACTGGCCTACTTGTGCTTATAATACCGACATTTATAAAGTTTATGTAGCACAGAACTCTAGTTCTATGGCAGTGGAAAATGCAGGTTTGGTAGCTGGTACAATGTTTGCTGGTATTAACCTGCTGACCGCTCCGGCAAAAGATGTTCAGGCCATGACTGGTAAACATCCTGCTCTTTTCCCTGAGAATACTTATGGAGCTATTGAGGGCTTAGCCAATCAAATGCTTAACATTGCTGGCACGCTTGCAAAACGTGATGATATGGACAGATTACCACCACAGAGCCACGGTTCTGTAAGTCCTTATTTCCGTTTTACTGATTCTGGTATTTTACCGACAAGGGATGCAAGTGCTCCATATGCTATGGCTAGTTATCATCATGTTACTAAAGAATTTGCAAAAGTTATTGATGACTACTGGACTATGTTTGGTTATCCCATTCATCAAGTTCAGGTTCCAAACATTGATTCTCGAAGAAACTGGAATTATGTTAAAACGCAAAACTGTTGTTGCTTAGGTGATGTTCCTGCGGATGTTTCTACAATGATTAACGATATTTTTAATCGTGGTGTTACATTCTGGCATAATCCCGGACTTGTTGGAAATTATGAAGCAGACAATTCTATCTATAAACGTATTCCAGAAGTAGGTGAGTAAATGAGTAAACGTTCACAAAAACCACAGCCACCTTGGATTGATTCCTACGACTTAACTAGGGCAACTTATGCTAACTGGTTTAATCGTCTGTATGATGTAGCACTTGCAAGATTCAAATGGGAAGGACTTGAAGATTCTCCTTTTTTGGATGAACGATTCATTGAACAGTTCTTGTTCTGGCAACCTTTAATGGCTGGCTATCATGACCCTGTTATGGGCAACTTGATTCTTCCTGCTATGCCCAGTGATAACTTTGACATTATTGGAGACCCTAAATATGTGCGTGCCTATGGCTATAATTCTAATTACCAGAAAACTGGCCTTAATAAACAAAACTGTGCCTATCTTTGGTGTAATATGCGCCGCTCCCCTGACACTATTGTCATTAAACAGTTTGCACAACGTCTTACCAATATAGACAGAACGATTGACTTAAACCTTGCTGCACAGAAAACTCCCCGAATTGCTTATGCAAATGAGAATACAAAACTTTCTGTACAGAATATGGTGTATCAGCAAGATAAGTATGACCCTTGGCTGTACGTTAAAGGCAATCCCTCCACTGATGATATTAAGAACATGATTGGTGTTCTTGATTTAGGCGTTCAGTACATTGGTTTGCAGTTAGAGCAGCAGAAAAAAGAAACTCTTGCGGAAGCTCTTACCTATTTAGGTATTGAGAGTAACTACAATATGAAAGCAGAGCGGCAGTTTACTACTGAAGTTCAGATGACCTTAGGTCAGGTAGAAGCAGACCGTCTTTCTCCATTGTACTCTCGACAAAAATTCTGCAAGGATTATAACAGGCTCTTTGGCACTAATATCTCCGTATCTATGCGTTCCCAGCTTGAATTAACCAAGATTATGGAAGGGCGCGAAGATGAAGAGAATTTAAGCAATACCAATATTGAGGATGGTGGGGATAATGAGTAAGTACACAACTCAAGTGCGCTTTATCTGTGAATCAAAAGCAGGTATTGTTGAACCTTACACCAATGTTTCTTATTCAGAAATTATTGAGCGTGCGCGTCCTAAAATCTTCAATTTTAGTTATCCTATCTGGAATGAGAATAAGCGAAAAGAGCTTGAAACCAATATTCTTAAACATTTCTATACAAATGAAATTGGTTCTGAAACCTTTGGCCTTTGGCAGCTGCGTCTGGATGACTGGATGAACAGCCATATGCCTTATTACAATCCCCTCTTTGAAGCACTTGATAAACAGTATGAAATGTTCTTAACTGATGATTTCTCCATTACCAGTGATGAAAATACTGAACATCATGATGTGAATACTGAGGATAGAACCAAGAATAGTAAGGTCAATATTGACGGTACCAATAATTCCAATTATACTTCCAATTCTAACAGCAATGGAGAGAATACCAATACTCATACTGATACTCCGCAGGGTAGTCTTGATAATTTTCTTGCTGGTAAGTATATGTCGGATGCTGACCATAGTAAGGCAAGTTCCGCCAATGATTTTAGCTCTAATGCTAATTCTAACAGTAACAGCAATACCACTCAAGATGATAAAAACAATACAAAAGAAAATCGTGATGGTAATGAACATCGTGTTCTTGACCATGTAGAAAAAGGTTATCGCGGTCGCTCTCTGGTATCTATTATGAACGATTATATGAAGGAAAACACGAACATCTATAATTGTTTGTATAGAGATATGGAAGTTCTGTTTATGCGTTTATGGTAAAGAGGTGATTAGGTTTGAAGTACAATCCTTTGGACAAACTTTTCCGTTCTGTAATTCCTGTTGCCTATGATGATAGCATTAGTTACTATGAAATGGTATCTAAGGTTATCGAGGTAATGCAGCAGTACATTGAAACCAGCTCCATTAGTTATGCAGACCCTATTCAGTGGGATATTACCAAACAGTATCCTCGCAACACAGTTGTTGTCACTGTCAATGGTGATGGATACTTAAGCACACAGCCTGTGCCTATTGGCATTGATATTGATAATGAAGATTACTGGACTAAGATTGGCAACTTCTCTGAACTCTGGGGAAGTGTTAAACTTGCTATCACTCCTGTTGATGAAAAGCTAAAAACCACTGCAAGTGCTAATCGTAATATTAACGACCTTGTTTGGCTTAATAATGATTTGTATGTAATTCTTAAGCCTATGGATGCAGGTACCCGGTACATTGAGGGTACTAACTGTGCTAAGACAACTATTGCTGAACGTTTGCACTATATTCTATCGTTAAAAGTTGCCAAGTATAATGCAGATGACACATCTATCTCTTTTGGTTTCTTTAATCCTAATAATGGTACAATCGTTACTGGTGGAGATATTCATATCTATGATGCTCCTGTGGAAACTATCAAAATTGTTGGTAAGTAAGGATAGGTGATATTATGCCAAGTAATTATGTATCTAAGTTCACCCTTAACGACCAAGACGTAATTGTCAAAGATAGTGAAGCACGTACTGCTGCTACTACAGCAAGCACTAATGCTACTAATGCTCTTAACAAAGTTACTGAATTGGAAAAGCTCTCTCGTGTTGAAGTTACCTATACGCAGGAAAGTGAAACAATTAGTATTACTGCCGGAACTCATACTGTAGGATAATGGGGGAAATAATATATGCCTGATACTACTAATTTTGTAACAAAAATCAATATTGATGGTGCTATCTGTGAGATTAAAGACTCTGTGGCACGCACTGATGCCGCTAGCGCTAAGTCTACTGCTAATACTGCTAAGTCTACTGCTGATACAGCAGCTAGTAATGCCACTAATGCTTTGAATAAAGCTAATACTGCAAAAACTACTGCTGATGCTGCTTCAAAAGATGCAAGTGCTGCTAAAACCACTGCTGGCACTGCACTTAATAAAGTTACTGAACTTGAGAAACTTCCTCGTGTTACTGTCACTTATAGTGCTACCGATACTACTATTAAAGTTGTTACCACTAATACTCATGCGACTGCCTGATATAGAAAGGGTGACTTAAATTGGCAAATCCTATTGTTGACAAATTTAAGATTGATAATGCCGCTTATGACGTACAAGATACCCAAGCTCGTACTGATATTGCTAAGAAGATTGATATTAACACTGCTGGGAATCTCAACCAGACTGTCAGCGGTAATATGAATCAGACTGTTGATGGGAATGTGACGGTATCTGCAAATAAAGTAGAAATCTTTTCTAAAGGTGGAAAAGCGTTTACTGCTCATTCGGGTGTTACTTCGGTCGGTAACACTACAGTCCCCACATATATTTATGGCAACCTAACGCTGGCATCAGCCCGTGAAACAAACATTGATGATAATTATGCTTATGTTTCTATGGGAACCGCTACAGACCCTAACACAAAATTTTTAACAAGTCGCACTGGTAAGATTCCTAGTTTTGTTGAGCCATCCCCTGTTAGCATTGAAAAATATCAGACGCTGAAAAAAGACGGAACTGATGATATTACTACTACCATTAACACTCACACTAAGAATGAACCTCTGTTTATTCCTGCTGGTACTTATAAGGTAAGTGCTCCATTGCAGCTTAAGCATAGCTTGTATGGTGCTGGTTCTTCTCGTGACCCTGCGCGTGGTACCAGTGATACTATTTTACAGTATACTGCTAATCCGACTGCGTTTGGCAGTCAGGGTGTTATTACCGTATCGGGTGATGACGTAACTGGTAACATTGTTATTGCTAATCTGGACATTACTTGTAATGGTATGATTGGTGGTATTGTATTCACCACCAATAAATACACTGATAACAGCATTTACAATGTAAGCATCAATAAGGTTAAGTCCTATGGTGTTTATTTACAGCCTGCTAACAGCACTTTGAACCGTTACTGCTACATGGATAATGTAATGGTATGGGGATTTAGTGATAATACTCCTGTGGAGCGCTGGACTGGTTCTGTTGCGTTTTTCTGGGGCAACAAAGCTCCTGACTGCGAATGTAACAACCTTGTTAATATGGTATGTCAGGTTGGCTTTGACTGTCGTACTGATGTATATGGTTGCAACTGGACTAGCTATACTGGTATTCCCTCTGGTGGCACAGGTGGTACTGATGCTAATAAATGGTGGAATAACTCAATCGCTTGCAAGGTTACTAACAATGATATTCATGTTACTAACTTCTATGCGGATACTTGTAAGTATGCTTTTGTCTTTGATGGGCCTGGTAAAGCAGCAGCTTATATTAACAATCTGATTTATACCTGCAATGACGGAACTGCTACTACTGAAACTGGCTATGCAGCTATTACTTTGATTGGAACTAGTCCTAATCCTCAGTTTATTGTGAATGGCGGCATTATCAATCGTTCTGCTAAGGTTAGCACTACTATTCAGTCAATCGGTACTTATCCTGTTACTAATGCTGTATGTAAGCTTGACGATGTTTACATTTATACAAAGCGTGAATATGTCTTTGGTACTGACGCTGTAAACCGTGGGCAGTATATCTGCGCAGCTGGTGAACATCGTTGCATTGACTTGGCTATTACTAACCAGACACAGTATACGGTTGCTGGTCAATCCGTAACTGGCGACCCTGAACAGTACAAGGCATTTGCATTTATTCCCGTTCCTTCTGGTGGTTCTACTTCACAGGGTTCTATCCGTGTTATGGATGCGAACGACATTGATTTTACTGTTTATCTTAGCAATAACCCTGAATCTGGCGGCTTGTTTGCGATTAGCGCCGTTGATAATCGTCAGCTTAATAAAGCTATTTATGGAGCGCCCACTGGCGTAGGTCGGACTGTTACTTGGGATGTTGTAAATGACTTGAATAATCTTTATTATACTAATGATAGTAACGCAATTATCCTGTATTTCAAACGTCCTGCATCTTATGGTGTAACGGTTCAGGTTTCTGGATTTATGGATGGCAACTCCCCTGTAATTCTTGACCGTATTAGAAATGAAGATGGAACTCCTATGGATTATCCTCGCTGGGATAACAACAATGGCATGACTGCTATTAAAGTTCTTCGTCCTAATATTAGCTAACTAATAAAACACCCCTAGGTGGTTATCCACTTAGGGGTGTTCTTTATTTAATTAGAATGGCAAATCATCGTCAATATCAGGTGGTAACTCATTAGGGAGCTTGTCAGTCATCCTCACTTTCATCATCGTCATCTTCATCTTCCTGCAATGCATCAAAAGCGTTAAGAATAGAATCGCTCATAACCTTACGGAATTCCTTAGTGATAGGGTAGCAAATATCATGCCATTCATCTTTCTTATTCTTTGCACTGGGCATTGCAACAAACAGCCCTTTACTTCCATCCATAATCTTAATGCCAGAAATGCAGAACACATTTGCAAGCGTAATGGAAACCATAGCACAACAATTAGATTTCTTGTTGTTGATTGGGGAGATACGAATATCAGTGATGACGGAGGAAGCAGACTTAGCAGAATTGGTGGCCTTAGCGGATGTTTTCTTGTTAGTGTACATAGTTAGTTCTCCTTTGTTAAATAATGATAAGTAAGAAATTTATATTGAGGACAGTTTTTATACTGGCCGCAACAATCGGTTTTAAGGTTGTACTCTTGGCGTGACACTCTCATACCCTCACAACGAATGTAATTTGTTGTATGAGAAATATAATAAGGACAGGTAGCTCTTCTACTGATTCTATAAGAATCTTTTTCTTTCAATTAAATCATCTCCTATCACTCCATTCCCACTGGAATATACTTGCAGGATTGCCATCAATTAACATAACATATTCTTTTTCAGATTGCACTTTATGATAAGTCCCATAAAGTTCTTTATCATTTTCATCATGGTTTATGCTAACAACTTCGGGCAAATAATCTATATAGGATTCTCCACGCAATGAATAACAGAATGAATAATACATTCTATTAACAGGGCTATTTGTTGAGCGTAATGTATAGCCACAAGGCTCTAGTACAGTTACAGAATATTCATCTAAGTGGTCTGTTTCTCCATTGTCATCCGTGAAATCCCCTATAATATGTGTTCCGGGAGTTTTACGAATAAGCTTCTTGTTTATGGATTCATCATAACTGATATTAGGACGAAAATATTCTTGTACTAGATACTCAAAATCTTCATCGTTTACTATTTGCGTAAACAATTCAGAAAGCTGTTTCTTGCTCGCACCTGCTACAGTAGCCTTAACTTTTAAGTGTTTATCTGCATCCAAGTATGTTGCACAATAGCATTTACTTCCCCATGTTACAAAATCCTCATAGTGACCATCAAAGTCCATAATGCCAAAATTGTAACAATCTTTATTCTCACTGTTATTGAGAATATTATCATTGAATCTATCAACGGCCTTTTGAACATTCTCATTGTAACCTACAAAATAGCCACTGTCTGTATCATGATAAAGAGGTTCAATGCCTTGGCTTAATACTAGATAAAGCATAAAACAAATAAGATGTAATCTACTGTAAGCAACTGTGTATAAACCATCTGTAAAAATATTTAGGGAATTTCTAGATTTAAGAAACTTAACCCCAGTAGGAATCCATTCAAATTTATCACCGTCCCCCTGCACGCCAACTTCCTGTCGCAATGGCTTCATAGCTGAACAGCCATACTGACCATTCAATCCGCCTTTACTTGCCATTAAGGCAAAGTGGACTAAATCTTTGTTATGGGTATTCATTATTTCTTGTGCCACTGAATCATCATAAAGCTGTAATCCCTCAAATGTAAAATCGCTTAGCGTTTCTGTATGGTCGGCAACTTTATGTTCAAGTTTTTTAAATCCTGTCTTTTGGCGTGCATAATATTTAACTGTATTCCGTAAAGGCTTGTTAATAAACTTATGGGCTGTTGCATAATAAAGTTCATCACATTCTGAACTACTATAATCATAAAGCATCTGAATTAACATAAAGTCAATATCACAGCCATGAAATGTAAGTTCATCTGCTTTGACTACTTTACCATTGTCGAAGTTACCATTTTTAACATTGGTGCATTTAGATGTACTGATATAACTGTAAATACAGTTACCAAAATCCTTAGCATTAATATTATAAAAGGTAACGTTAGCCATAAAGTTATATTTTATTGGCCTTTCAAACAAGATTGATTCACGGTATGCTGCTTGGAGGACTGAATAGAATTTAACATCTTTACATCCATGTAACTCAATCCTCTGGTCTGGATAATGGAAGAACCCTGAGTTAGCGCCGCTTTCGCAGCCAGATAAGAACTCATAGTTTGCAGACTGGAAATTTTGGTAACATTCATTAGGATTAACCTCCTTTCTCCATTTGTAAGGAAATCGCCTACCATACATTGCTGATGGGTGCATAGAACTTGCATCAAAACACCAAACATCCTTAAATATTTTACCTACTGCATAAGGGTTGGCATGCGTATAACCACCTGCAAGACAGTCCTGAAAGAACTTCATAAATGGTTCATTGTTCTTGAGTTCTATTGCTGCTGTGAATTGTGCAGTATGAACTTCTTTATCGGTAGCTATATTTCTGTTAAGCCTTGTTTCGCGCTTAATCATTGATGTGTTAGATACTCCGATATCTGATACAGTATCAACTTTAGTAAAGTTAGCCATATATCTACATAGTGCATACAAAACTAGCTTACAGTCACGTTCATTGTAAATGTATTCAGAATCAGGTAAATCTGACCACCAATAATATTTTTGGTCGTAACCGCCTTTAACTTCTTTAAGCTTAGGAACTCCAAGCTCTGTACCTATAAGTTCTAGACTTTTACAGGAGAGAATCTTGAAGCTGTCATAAAATTCGAGATGGTCAAAAGCTGCTACTAATGGCTGGTGAGGAGCAACCGCAATGAAACGTTTAGGATTAAAGTTCTTAATACAGAAATTTATGTTACGCATCATTGCTTCAAATTCATAGCTCAAGTTATGCACAAAAATTTTAACATATTCATTATTATTCTTAGCGTCCTCATTGATTCTCTCAAATTCAGAAGAAATTGAATCATAAGTTCTGAAGAAATTATAATCCATTTCATTCTCAAAGTCACTAAATGGTGCATGAGGTATAGGACGATAAGCAAATGAAGCTAGGCCATGAAGATAAGTGCTTTGCAGATGCTCTTGAAGTTCATCCTCGCCATATATTAAGGATGATGTTTCAATATCATAACAATATATGATAGTTGAATACTTATGTTCATTGCGTTTTCTCACATACAGCACCACCTCCCATAGTATATTTTCTTATAATGATTAAATAGAATTCATAAAACTAATTGTCATGCCAATGAATCCAAAAACAACTATTAGAATAAGACATATAGACAAAACTATAAGAGAGAACCAAAGAAAATCTCTATCAGTTTTAACCTTTAACGTATCTGTTAGCACTCCTAATGCAAACGCCAATAGAGATATGCCAAGCAAAATACCAAGTATAAATACTATAATCATATTATTCACCACAAATCATACTTAGATGCAAGTTCTACAAATTTTTTATAAACTTCTTTATTATTCTTTATAAACTCTTCATTATCCTTCGTAATAGATTTAAGTTTATTGCTTGCATTAACCAGAACTTCGCCCATCTGGTCAGAATTTCTTAGCAGATTGTCATACTCTGAATAAGCTCTGTCCATATCTGATAGAGAGTTAAGTCCTAACTCTTCACCCAGTTCACATAGTTTTTTCAAATCTTTTGGCGGAATATCCCTGCTATATGTGCCCATAAGATTGTTAAGTATACCAGAAATTGCTCCCCATTTCTTTTTATCAAAATAGGAATCTGGATTTCTAAGAATCTTATATGCAGCATCGCTATAATTAAATACATCCTCAAGACGATTAGCTACTCTCAATGACCTGTAACTATCTTTTACCGATTTATCTAATGATTTAATATGCTCTGAGTATTTAGATAAATACTCTTTCATAAGCTTTTGTGATATTTTGTCATCAAGGGTATCGGCTATATCAATAAGGTCGCTATACATTTTTTCGGCTTCGTTAAGAGCAGTGCTAGCAGTAAATTTCAGAGCATTAGCAATTTTGGGAGATTGTCTACCTCTAAGACTTTCTTTAAGCTCACCTGTCACAGTGATACCTGCTTTTCCGGATTTACGCCTTGTTGCACCTATCTTTTTCAGTAGCCTAGTTGCTTCAGCTTGGCGCTTAAATGTTTTATGACTTTGTGCCATTCCGCTTAGATTCCTCCTGACGTACATCAATATATGCGAGCTGCAATAAATTACAAAATTGATACAAACCACAAGTGGAATCACAATATCCTCTAGGTGGACAAGGAATCCTAGTTAAGCAATGAGCAATAGAAATTCCTAATTGGTTTAGATAAAGGTCATCATATTTATCAAGATGAAGAATCATAATTAAAACTCACCTCTATTTGTAAGCTCTTCTTTAATATCATTATCATAACAGTCAAGCAGATAACACAATTCTCTAAGCTGACAATCCTGGCAATCCTTGTCCATAAAGTGTGTTAGCCATGAGGGACAGGTTTTAATATACCAGTTATTGCATAATTTATTAAGTAGAGTAAGGATTTCTGTATCTAGGTCTTTAATTGTCATAACGAACACCCTCAACGTTTTCTGGCCAAACAGAATCTAAGCAATCACCTACAAAATATTGGTTAAATGTACAATTAGAACGTGGTGCTACAGAATAATAAACTACTCTGCCATCATGCTCTATAATGTCAATAACCTTACCAATTCTAGCAATGGTAATTGCTCTTTTCTCTTGTCCATCTCCATAGAAATAACCATATTCTCTTACATTGTATTTAATGATTGAGCCTATGGGAATGGGATGAATGGGAACGTCATAATACATTGTATCAGCTCCTAACATAACACTATTTCAAACTTATCTTTTTCAATATATTCAAAATACCATACGTTATAATAATTAAGCACATAAGGCATATCTTTAACATAGCCTGCAAATCTAATATGATTATTAGATTTTACTTCTATATACGTTGATGACCCTATATTGCCACATGTACCTATAAGTTCGGAAAGTCGCATTGTATCACCTTCTTATACATAAAACTTAAAAGCTAATACTTCAAATGAATCTGTATCTATATACAAAGAACTAACAGTAAAAGAATTTAAATTGAAGCTTCGCATACCTTGATTCTAAATTCTTAAACAGACATATCTTTTTAATTGTGCCAGATTCTATAATATATAGTCGTTTCAGCATGAACAGAACCACAATTAAGTAGAATATCATTGATCGTCATTTTAATCACTCCAATGCTATTTCAACACCAATATCAATTACTTCAAAAGATTTGAATTTATAATAAGCAAAGCAGTATGGCATATCCTTAAACTGTCCTGCATATACAGTTTTATCTCCAACTTTAAGTATCAAATTTGTCCGATAATGAATATTCCTACATACCCTAATTAAATCTTTTAATAACATTTATTTCACCTACTTTCTTAAATAATGAAGAGGGAGAGGGGGAGAGGGGGATTATTGGGTTTAAGAAATTGAACCCCGATTTATTTTTGGGCTTCTCACGACACCCCGGTGGGCGGCACGGCTGGGTTGCTGCTAAGGTTAATGCCCATGCTCAACATTTTTTCTTAACTGCTGGACGCTTTAGCGATTTACAGCGATAAAGTATGTTAAAAATTTATCAATCGCTTTAGAACTCTAAATTGCTAAAGTGTGTTAAGAATTTCACAGGTTGGCAGTTAGGCTTAACTACTGCTAGTTATTTAAACTTAATAGTAAAGAGTTCTAACTAAAAATTTGTATAAAAAATGCACTGCCATTAAAGGCGGTGCACTTTATTCATTTATCGGTATCGCGGTTGATTTAATGCGATGGAAATAACGCTTGCAAAATCATCCTCAAGATTCTTTTTAGCGGCGCGCTTGCCGGTTCTTGAATCGTTATATAGTCTAACTATTTTTGGCCAATTCCAACCGGTACAATATTTATAGCATATCCAATTTCTAAACTTTGCAATATGGCTTGCCGTTGTACGACTATAAAAATCAAATACCCATAAAAAACCAGTTGACCACTGAAAAGCCGCTACAATGGTATTATAGCTTCTTAAAATCAAAAAATCAGATTGACTTGGGTAAATGATCCACGCTTTACAAGAATAAAGTTGCTCTATTGGAGAATTTACAGCGCGGTTACAATCACTAATAACGGCATCTACAATTTCTTTGCGTGTGCTATACGTCATTTTGAAAACACCACCTTTATAAAATCATCAATGCTTTCATTGATGTTATTCAAATCGTGTTCAATGATAGGACTTTCAAAACTAGAAAAACCGGATGCAATAAAACCACTTTTGCAACAAAACATAGGCTTTAATGCAGTAACATTGCAACTTGCATAATCAGTGTTGCGGCGGTTTTTAGTATCGGTCAATTTTCTACTGATACTAAAATTGTTACCGTCAATTTTCAGGGTTACGCTTTGCATTTTCATTTTGTGTACCTCACTTTTTAATTTTTTGGCTTTTTATGCCATATGGAACCGGGCTTTAATGATAAACCCGGCGGAACATTAAAATTTACTTTTGAGACAGCGGGCGATCAATGGGAACGGCAACCGCGTTAAATACCTCGCGCGGAATTCCAAGGGTATTTTCCTCTTTCGGCTGAACGTCCAAGACCTGCCATTTAGTGCAAGGCTCGATGTTATGCAATGCTTTTTCGACTTTTTCAGCGTCAAGAACTCCATCAAACTGTTTTACAAGTTCACTGGATTCTACGGAAAAATCGTCATTAAAACGCGCATACTTTACGCGGGCAACCGTGCCGGCCTTAACGGTGCGGGAAACACAGGCAGTGCTTTTGGGTTTGTCGTTAATGGGACGAGTGATAATGATAGTTTCAGTGTTTTCAGCTTCGTTCATGGTTTTTTCGATTTTCCAAGTTGTCATGGTGATACCTCTTTTTTATATTTTTGTTTTGGAATGGGATTTTCTTTATTTCCCTTTCCTCTTTACAATTATATTATAACATACGCTAGAAATAATACAATGTAATTTTGTTGCAATTTATATGGATAAATGTATACTGTTAAATTAGTAACAATCGCTTTAATGCTTTAATGCAATAAAGTGTGAAATTCTTAACAATCGCTTTAGTGCTCTAAAGTGGCGAAGCGTATGCTAATCATGCAATGCCCAACACTACACATATAAACGCTTTAATGCTTTGAATCGCTAAAGTGTGTGAATAATTTAACAATCGCTTTAATGCTTTGAAGTAGTAAAGTGTGTGAAATATTTAACAAAGGGGAAACAGGAATTGTTATCAGTATATATTTGACACTACTTTTTTT
>ERZ857955.1408-NODE-1408-length-19105-cov-2.769449_pt1 | contig 19105 bp, 25 predicted proteins | sample MGYA00519956_ERZ857955 | MGnify/ENA primary metagenome ERZ857955 (study PRJEB31778, sample SAMEA3449378) | human gut metagenome | biome: human gut; feature: human-associated habitat; material: faeces | place: United Kingdom | collected 2010/2012 ...
GAACCATCAGCCGGTGAGAGAAGCTGCATGATCATTCTCTCTGGAACAACATTTGCACCATTGGTAAGGTTCTTGGCATCGCTGTAGATGTTATCAAGTACAGGCTGTACATATGGATCATTGCTGTCCTGTGCTCTCAGGATCTCCTGCCTGTCGCTTTCCTTGATGATAAAGCTATCACGGAAGAATGGCATTTCTGTCTGAATTGCAGTTACACCAATTCTATCTCTGACGCTACAGTATCAAACGCACTCTGTCTGAGTGTTACAGGCAGGCCTGACCTACCCTTAATCCACTTTATATCGATACCCTTTTTCTTTACAGGTGGGAACAGGGAAGTTCCCAGATAGCCTTCTGTATTTGCCTGCTCAAGGTACTTTGTCCAGTACATAGCAAATGCCTTAGCTGTGAAAACATCTGAAAAATTCTGCATTATGTATTGCCTCCCTTATTCAAAAAAATGTGATTCTAGGCAGTGCTGTCTTAGCCGCTGTCTGTACTGTTACGCCGTTAGCTGTCAGCTTAGCGGTTGAAACTGTTCCTGCATACACAAGTGCTACTGTCTTATCGCCGTCGGTTACGTCAACTGTGTCAAGCAGAAGACCGATAGCGGTTGAATCGTTTGCAGGAAATGGAGTTCCACCTTTAACGATTTTCTTTCCGTTGCTATCAGCTGTGATAGCGCTTGCCTTGATTGTATATGGTCTTGCTAAAAATTCGCCGTTTGCAAGAATTGTCTTATCTGCAATTACGGCTGTAGACTTCATCATATTAGCCATTTAATTACCTCCTATATGTATTTTTTTAGACCTTCCGCCGCAGTTTTAGCAATGGTTGCTCTGTCTGTAGCCAATTTCTCGGCTATCTTTTCAGCAGATGTAAGTCCGTCGTTTCCGCCTGCTCCCTGAGGCTTTGGAGTGTTCTTTAGGCCGTCTTCTTTAAGCTTATCTTCAACGGCTTTCTTCTGAGATGTGAGCATTGCAGCAATGGACTTTGCAGAATTAACTGTAGTTTCTTCATTGTCTGAAACAATGCTGTCGATAAATCCCTTGTAATCGTCCTCTTTAAGGCCACAGTTTACGAACTCCGCAACAGCTTTAGTCTTATTCAATATTTTAAGGTCTTAGCCGCCTCAGCTTCATCAGTGAGTTTTTTCAATTTCTGCTCAGCTGTCAGCTTCTCAGCTTCATAGTCATCATACTTCTTTGCCTTATCTCTGAGTGTCGCAAGCTCGTCAGCTTTTACACCGCTGGACTTGGCCGCTGTGACTTCGCCGTTGTGTTTGTTCAGAAATGCTGTGATTTCCTCATCTGTTGCGTTTGGGAAAATACCCTTTACGTCTTCTCTTGTCATAAGAAACACTCCTTTTCTACGTCTACGCTTATTAACGCCGGTTGCTCGGCTTGACGTTTGCTGTTTAACGCACAGCTACAATTTATTTCACAGGTTGCATAACACACCTGCAATTAACGATTTCTTTTGCCGATGCTCCCAGCGAACTATCTTGCGGAAACATCAGCTGGCTGTTGCCAATGTCAAATGGTTCAAACAAGCTCCTGACTTGTCCGTCTGCGGACCTTGTTGTCCTTAAACGATACCCACATCTTCTTTGTGTAACCACTTTGATAATATCCCTCAAGGGCTGCGCACTCACACAGAGCATTAATTTCTGTGCGTGATATAGTCCTAGCTCGGCTTACCGAAAATGCGTTGTCATAATCACCACTTTCAATTAGCCTTTGGGTTGTCTGCTGAATTTCCTTTGCAAACTGTTCCGAGTGCTTAACAATCCATTTTTGGGAATATTCCGATAGCCCCTTTACATTGCTTGCTATGTTCAGAACATACTTTAAAAAATAATTGTTTGTAATCTCGATGTACGTGCTAGACATTATCGTTGCATACACTGTTGCATATAGCAGATATTTGTCGCTGTCAGCACGCTCACGCTGTGAGGAAAATATCTTATTGAGCTCTCGCTCAAACACTGCCGCCATTTCTATTCGCAATAGCTTTTCAGCGGTTGGCAACTCCATTTTGTTAAACCACAACACGTTAAGCTCATCAAATTTAAGCGTTGCCACTGTTATCACCGCCGTTGTTGTCCATAGCTCCTATGGCCTTGAGCATTTCATCAGCTACAGTGGTATTTACGGCAAAATTACCCGTATCTTGCTGTTGCTGTGTTGTTGCTTCTAAGTATGGTTTGCTATCCTGATAAACCTGTTCAGGGTCAGAGAACAATCCGCAGTGCAAAATAGCTATTCTTGGGTGAATGCCTGCCTGCAACATATTCATCAGGCCTTGTGTCTTGGTGAGCAAGTTGTCGGTTTTGTTTCTAGTAAACTTCACATCAATATCGTGAAGCTTAATATCTTTGACTTCCTGCTTGCAATTTCGAGTATTCTTGCAGATTTTCAGAACAACCCTTAAAAACTGCTTTTCAGGCTTTACAAACATCAATTCAAAAGCTTTGGCAGCACTTTCAGCCATTACCCAGCCTTCACCGATTATCAGTGCTTGACCTGTGTTGCCGCCTGCGCTTGCTCTACGATCAGGCACACTCGCAATCGTCAGCATTCGATCATATAGGTCATCTTTAGCTACCTGAGTCTGTGAAATATCGAGCTTTGTTTCGATATTTTTTATTGACGCTTGACGCCCTTCTTGCGAACGTGTTTTTATTGCACCAAGCTCTTTGAGCTCTTGCAGCTGTTTTTTGTCGATATCTATGTTGTCAAACCATGTAAACGCCTGTATTATCTGCTCAATTCCGTCAATGTCATTACTGTCAATGTTGTTTATAGCATCACAAAGTGTTATAACTGTCTCAAATGAGCCTAAACGTTCAGGATTATTTTCATACTCGATAATTGGAATATAGCCGATGTTGTTCGGCTGTGATCTGGCCACAACGCCTTCGCCGTTTTTGAAGTCGATACGCCAATACCACTCATCGGTGTAAATGTCAAATGACCTGTAGCTTGTTATATCTGTGTTTGCAAATATGTAGCTGGAGTATGTCACACCAATAACAGGCTTGCGTTTATAGTCATTACTGTAGATTACAAACGTGTTTCTAGGGTCAAGTATATACGTTTCAAACGGAACATCTTCGTCCACATCAGAGGGAAGTACGAGCCTATATCCCACACCACACTGATTTATCCACTCGGCAAGCTCTCTGTCCTTGGCAGCTTTATTGTCCTCTTGCATATACTCGTTGAGAGCCGCCACACCATTATCCGATGGAGCATCACTCTCTGTATTGTCAAGCTCGCAATTTCCACGCTTGACGTATTGAACAGGTTCTCCAAAGATAAAACCGACTTTGAAATTGTTTATTTCCAATGCATGGTTTTCAACGATTTTGTTATTAATCTCAGGCCTAACCTCTTTGACACGATTTAAAATTGGTTGTTTACCACGCAGATAGTTGTGGAGATACTCAATTTCTTCTCGGTTTAATTCATGAGTTGCGACCGCTCTCCGAACTATTTCAATAATGTTTTCTTCTGTAATATCTCTTTCATTCAGTAAGATTTTTCGTCTGCCGTGTAATTCCGTATTGTTTCACCTCCGTGCAACAAAAAAAGTGTCTATCAGCTATCTTTTTTTTAGATAACTAATAGGCACTTGGTAATTAAACACTTGGCACTTAAACTTAATATTCTCTTTACAACAAAATAACAAATTCTATTCAAGCTTTCGCTTTACACATAAAATTCTAATCATATTCAGCCACTAGGCGGATAAGGCTGAGCTTGCAGGAGCGACCCACAAGCTTCTTACCCGTTTGTATCCTACGCGAGATTAATGCCCGCAAATTTCACATGACTTTCAGCAAATTTTGTTTCACGATTTATGCTACTCTTTCTTGCTTCTTGCCTTATTTCAACGTGGCTATCAGATTGTTTTGGTATTACCCACATTGGCTTGCAAGCACCAGCTCACAGCTTATGGGCTTATTGTCTCACAGAGACCGTCTATTATTCTGACGGCAAGTTTGCAAAGCCTTTGACTATACATTTTATGTGCACAACCGACTTCGATTGAGAATGCTCTCTCCATTGATAGCCTCACAGCTACTAATAAGCCCCCTTGCGAACGTATCCGTACACACAAGACGCCTCCGGTTGTCGATTTCTGAGCGAGTTGTCAGCCCGTTATGCACTCAGGTAAATAAAATTTGTTATTTTGTTGTAAAGTTTCTTATGGTGCCGACTTTCAGGCTCACACTGTCAGTCGACATGTGCGGCGTGTTACCGCCGCTGTAAAAACAGAAAGGAGATCAAGCCTGGACAAGCTTGCATGACAACTGCTTTGTGGGTGATACCTGGAGAGGATAGCAGCTGCCAAATGGAGCAGATATCAAGCTGGCACGCTCTCAACCTGCATTTTTTGCCGCCGCCTGCTCAGCCCTTGCGGCTAGGTCCTGTTAACGTCAGGCTGTCCTGTAAGCCATTAACTCCGATTACACTTACAGCAACACATATTCATGACTATGCGGAGTAGTTTCACTGGTGCAGGCTTTAAGCTCGTGAACTCTCGACCTGCAAATTCAAAGCTGTACCTGTTGCAATACAGCTTTGCGATCCTGCCCGAACACTCATCAGTGTTGGCAATGTTAATGGAAAGGTGCTTTTCAAAAAAAGTAGGATTAAGCACTAACCTGTTGGACTGGATTTCGTTCCAGCTGACGAAATGAATTTAACTTTGAGGAAAATAAATTCATTGTAAAAAAGTACCCTAGGCTATTCTACCCAGCGACACACAGCCACCAACGTGTGGTTTTTAAGTTATTCGTTGCCGTCCTCGGCCGACAGACTAATAACAGGCTTGGCGTTCCGTGTGGGAATTGCACCCACTCTGACTTTGCGGAACATACGGGGCTTTCGCCCCGTAAATTAACTTAACGGAGGTGCTTTTCAGCACTTATGGGCAATTTAACTGCAACGTTTTTCTTGCAGCCCTTGCAGTATGGATAGATAATGCCCTTCGCGTCATTATCGACTTCCATTAGCTTTCGCTTTATGCCTGCCGCCGCACAGCTCGGACAATATACATCTATGCGCCTATTATGTATGCGCCTATTATCCATTACCTATCCCTCCTGACAAGCCTATTATAATACTACTTTTCAACTTTTTCCACTTCACACTACGTAAAATATTTTTCAACATTTTTGTGCAATATGCACTATTTGTTTTCAATGTCTGCCCCCTATATAATCCTCTTGATGATTTCCACACTTGCACCTACGCCATTTGTTGCAAACGCACACAGCTGTGCCATGCTGTCGGGGGCGTCATCATGTGCGTTTTTACCGCTCTGATTAAATGCAAACAGATTTTCAAGAAATTTATCGTACATCTCACCTCTGCCGTTATCATTGCGATAATACACCTGCTTTATATCTGGCGCATACTGCAATATTCGGCTGAGCTTGCTCTGTGCTGTCGACGCACGTTTACTGCTGATATTTATGTGGACGTTCTGTGCTCTCAGCTGTTTATCTATCTCATTCGCATATTCATCTCCGCCGTTATTACCTTCAAACCTCTCTTGATGTATCTGATGTTGTATGCTCTTTGCCACAACCATTGGCTGTGTGATTTTTTTATCGCCCTTGCTGAACACCACGTCTTGCAAAAACAAACTTCCATCCTCATACAGATATCCTATCGGCATTGCCAGATAGTCACCGCCCCACGCCACATCACACACAGCTATTCTTCTTGCAGAGCCGTCAGGCAGTGTTCCGTTATACCAATTCATCTCGTCCTTATGGAAGAGCAGACCTTCACGTTCCATAGGTTGCTGCATATACAGGCAACTAAATGTGACATTATCTATGTCTGCTTTTATGTCACGAATTTTTTTATCTGTGTACCTGTCCGCACAGTTGTAATTGAAATTACTATGGCCGTTATCGTCACATACGGGTATCGCAATAAATCTATATCGCGGATCTCCCTCATGATCAGTTCGCATTCGGCTGATAGGGTCATGCAAGCTCCATATCGTACCGAGCATTATTTGCTTTACATTGTCGCCTATCTGTCGGGTTGTCAGCGTATCTCTGTAATCCTGCCACAGTGTTTCAAGCCTTTGCGGGTTTCTTGCCACTTCCGCATTTTTTACGAGGTCATCTGTTATCATGAACTTATTTGCTCTCGTTCGACCCGTTACCGAACCGCCCAGGGAGATAACTCCGATAGTAGGGAAGTCGCCTTTCTTCCTGTACGATATAGTGTTGTACTCTGCACTCAATGTAGGCATACCATTGTCGAATATATCGTTGTGCCCATATTCGCTTGTGTCCGTTAGCATTGATACCACACTGTCATACATCATTTTCGACATTCCGTCGGAGTATGACGTGTATATGTTCGCAGACTGCGGAAACAGTCCTGCAATGTATGACAGCAGGAACTTTATTAGCGTACTCTTGCCAGCTCCAGGGGGTGTACTCAAGCTCAGAAACAGGGCGTCCTCATCGTCTATGAACTCTTGTATCTGAGTTGCCAGCTTGTGCTTGCCCTCAAGAACAGCTCTCCTTGGTGCCCAGAACTTTGCGCTTGGTTCTCTGTTCCATTCCGAAGCCAGCATATATGCGTCAAAATCGCTGTCGCCTGCCCACAGTACGAATTTGTGAGCGAGGTCATACCACTCTTTTGCGAGTTTTGCTTTGCCTGCTTTTGCAAGTTCGCTTGTTTTTCTCATTGCGCTCTCATAGCTATGCTTTGCCGCCTTTATCATCGGTTTCTTCTTTTCGTCCTGAACCTTTAACGTTTCTAGCAAGAGCTGTTCTGTTTTCAACTCACCATTTGCCTGCTTTTGAGCAAGCTTAAACATATCTTCTTTACTTAACGCTCTGTTGCCTACTACTGTCAGATCTATCATACTTTTTTTCTGCATGGCATAAAAAAAATAGTGCCACACAACTAGCCTCCTTTCATCGTCAGCTATGTGGCACTTGGCACTCGGCACTTGGCACGCTCTATCTTTTTTATTATCGTTCTGCTGTTATTGTCCTGCTCTTATATTGTCATGCTTTTATATCATTCTACTTTTATATCATTCTGTTCTTGCTGCTCTCATTTCATTATACCACGTTGAACGGCTTATGCCAAGTTCACGGCAGGCGGCGGCTACTGTCATTTCTCCGCTATCGACCTTTTGCTTTACCTCATCAGGTATGTTTACAGTTTTCGGCCTGCCTTCCTGATAACCCTCTTTTTGCCGTGCAATGGCTTTGCCTGATTGTGTCCTTTCTAGTATCATTGCTCTCTCAAACTCGGCAAATGCCAACAGGTTTGTGACAATCAGCTTGCCTATCGGTGTGTTTTCTATCAGACCCATGTTGAGAATGTGTATCTTGACACCTTTCGCTCTCATGCGCTCGATATACTCCAAACCTAACGCTGTTGACCGGCAGAAGCGGTCAAGCTTTGTTACTACTATCGTGTCGCCTGAAACTGCTTTATTCATTATTTCATTCAACACTTTACGCTCTTTTGCACCTGAGCCCTGTTCCAGATGTATTTCTGCATTTGGATAGTTGCTTTTTATAAGCTTCTCTTGATCCTCAAAGCTGTTTCCGTCTATCTGTCCTACGGAGCTGACTCTTGCATATCCGTATACCATTGCACATCACCCTTTATGCTTACTGCTGTTCACCCTGCCTGACCTGCTGTTTCTCCATTCATTATTCTTCTTCCTGCTCGTCCTCTTTTGTTATCACATATGATCCCGTTGCTCTTTTGCCACGCGTGCTTTTTGGCTGTATGATTATTTCATAGCCCACAATATCCAGCATTCGTATTGCATTTGATACCTGCATATCACTTCTTAGCATTTTCGCAACTGCTGACTGTGCCTTGTAACCCAGCTTATCCCTCATTTCAATTTGGGTTACTCCTCTCTTTTTCATTACATCTCTTATTGCTTTTCCGATTGTCATTTTAGCTCGCCGCCTTTCATTGATTTTATTATATCACCTATTTGTGATATTGTCAATCCCTTTTTTATATTTTTTCTAGTCGGGGGGTTGAGTGAAGGGGGTGGGTCCGTCCTGCAAGACCCCCGGGGGTGGCTCGTTTTTTTTCGTTTATAAAGGTATATATAATAATAGCGGCCGTTTATCATGATCTTGTTTGTACAAATGTGTGCAATATCTTTTGACTTTTTGTACATATTCAACAAAGTTAAAAAATATCGCCAAAAAGTGATAAAAAAGGGTTGACAATATCGCCTAAAGGTGATATTATAATTACAGAAACAAAAAACCACAGCAAGACAGCCCACAGGGCAGGAGGTAAAACATGAAAAACTATCTAGTACACTACGGTTACAGAAACACGATCATCAGCACCAGCAGAAACGCAGCGAAACACCTGCAGAACCTCGGCGGAGACAGCGTGCTAGTAACGGATATGCACGGCAACCCGATATGTGCCGCACGCAGAGCCGAAGACGGCAAGCCATACAGCTACACGATTAATGAATAACAGGAGGTACAACACTATGAAAAACATCAATTACATCTGGTCGAAAAAAGCAGAAGACAACGCAAGAGCAAAGGGTCTTGAGCCAAGAAGAGCAGGAACAGCCGCATATCTTGGCTATGAGCCGTTACAACCTGGCGAGGTAGCTAATGCGTGGACAGCCAAAGGATATGTAACACCGTTAACAATTGAACAGCAGATCATAAACCACTATATGCAATTTGTCACCGACGTTGAAACAATCGTCGATGATCGCCGGATATTATACCGCGTTGGCGATCGTTTCGCCGTTGTGGTCACACGATGTGACCACGATTTAAACAACCCGCATGACAATATGCGGGTATGGCGCAAGGCGGGTTTTATAAAAACCATGCTGACAACACATATTGCCGTTGACACATACTACTATGATATCAACGGCAACTGCTGGGGGCTGTATAACATCACTGAAAAACTATCAGATGACGGTAACAGACGCGTTATTAATTTTGATTACCTGCGTGAATGGACGCAGGACAATATCAATGAACTGGTTGCCGAATGTATTCGCATGCGCGAAATGGACATCACACACCAGGGCGAGGCGGTGACCGCATGCTAATAATAGCTCTGTTTCTGCTCCCCGTTTTGGTGGTTATCAGAACGGCGAAGCGTTATAAATAATCGTTCTAGGGGGTTGACGATATCAGCCCCACGCCACAGCAGGCGGCATTGACAATGCCACCACAATGATGTATAATTAGAAAAAAACGGAGGTACAAAATTATGAAATACGGAATTTTTTCCGCTGTTGTAGAACAGATAGCCCCGCCTATCAGCGTGACCGACATTATTTACGCAAAAAAATTTATCAACACCCCTGTGGCAATTTTTGACGATGAAAACGCCGCAAGGGCGGTGCTGAAAAAGTATGCACACAACATCCGAAAAAACTGTGATTTTGATAGCACATTTGATTTTCTGGTGGTTTTCATAGCCCCGTGTGAACGCGAATTTGACAACACGGACGAGCCGGCAGCATTTGCCGACCCTGATGATTATGTTTTAAATTTTCCCGCTGCGGAAAAATCGCCGTTAATATGTGACTACTAGAATTGCACCCCGCCAAGGCTCCGGCTTTGGTGGGCTTCTTTTTTTTGCCTGCTCCGCTAATCGTGGGGCGGGCGTTGTTGTTCTGTTCCGTCCCTTGCCACCTATTCGCCCGCCTATGCGGTCCGATATCATATCCCTATGTCTTTACCGCTCAACGCTGCTCAACAGCCCTTGCGACGTGCTGGACGGCCTAGCGGTGATATTTTCATGGGCGTTATTATTGCGACGTTCTACAATGTCCCTAGCGTGCGCCCTATGACGTTCTAACGTGTCACCTATAAAACTACTGTACTAAATGCTAAAACGTCATACGGTGCTTGCTAGCCGCCTTGTGGTGCGTGCATGATTTTTCGATAAAATCACCGCCGCCCAAAGGTCAACCCCTCAGGCGGCGTGCTTTCGGCTGCTTTCTTGCCGATTTTCTGCTCATATTTATTTCAACTATTGCGTGTGGAAATTTTTACGTTTCCGTGTGCGTTTCATAGTCGCTTGATAGTCGCTCAATGCGTGAGTGATAGTCGCTTGGCATAGTCGCTTGCTATTCCTCAGCTTCAGAAGCTTCAACGTCTATGACCTCAGTTTCTTTCATGAGCTTCTTTGCCAGCTCATCGTCGGTCAGATTGTCGCCAAGCTGATTGGTCTTTGTGATCTCGACTTCCTGTCTGTCACTCATACCGTAGTAGTTCTTTGCACGGAAGATGTAAGTCACAGGATTTAGCTTGCCTGCCTGCACCAATTTTGCGTCAAAAGCACGCATAAAACTCTTGGCATTTTTTATTATTTCTGACGTCGAAACGTTCAACTCCCCCTCATCAAACGGGTGCGATCTGCCTTTTTCCCAATCCCAGACAGTCTGGATTGAGTAGCCAGTGAACAGGCACATTTCCTCAACGGTAGGAACGATATTATTTTCAGCACAGTGTTTAAAATACTTATCGAGTCTATCTGCAAGTTCTGCATTTGACTTTACTTTTGGCTGTTTGTAAGCAACATAGACTTCTCTGACCATTTTACCGACAAAAGCGCTATCTTTCGCAAGAGCTGTCTTGTTGGACGTACCAAAGTTATTTTTACCGCCTCTGCCTTTTACAACATCATTTGCCATTCTGAACACCTCCTTGGATAATTTCATTGATTGTGCGACAGCCTACCTTGTGAACGCGATAGACAGTCGAGGGTGAGATACAAAGTTGCTCGGCAGTTTGTTCCTGCGTGAGCTTTTGAATGTAAATACATTTCATCACAGCATAGATATGCGGGTCTGAAATGCAGCTGAGATAATCGGCGTAATTGGACATTATAAAACCTCCTTATGACGGATATGACGGAATGACGGCACTTTATGACAAAATTTCGTTTTTTCTATATGTGTTTATATTTATTAATATTTGTACTTTGTTAAAAGTATCTGTCATGCTGTCATAAGCACCCCGCAAAGCTAGGAATATAGGGGCTATGACAGATGACGGATTACCCATGACAGATGTGGTTTTATATCTGTCATGAGCCAGAACAAACGTGTGTTTTGTGAATTAATTGTTAACAAGCGAGAGCCCATGACGGATTATGACGGATAACATGTCGGATTGCGCAGATACATCTGTCATAGGCGGCTGTCATGGGCGGTCAGAGAAGTTCATCAAAGCCGTCGCCGTTATAGATGTTGATTTTCTGCTGAGAATCCTTGAGCTGATAGCCTCGCTCTTTCGTTCTGCGCACGGCAATTAACTTATCTTCGGTAAGTCGCTTAAACTCTCTGCTGAATGACGAAAGCGCTTTGGCGTGATGACCGGTTTCTTCACACCATGTGCGGTAAAACTGATACAGCTTTGTGTTGCTGATATAGTCGGTGTTTTCATCATTAAAATACTCAGCATACGGCTCTTCGGAAACAAACTCCGAAACAGGGTTGATAACCTCGCGGAAGGATTGTTTGAGGTCCTCAGAGTCGTCCGTTACAGTGAATGCGCTGGTTTGTCTGAGGCGGTTATAGCCTTCGAGTATCCAGTTGAAGATTGCAGGCTTGTCCGCGAGGAGCTTGTCCTTGAGAGTGCGGTCAGCTTTCATTTCGTTCGGCTTGCTGGGATCCGGCTCGTCCACAAAGCGGCGTGAGAATTTAACGAACAGCATACGGCGTTCAAGACCATATGAGAAGTCCTTGAAGTGCGGAATATTGTTGCACGCAAAGATAAATTTCGTTCGTGGGATAAAGTCCACAAAATCCTTATGCTTGAAGCAGCCTGAGATAGCACCGCCTGCAACTACCTGCTTGAAAACGGACTCTGCGCCCTTAACGTCTGTGTTGGTTTCCTCACCGAAGTTGACAAGAGAATTCATCAGCTTAATGCGCTTGAAGTCCTCAACAAGGCCTGACAGCTCGAAAGTCGTTTGAGCATCTTTCGGGAAAATGGATTGCAGGGTTTCAATGTACACTGACTTACCGTTAGATCCCTCACCGAGAAGAAAAGCACATGACTGCAAGGAGCAATCTGTATAGAGAATATATCCTGCTATCTCCTGCAAGAGGGACATACGTTTGGCGTCACCGGCTGAAACGTCGTATATGAATTTGTTCCAGCGTTCAGACGTTGTACCGGGGACATATGGAAAATTGAACTGTACCGTGAGCATATCAGACGGGGAGTGCTCACGAAATGTGAGGTCTCTGAGGTCTAGCGTGCCGTTGATGAAGCTCAGGAGAGGCTGTTTGTTAAATTGCTCTTGCGTGATACAGTCGGTGCGGAGAAGCTTTGTGATTGATGTGAGCTTGCTGCCTGTGCGATATGAACCCAGCTCACGGGATATGTAGCCGCCGATGACATCATCATCCAGAGCTTGCCAGTAGCCATGCGAATATTCGTAAAAGCCCACGTTGGCAAGATATCTGAGATTATGTCGCTTGGCAACGTATTTGGCTATTATATCCTCGTTAGGGGATGCGAAGCAGGACTTGCGCAATTCGTTGAGATAGTCGCTTGACATCTCAGGGCGGTATATTGAGATGTTCTCACGGATAGCTGAGAATAAGTCTGATAGTTCAGGCTTGGCTACCCAGCGTGCGGCTTCGTGGCAGAACTGCTTGAGTTCCTCACGGTCCGTAAGTCGTTTGGCAAGTTCATTGACACCTGGGGTGGCATTGTCAACGAGATCTGCAAGTGGATAGCCGTGCGAGTAATACTCCGACACGTCCTTGAATGCAGGTGGGATAGCCGCTACCTTGAAAGGTATGCGGTGTGAGAATAGTTGCTTGCCAAGTTTCAGGGTGAAATTTTTGCCGGCTTCATCGTTGTCGAAACTAAGCAGGACGTATGGAAACTGCTTAGCGGCCACAGGAAGCTGTTCGCGATTAGATTTGCTGAAAGCTCCGCCCATAGTCGCTAGTATCGGATAGTTTTCCTGCTCATAGCTTAAAGCGTCAAACGCTCCCTCACAGATAACGAGAGGGAGGTTGCTCGACGTGCGATTAAGTGTGTGCATACCCCAGATAACAGCTCGGTCAGAGTTGTCTGAGGCTGGTGGCTTGAGATACTTGACCTTCTGCTTATCTGACGTTGCACGAGCGTTCCAAGAAGCTATATATCCGTTTTTGAAATAGGGGATACATATACGATTAGCAGCATAGTGTTCAGCTATTTTGTCGGGGAACTCTACGCGATAGCCCTCGCCTGTGTAGCCGATTTTCAGGCGGTTAATGGTCTGATCGTTGATGTTACGGCCATGCAGATAGTCGATATCCTCGGGGCGCAGCTGAGAGTGCCACTTCTCAACGAGTTTTGTGCGAGAATCGAGTGCGGATTTCCAATCGTCCGTCTGATAGTTGAGGGTTACACCTGTGAGATCAGCGAGTTTATGGAGTGCTTCTGCTCGGTTTCCGTTGAACTCACAGTTGGCGCAGAAGTCGATAACGTCACCACCCTTGGAGTCCCCGTGGTCATAGTAATAGTCGTCGTAGACAACGAACGATGACTTGTTGTTTGCTGAGGACCGCAAAGGGGATACACATCTGTCACCTGGTTTGTTTATTGCAAGACCTATCCTGCGTGCGTACTCGACGCAGGTAAGTCGTTCTTTGATTTGCTCGAAAGCTGTTGCTGACATTTAATCACCTCGTCTTGGTATGCTTTCAGTGCTTTCAGTATTTGCTGAGCTTTAATTCCGTCGGAATAAGTCGGTTGCTCGGTTTTGGATTTGAGTTTACGATAGTCAATTTCATCGTCGAACGATAAGCCGAGTGCTGTAAGATCTGCTTGTCCGCATATCTTGGCGTCTGATTTTAGATATGCAATTAGTTTTGCGTATCTCTGTGAGCCGATGCTGCAATTCAAGCGCAAATGTATCAGCATACACTTCAAGTTGTTTTGCAACGCGAGAAAAATTTCAGCAGGAAGCTTGCCGTTAAGTCTGAAAATAATATCGTAGGTGTCGCTGTCACTGATGTTCAGCTTGCGGCAAAAATCTTCAACGCGGAAATCGTATGCTTCTGCATCATAGTCGTTCATATGCGCCGTAAATTCGGCATACGATGTTGTAAAGTCAGTTATGGTTTTTTTGTACCAGTCGTGTGGAAACAGCTGTTTGAGAGCTATAGCCACAGTCGCAAAGGTCTTAAAGTTTGCATCAACAATGCCTTTGAGTTTGCGGTTTCGCTGATAGTCTCTGATTTTTCGGTTAGTCATATGGAATTACCTCACTTATGTGTGATTATGTGTGCCTGCCAGCACGATGAGAGATAGTTGAGGTTAAACAGGCAAGCGGGGGCGACTCCGCAAGTGCTGTGCGCACTGAAGTCGCTCAACTCTCCTGACGGATCGATGCCACGCACGCCGCCGGCATAGCCGGCGGTACAAGAGCGAGGTGTAAGCGTGCATACCCAATCATCATACTTAGGCATAAGTTTTCTGTATCTTCTGTACTGATCGCAATCGAGAAGTGTGACATAGTCTTCAACGACACCGTACTTATCATCGCCATTATCTGCTGTCAAGGTAGAAAAATTGGCTAGCAGTGCACCTTTGTCAAAATTCTTGTCAAGAAATTCACTGTTAAGCCATTTTCTTAGTGATGATGTTCTCCAGTTGTTACAACCGTCCTCATATTCATCGTTAAACGGCATATTAGCGATTACCTTAGCGGTCACTGCAAAAACAGTTTCGTTTCCTACATCAAGACAAACCCATTCGATATCTTTGTACTCAAAGTGGTCTCCTGCTTTGATTTCACTTATCGATTTTTCTTCCGACAACGCAGAGCGGATTGCTGTTTCAATTTCATCAGTGTGTGCTTCAACGAAATTGTTTATGATTTTTTTGATGTCCATTTATATACCACCTTTCAAGAGTTCAGGATTGTCATAAACGTTTCCGTCAATTTGTAGTTCTTCGCCATAAACGTTGTCAAAATCAACTGTGAATGTAGATAGTATCTTACGCATCGTTATCACTCCTTTTCTCCCACGCATAGCATTTGTTCTTTCTGTTCACTATGAGAACTTTGTCCTTTGTGACACCACTTCGCTTTTCACAAAAAGCATATATTGCCTTGTTATGCAGAGGACCGAAGCCTGTTGCGTGTTTGCAATTTGAACAGGTTTTATCCATTGTTATCACCGTCCATTCTTGCTCCGCAAAGTGGACAATAAGTCGGGAACGTATCGCCGCATATTTCTTCTAAATCGCTTGCATAATATTCTGTTTTACATTCACTACATCTTGTACAGCCGTTTTCATACATTAATTCTGTGCTTTCCCACTTTCCGTGCCTTGCTTCCTGCACGTCTGCGGTAGGTTCATCATCAACCAGTTTGCACAGGTTATAATAAAGTTCTTCTATGGTCATATCCCAATCAAATATGCTGTCTGTTTCCGAATCAATAGAACACTTTAACTTTTCTGCGTCAATATATCTTGACATTGTTATACCTCCTCAGCTTTTCTATAATTGCCGCAATATCCACTCCGCTTACTGCAAGTGCCATAAAATATGCAGTTATCGCAACCTCTTTCAAATTTGCCGTTTATGCGTCTGATTTGTCGGTCTAGCTTGCGGTCAATATGCTTTTGATATGCAATAGTTTCATTGAAATTCAACGCCACCATCATTTGTTCTATCATAATGCTAACATCTGCAAGTTCTTCAAGAAAATTGTCTGATACTTCAACATTATTGCGCTTGCACTTTGACACCGCCTGTATCAACTCAGCACACTCCTCGACCAGTATATCACGCTGAACCTCAAAGCCGTAATGTTTGATTATTTTATTGCAGATTTGCTTCTGCTCGTTCGTCATTTAATTTCGCCCTCCTAAAAAGTTACCGTCACATTTAACACAGCCGCTGCTAACCAGTAGACAGCCTTTTTGTAGTCCTTTTGCACGGCGTATGTAACCGCCGCTCCCACGTCTAGCAAAATCAGCAGAAGCGGAAATATGTATTCGGACTTGATTTTTATCATTCTATCCCCACCAATCTGACATCGGAATATTCAGCCCTAAGTGCCTGTGAATTAAATAAACAAACCAGGGCGAGCCCGCTACTGTAGTCCGCATCGCTGTTGTAGATAGCTCCTGTCGGGTGGACGTTACGCACGTAGCAAGCGATGCCGATGTCGCACCTCCACGGAGTAAGCGTCCACATACAGCCTTCAAAGAGCGGCACATAATCTCTATACTTGCGGTACTGGTCGCAAGTGAGCAGCGTTATATAATCTTCACACGTTCCGTAAGCTTTATCACCGTTATCGGCGACAAGGTCAGATGTTTGCTTTATAAGATGCTCCGTGTTAAAATGATCCTCGAGTACATCTTCGTTAAGAAAGCGGCGGAGAGTGGATTTCTCCCAGTTGTTGCAGTCGTCCTTGTCCTCCTCGTTAAAACGCTTTTCACACCAACACTCAGCCGTTATCGCTAAGTAGTTGCCGTCGATAACGTCAAGGCATATAAAGTCTATACCCTTGTATTTAAACTTCATTCCAGGTTTTAATTTGATTTCAACCATTTTTTTATCCCTCCTCAAATTGTAATATTCATTTTTCATCTGGCAACACCGTCCATTTTAATACCGATACCATTCACGTCAACAGCCGTATCAGCAACACCGAATATAACCTTGCCTATTGCTGTAGATACGTCACCTTTGTGATAATTGTCTACGGTCATTTTGAATCCCATTCCTGATATCGTTACCTTTTCCTCCACCAGATTGACAGCCCTGAAAACCTTGCCGTGCATAGCATTCTCGTACACACTATGCAGATTATCAAGCTTATCCTGACTAACTCCAGCTTCACACAGAATGGACGAAAGTTTATGTTCGTCAATTGTCGGTATCTCAGTTTCATGAGCATTTTGGTCAACAAATGTGGAAATCTTGTCATTCACAGTAGTGATAAGATCATAGTCAAGCTCATCACCCACAACGCTTGTGAGGATATCCTTGAAAGTTTCCTTTTCGTTCTGACATGTCATTGAGAACTCACAACCCAGAAGCTCTTCCACAACGGAAGTGTTCGGCTTTTTGGCGTTTTTCGTGTAGTAAAGCACGCCGTTGATATCAGGCGCACGATCATTGAAAAGAGGAAACAAAAAGCCATCGCTTGGAAGCTCAACAATTCTATCGCATGACTCTTTCTTAGCGATAGAGTTGTCCTGCTCGTCATACACAAGCCCGTCAATACGCAGATTTACAGGGCAAAGCGCCGTCACTATGAAGTTGTAATCTGTGTCAGCTTCGTCCTCAAACTCGTCCATTTTGTTCTTTTTCAGCACAGAATATGTACAATGTGCCATGAAAATGGTATATGTTGACACATACTCCACCTTTTCAACTATGGCGTTGAGAAAATTATCAACCTTTTCTTCGTCAAGAAGCTTGCTTTGCAATGTTTCATACATGAAAGGCTGTGCCCCACCCTCAAGATATGCGTCCTTCGGAAATGAATATTCCAGCAGATTTTTGCCGATAGAACCGCTGAGTACCTTTTTCAGGTTTATCATTATCAGCTCCGCCTCGTCCTGCGGAATAGTGTTGTAAAGCTGATTGGTCTTGCACTTTGTGTTCTTTTCAGCGTCCACAAATGCCGTAACAACGTGGTTTACAGTGAAAAGTCCACAGTCGTCGCTGAATATTCTCTTGATCTCGTTAATTTCTTTCTTGTTCATGTTAATCCTCCTCAGTTTGTCTAGGTCTGTAATTATCACAAACTACATTCCGTTTGCTACAAGTATGATAAAATACGCAGTTATTGCATTTTATCTCCTTAATTCCCAACACAACATACCCGTTCTTTATTCCCCAGCCGTTGAGGATATATGTTATCTTGTATGTATGTCCTGATATCTCATGTTTTGCGTGTTCTCTTACTGTGCCGTCTGAGCTACGATAAGACGTTCCGTCAGTCGGTATAAATCTTATCAGATCTCCTGTCTGAAAACCTCTGTCATTCTTTCTAACCTCGAAAGTTTTCTCACCGCTCAGAACGGCGCCACAAAATTCTGTGTTAAGTTTCAGATTATGTGTTTTCACTTTTATCCCTCCTCACTTCCCCATTGTTCAGCCATTGCTTGTGCTATGCCTGAAAATGTTTTGGATTTTGTCTTGCTGTCACGAAACGGCATTCCACAGTTTGTGCGTGCAGTGCCGTCCGACTTTTTGCTACCACCTGATACCCATGAACATATGGGTTTAACAACATTTGTCGGTGCCAATTTAGGCAGATTTTTCAACCACAAACACGTTTTTTTGCTGTATGGGTGTCCGTATTCATATGGTTGTATGGTCTGCGTATATTTCGGCAACCGATATACTCCAGACGGGATTGGATTTTCAACAGCTATTCTTTTAACAGGGGCATGAAAAAATTTCAGGAAAAATTCTTTTGCGTCTTGCCCTTTATTAAATCTTTCAAGGTCAACATAACTTTTCCCATTCATTTTTTTTGTACAGACGTGCTGCTCCCGCGTTGCTAAGATACGTACACGGCGGATGAGCTATCAGCAAATCCCATTTGTCTACCGTATGTGCCTGTCCGTCGCAAGTTGTGAAGTTTGCATTGCCGTTGATAACGGTCAGAGCATCACCTAATATATGCCACTCAGGGTGACCGCCTGAACACATCTGAATGTCGCAGCTGTACGCTTCGTGACCTTTCGCACGAAACGCCTTGCAGACCTCTTGTGATTCTTCGCACGCTATTAATACCTTCATTTTATCCCTCCTCAAACTCAGGACACTCAGTCACAGTATATGAATGCAACATACCGCCCTTTTGCGCCTCGTACAGCCTGTGCTGACACGTCCTCCAACCCTCAACAGGCTGTCTGTCTATCGACCAATTGCACCCTGTTATCTGCTCACCTGTTCGCTTGTCGCTCTTTGGCACTGCGTGTTTGCAATACCAGCAGAGTGTTGTAGCAGCACTGCATTTTACAGCCGCTATCTTATTTTTGAATTCTTCACAGACAGGGTGCTGATATCTTACTATCCTCGGGCGAAATCCCTGTCTC
>ERZ857955.1418-NODE-1418-length-18978-cov-3.480526_pt1 | contig 18978 bp, 8 predicted proteins | sample MGYA00519956_ERZ857955 | MGnify/ENA primary metagenome ERZ857955 (study PRJEB31778, sample SAMEA3449378) | human gut metagenome | biome: human gut; feature: human-associated habitat; material: faeces | place: United Kingdom | collected 2010/2012 ...
ACAATGGCCGGTCTGAGCCAGCTGCCCTCGCATGGAGCAGCTGGCTCAGACCGGCCATTATTGTTGCTTTGTACTGTTTGCACTGTATTGCGCCTGCATTGCGCAAGCTCGGGCGCACTCGGGTGCACTCGCTGAGTGGCGTGAATCGCAGATTGCTCAATAGCAACGCAATCCACGCTACTCAGCAGTTGCCATGGTTATGCGCGGCGTTTGCGGATGACGAGCAAGGCACCAGCCGCAGCTGCCAGCACCACAACCACGACCGCAATGGCAGCCACGGCAGCACCCGTATTCGAAAGGGGCGCAGCGCCATTAGCAGCCGGCTTATTCGTGGCAGTGCTACCGGGCTTAGCAGTGTTGCCAGGATTGTTGGTATCGCCGGGCTTCTGCTCTCCAGGGCCGGGAGTGACCTCCGTGGCCGTGACCGTGACTTCGAACGTCGCGTTCACGCCACGATAAGAGACGGTGATGGTCCTCGTGCCTGCGGTGGCAGAATCAAAGCCAGTGAACTTCAGATCACCATCAGTTGGATCAATCAGCTTGCGCAGCGTTTCAGTATCGCCGACTTTGTAAATGGCGGATACCTTCACATCGGCAGCGTTGAACTTATCGCCTACCTGATAGGAATCCTTGGTCACTTCCACAGCAAGCTCAGCCAACTGAGGCAGTTCGCCGAATGTCACTGTGTAGGTTTTCGCCGTGCCATCCTCAGCAGTTACAGTCACCGTGGCCACGCCGTTGTTCTCGGCCGAAGCCTGCTCCACTTGCACCGTAGCCTTTGCGTCAGCAGCAGTCGCCTCCACCGTCGGGTAGGAAGCAGCATCTCCAGCCAGCGCACCGGCATATTTAGTGGTATCCGCGGAGAATCCGTCAACCGTCTTGCCATCCACAGTCAGATCAGCAAGATTGGCGTTACTAGACGGCTGCGGCTCTGGTGTCGCTTCACCTTCGGCGATGCGTACTTCAGCGATCTTGGCATAGTCATTGCCATCGGCGTAGGTGAAGTTGAGGCGAATGCCCTTGGTGGCGGGCAGAGCGCTCACATCGGCTTCCGTCACGGCTCCAGCAGCACCATTCACAGTGACTGCCGGCAGCGTGGCATCAGTCCACGTGGCGCTGTCTTCAGCTAGGTACGATACAGTGAAGCTCTTCGGAGCGGCCTCGCCCTTGGCCTTATCCACCGCAACGCTGAGCTTGCCCAGCTGATATGCCTTATCGAAGGTGTAGCTGAGCCACGGCGAGGTGTCGCCGGTGCCCCAGTTCGACCAGTTGGTGCTCAGGTTGTTGTCGCAAGTCAGGTCGGCCGTAGAAGCGGAGGCCCAGCTACTGGCCGGCTCATACTTCGAGGCCGCAGCGGACGAGCAGAACAACCGGGCAAGGTTGCTTTCCACAGTCACGGTGAACGTGGCGGTTACTGAAGAATCAGCGACAAGACGCACCGTCACGGTTTGCTCGCCCAATTTGGTGGTGTCGAAGCCTTCCAGCGTGTATTCGCTTGGCTCCAGCACACGCGTTTTGCCATTGGTGAGCGTGGCGGTAACCGTCACGTCCCGAAGCGCGAGCATCTGCCCCTTGGCGATAGTGGCTTCAGGGTCCTTAGCCGCGATGGACTCCACAGCAGCAGTCTGCGAACCGAACGCAGTGCCGTTGAAGGCCACGGTGAATGCGCCGGCATTGCTGTTCGACGTGGCGAAAGCACCGGCATCGAGCCCGGTTACGTCCGCACCGGTCAGCGTTACCGTAGCGACATCCTGCCATTCATCGTTCGCGGAAGCACGCCAGTAGCCTTTCAGAGTATCGGTTGAGGTGCGCTCCAGCTTGAGCTGCACTTGGTCGCCGAAGCCGGTACCAACATGCGATGTTTCCTTATCGATGTAGCCATCGGCATTGGAATCGTACTGCATGTAAACGCCGCTTGGGCTGGCAAGTAACGTGGCATATCCCTTGCCGCCGTTAGCGCCAGTAAGACCGTTACGGACCACCAGACCGGCGCGCGGATCGCCATTACCGCCCAAGTCGAGCGGCTTGACCGTGGTTTCCAGCGTTTCGTTCACGTCCAGAGCATCAGGCTGGTACACCGCACTGCCCTCGTTGCGATCCGTCCAGACGCCACGATTGGCGTTGTCCGTAATCGTGAAGTCATAAGCACCGCCGGACGCAGAAACCTGGCACGCGCTGCCGCCCTTCCAATGAGCTTCCTTCCAACTTCCGGAAATCGGGTTGGAGCAGGAAACATCGATGGTTCTACGGAATGTACGGCCCGGATTGAAGTTACTGCTCTCGGCAAGAGTGCCCGTAATGGTGTAGGTTCCCGGCACATTGAATGCGTAGGTGTTACCAGCAGCCTTGGTCGACTTGCTGACTGCCGTACCGCCTTCCACATTCCATGTCACCTTGGTAGCAATGGTATCGTCGCCTTCCTTGACGTTGACGGTGTCCGGCAGAGTAACGGTTCCGCCCGTGTTCACGGTCTTCGGGAGATCATCGCCGGTTTCCACAGTCCAGTTGACCAGCTTGCCCTTGGCGCTACCATGGTTGCCCCAATAGCTCAGATCCCAACCGTCGGGCTCGCCTTCTTGAGCAGGATTGTGCATTTCGATGGTGCCGTTCTCACCGATGGTCAGCGGCAGCCAAACATAGGTGGAATCGGCTTTACCGGAATCCCAACGGTCACCAAGGTAGATGAAGTGACCTTTCTCCTGGTCTACTGCGAGCACACTAGCCGACTGCGAACCGAATGTGGTGCCGCGGGTATCGCCCACGGACAACAGACCATCCGCGCCTTCCGGCATGTTGTTGTACCACGTGTTCTCGTTGACATCGTCCTTTTCCACGCCACGGGTCCAGTTTCCCAGCATGGAGTCGGCGGTGTAGTAGGTCTGCTTGTTCGGGGCCCAGCCGGTTGCACCAGATGCGATGATGTTGTAACGCCCGTCATATTGGAATACGGCAGGAGCTTCCAGCGAACCATTTTGTTTGACGATTTGGAAATCTTCGCCACGCACCGGGGCATCCGTAGTAGCGTCTGCAAGAATGTATGGGTACTGCCCGTCAGCAGAGTACTGCTTTTGTCCCTCGGACTGGTCCACATTCGTGGTCTTGACTACATTGGTGTAATCATCGTTGAGCTTGGCGATGTACAGCGTGGCATTGGCTTCGGAAGAATACAGTACATAGGCACTGTCGTCCTTCGGGTCCACGAACACAGTCATATCGCGGCTGTCACCGTTCTCACCCCAGCTGGGGTTACCTGCGGCTTCTTTCCAATTGTTCTGGTTAGGCAAACGATAGGCACCCACCATAGTGAACGGGCCCGCCGGATTGTCGGAAACAGCCACGCCCGCAAGTGCACGTGCATAGTTGGAACCGCCCGGCGTGGTGCTTCCATCGGAATGCCACCACAGCACGTATTGCTTGTTCTTCTTGTTGTAGATGATCTTCGGACGCTCGAAAATGCCCTGTACGGAATCAACCGCGCCATCACCATCCTGATCGGGGTTGGTGTTGAGGTACGGGAAGATTGCGTCGGCCTTGGCAGCGTCCACACTGCCGTCGGACTTGGTCAGGTTGTAGGCCTTGTCGAAGTAGGCGTAATCGGCATTGCTCTTATCCGTCAACTGAGATTTGCTGGTCACCGCACGCAGCGCCACACCAAGATCGGTCCAGTTGTATAGATCTGTCGACATATAAGCATGGACACCGGGGCTGTTGTCGTAACCGTTAGAACGGTCTTCGCCATACCAGTAGTAGGCGTCGCCAACCTTGACCACTTGGCCACCGTGCGCTTGGATGTGTGTGCCGCCATTATCATTGGCGTTCTTGGCATACCAATATGGCTGGAAGTAATCGCTAGCGTTCTTGCCCGGATCGGCTGTGGGCTGGAACTTGGTGTATGTCGGCACTTGGCCGATGGTAGGCAGGTAATCCACACCTGCCGCACTGGCACTTGCAGCGGCCAGCCCGCATGACAATAGCGTTGCCGCGGCGGTAATTGCCGCGATAAGAGCGCCCTTGCCCTTATTGTTTATCTTCATTGATTTGGTTCTTTGATTGATGATAACGGGTTTTTGAACAAACAGTTATGTCGCTATCCGCGAAGCCAGAAAAGGTTCGACAAATCAATATACCGATACTGAAAACTCAGTATTCAACTTGTCGGACCAATTATGGTCAAAGAGCGGAGGAACCGGCCGGCAATAGTCAATATTGCCGGCTTGTTCCTTCACCCATTACTGCGCGAGGGTGCTATGCACGCTTGCGCAGCATGAACAGTGCACCCGCGGCAGCGGCCAGCAGAGCGACAGCGCCAGCGATGGCGGCAACACTGGAACCGGTGTTGGCCACCGTGTTCTTGTTGCCGCTGCCGGTGGCACCGGGCTTGTTGGTGTTGCCGGGCTTCTGTTCTTCAGGGCCAGGGGCGACTGCGTTGGCCTTGACCGTGACGTTGAAGGTCGCGGTCACACCACGGTAGGAGACGGTAATCGCCTTCTTGCCTGCGGTGGTGGAGTCGAACGAGCCAATCGCAAGCTGCGGGTCGTCAAGAGCGACCGGCACTTCCTTGGTCTTGTCGCCACTCTGGTAGACGGCAGTCACCTTCAGACCGGCGGTATCGAGCTTGTCGCCGATGGCGTACTCGGTCTTCGTGGGTCCGACCACCTTGAGCGAAGCCAAAGTGAAGGCGTTGAAGGTCACCGTGTAGGTCTTCGTCTCAGACTCGTCGGCTGAGGTCACCGTAATGGCGGCCTTGCCGCCAAGCTTGCCGTTCTCAACCGCGTCGCCAGTCACCTTGACGGCGGCGGCATTGTCGGTGGCGAAGGCCTGCAGCACCGGGTTTGCCTCGGCGTCGACCGGCAGATCAACCGTGTAGTCGGTCTTGGCCGGGTCGAAGCCTTCAACGGTTTCGCCGTCAAGACGCAGGTCGCCCAGCGTGGCATCGGATGCTGGCTGCGGGGTGAGTACCGTGCTGTCTTGTGCGAACACCTGGATCTCAGCCACGTTGATGTACACCTTGGTGTCCTGCAATGTGTTAGTCAGGCGGATGGCCTTGGCCTTTACCGGGGTGCCGAGCACGAAGTCAACGGTCGGGGTGTCGGCGGCGGTGATGCCGTCGGAGCCAGAGCCGGCATCGCCGGCCTGTGTCTTCCAGCCATCCTTGGTACCGACTTCATGCCATTTGCCAGCCTCATCCTGGTATTCCAGCGTCTGGCTCTTCGGCCAAGACGCACGACCATCGTAGTAGAAGAAGGTCTTCACTTCGGTGATGGTCTGAGCTTCGTCGAAGGTGAACGTGGCGACCGGGTCCACCGTCGAGGCGGTGGAAGCCCAAGTGGACCAACCCTTTGACGTAGTGTCACCATCGATGGCCTTGGAAGCGGAGGCACCCTCCTGGAAGTTCACCGAGAAGTTCGTGCCAGAGGCCGCGGCGATGTTCTTCGCAGCACCCTGAACCGGCGTCACGAATGCCTGAATTTCGGTGGCGTTCATGTAGTCGTTGTTCACGGTGTTCACAATGCGCACCTTCGTGGCATTCACTGTGCCCTTATCGGCCTTGAACGTCACCGTCTGGCCTGCGGCAGGCTTAACATCGCTACCGAATTGCATCCACGTCTCGCCATCAGTGGTGTACTCGGCCTTGGCGGAAGCCGGAGCCTTGTCACCATACGTAATGGTCACGCTGCTAAGCTCACACTCAGAGCCGAAGTCAATCGTGGCGGTCGGGCTGGCGGAATAGTCACCAGCAGAGTTCCACGTCACCCAGGCTTCAGCTGACGTGTCACCATCGGTGAGCTTCTTCCACTGATCGCCCTTGCTGTATTCCGTCTGCTGGTTGGTCACGGTCAGGCTGGAAGCAGTGTCGGCCACATTCTCAGGCGTGGCGGCGGTGACATAGATCGTGCCCTTCAGCGCAATCGTGGTCGCGTCGTCCAGCTGGTACGTACCGGTCACGGCAATGTTGTCGCCAGCCTTGGCATCGGCGAGCTTGGTATCAAGCCCATCGAAGTTCCACGTAACCTTAGCCGCATCGCCCTCGAATGCAGGCGATGCCTTGACGTGCAGATACACCGGCGCAGCCTCAAGCGCGGCCTTCGCCTCGCTCGCACTGGTGCCGGCCAGCACTGTAGCCGATACCGGATCGGAAACGGTGAGCGCGCCAACGTAGACCGTAGCGGCGACATTGAACTCGTTGCCGTACACATCGGTGGCGGTAGCGGTGGCTTCGTAGGTGCCTTCCTTGGCCACATCGACCTTGGAAGTATCCCAGTTGGCAACCGTGGCCTTGCCTTCGCCCCAGGTGTAGTAGAGCGTGACTTCGGTCGGCAGCGCGGCCTTCTCGTTAACGGCGGTCTGCACGTTCACGGTCTTCTGGCTGGTCGGCGTTACATTGCGTAGAGTCCATGTCTGGTTGGCGGACGGCGAAGTGCCGCTCGGTGACTGCCACAAGCCAACCTTCGTGCCGACTGTGGTACCAGAGTTATCCACATCGAGGTTCGTCTTAGTCGCGGCATTGAGCAGCTGGTAGGTCGAACCATCGGAAGTGTTGAGAATCCACTTGGCAGCCGGGTCGGACTTAGCGGCCTCAACCGTTTCGTTGGAAAGCGCGTTCGTGCCATCCTTGGACACCAGCACCTTGCCTTCGGCGTTAGTAATCACATAAGCCTTGAGATCAGGGCGCTCGGAGTCGGCGGGCTGCTCGATCTGGGTAAAGGTCCAAGTCTGCTTCTTGGCGTTCTCGGCATCGGAAGCGACGTTGGCCAGGGACAGCGCGGAATCACCAGAAGTGGTATCAGCCACGGCCTTGCCGGACTGCTTACCAACGAGCTGGTAAGTGTCGCCGGTCTCGACGGCAGCATCCTTAGCGTAGCCGGTCACGCCAGTGAGCTGGATGGAGGCGATAGAACGGGCGGGCACAGTGACCGTAGCGGTCTTGGCAGCCTTGTCAATCATCACAGAGCCTTCAGCTTGCTTGACGTTGCTGGTCTTGGCGAAGACTTCCGGAGTGGCGGAATCGACACCCGCGTTCTTGTCTTCGGCAGAGGTTTCGGTGGTCAGGTAGAGCTCACCGTAAGCGTTGTCGGCAATCTCGCCGTACTTCGACAGGTCGATGACGAAGGTCTGGTCAGAGGTGCCGGAGTTGCGGTGGATGACGGTCTGTGTCTTGCCATCGGCGGAGGTGGCAGTCATGTTGTTGTCTTCATCGTTGTTGGCGATGACCTTGTCGCCCGCGTGGATGAAGTGGGTGATGGCCTTGACGCCGTTGTACTTGGCGTTGGCAATAACCGTGCACGGTTCAAGTCCATCGGCGGTACCGCCGTTGTTGTTCACGCGACGCTCGGAGTAGAGCTTGCCGTCCTTACCGGCCACGGTGCAGTCGAAGTCGATGAGCACGGTGCCCCAGTTGGTGTTTTCACCGGCCGGGTTCACGTTCGAGCCCATCTGCATGTTGTAGAGGTCCTCGACCACCTGCCAGAAGGTGAAGTCCTTGGACTGCAGGCGGGTGACGTTGGAGCTGATCTTGCTCATCATGCCCAGCGCGTTGTCGAAACCGTACGGGTTGTAGGAGCCGGACTGCCAGGAGCCGTCCACCTCGCTCATCGACAGCTTCTTGCCGTCTGCCTGAGCGATATCGCGCGACTGCATCTGGTTGCTGTCGGAGTAGGCGTGAACGTTGTACTGGCCGATAAGGTCCTTGATCGCCTGCGGGTACTGGTTGTACGACTTGACAAAGTCAGCGGAGTTTGTAGCATCAGTGGCTGCGATGATGGTGTCATCATTGTCCTTGAGCGCCTCAGCGAGTGCGGTAATCGTCTGCTGCTGCTGGGCGTTATTGACATGCATACCCTCCTGCGGCTTCTTCAGCGCGTTGGAGTATGGGGTGACGGACTTATCTTTGTCGGAGTAGTACTTATCCCAGTAGTTGTTAATGAGCTTGGTGTTGTCATCGCTCTCATCGGTGTACTTCGAAGCCATGTCGCCCGGAGTGCCCCAGTAACTGGTCTCGGACTCGTTGAACGGCTCGACCGTGTCAACGTTTGCGCCAAGGCTTTCGAGGTGCTCGACGTTCTTGGTCATGTACTGAGCGAATTTCTCAGGGTTTGCAAGATTATTGCTACCAGAGTTGTATCCACCAGTGGCGTAACCGCTGTTGGTCAGGAACCACGGAGCGGAGTTGGCGAAGGCCTCTACATCGGTGATGTCGGGGTTATCGCCGGTGGCACCGCGCTCAATCCACCAGTCTTGGGCGGCGGACTTGGAGAAGTCATACTGGTTGTCGTCAGTCGGGTCGAATGCCGCAGCCAGCTTGTCTTTGTCGGCCTGCTTGGTGGTTACGCCATTGCCATACGTGCCGGAGCCGGTGGCGTCATCTTTCCACGTGCCAGGCACGGCAGCGCCTTGGCGCATGAATGGGTAGCCGTAGGCAACATCGGAGGCATTGCCGCCGCCCACGTTGTAGCGGGCCATGTTCAGGTCCAGTCCTTCATCACCGAAGATGGACTGGTAGAACTGTTCGCGCAGCTGCTTGCCGTATTCCACAGCCTTAGCCTTGGAAGCGTCATCGCCGAGATTGGTGGTGATGGCCGATTCCTCGCCGAGGCTGCCGGTGGCGTTGGCGAACCAAGCCAGCGAGGTGCCCCAGCCATCGAAACTGTTGGCATACCACGGGTTCGGGGTCACGGTAATGGCATCGTTATCAGCCGCATACGCAGTGCCGGCAACCGCAAACGCCCCTCCTCCCACTAGTGTTGCCGCCGCAACCATTGCAGCAAGCGATTTGCTCAGTACCTTCATTGGTCTCCTTAGTGTTCCTGCTGTCCGCCTTATACCGGAAAAATCGGCCTTTGCTTCACTGAGCCGGCCTCTTTGCCTGATACATGACCTACGTCGACTCCTTCTTTCGGCGCAGCCAAAATGTTTACGCAAACATTTTGATATGAGCGATTTTATCACAAAACCGTCACCCAGCAAACAACTTCAGAGACCACAAACGACGCACAAAGTCATGAGCCATTCGAATTGCGCTGGCCCAATCGCTACGAATCATATTTGCCGTAGCCCTTAAGTGAATCCCACTGCATCGAGATATCGCGCCCGCTATCCCTTCCGATAACGCCGACCACGCGTGTTGCCTTCAGCAATCAGCTTTCTTTGCGCAACTAAACCGTTTAGGAATTTGCGGACTGTTCTGTTATCGAGCTCTGTTATCTTGGCGAGTTCAGGTACAGTCACATAGTCAACCTCTGTCAAGCGTCGATTCATCGCCGACAGCATCGCTGCCCGCGAATCAATTTCACCCGATGCGGTTGCATCTGCTTTCTTACCATCCACACGTTCCCCGCCAATGAGCCTCGCACCCTCTTCGGCATCTTTCTCAACTGCAGATCTCACGCTAGCAAAACCAGAACCATCCACGGTCTTCAGCGCAGGAACAATAGGAATCGTCGCCTCGAATATGTCACCATCGCGGAACTCAGGCTCTCGCTCAGTATATTGCCGGGACGCTCTTATCAGATTCCGCAGTCCGCTACCCAGCTGCTCGGCTATGCCGGTCTGCACAAACACATTAGCGATAATCGGATTCTTTGGCATTGGCGTGAACTCGCCCAGCTTCATTCGACCTTCAAAGAATGAGCGCGAAGCATTAACCGTCCGGATGGATTCATTATCAATGGTGACACGCGCCACCACCGGACTGGAATACTCCCGATGCATGAGGCTGTTTGCCACCAATTCACGGGCGATCATCGTACGCGGGCTCACTCGCTTATCGCCCTTTAACACAAAGTGGTCAGGCAGATTCCGCTCAGTAAATTCACGGAGTTGCTCGTACGAATCGAACAAGTTGGTCCGCACCATAAGTCGGTCATCGTATCGGTCAATATTGTCTCGCCGAACCACGGCATCAGTAATATACGCTGGGCAAACCGAGGAAATGACTTCATCCTTGCCCAAGAGCAGCACTGCAGCAAGATTAAAGCCCTCTTCGCCGGTCGTGTAATCACGATCGTATAGCTTGGCGCTGCGGAACAGTTCTTCGTCAGACATAATTCCCCAAGGGTGCCCAGCTCGCTGAGCGACCGCCAGCTGCCGCATTCGCGCAATCAGCTCAGGACGCAAATCAAACGGAGTCACGTAACGGAAAATTCGCCGTTCGGAATAGTAGTTCTGCTTGCGAATATACATTTGACTAATCTGGATATCGCTTTCGATGTGTGTATCCACATCAGCAATGCGATCAAACACTGCGCCCTTGAACCGCACAACCGAAGAACTCGGAGCTACCCAAATACGAACAATAATCCGTTCGTCGTACTCGATATGTTCCGTTTCCACCATTGGAGCCGGTTCGAACATCTTACGATTAGACACTACGTTGACAACGTCGCGCTCTATCTCACTAACGCGCTTAGAATCGACGCCGAGCACTTGACCGTCATCGTCAACGCCAAGATAAATGCTGCCACCAGAACGATTGGCGAATGAGCATACAGTCTCAAAAGTATCCGTATGAGGCAATTCGCTGCAGCGCTTGAACTCGACCATAGATGATTCACCGGCCTGCAGCACTTGCATAAGTTCATCCTGCGTCATCGCATTCCGCCCTTCATAGCGATAATTCATACATTAGGACATGGCACTTATCGTATTTTAGCATCTAATTAGTACATTAGGACATTGTTTTATGTCCTAATGTACTAATTAGGCGGCTAATTGTACTAATAATTGCACACTGATGTACTAATCCGATGATCGAATGCACTAATTGTCCGCGCAAATGCACTAATCGGATGACCGAATGTATCAATGAGACCTATAGGCAGCCGATTGGCTGACGATCAGCCCAGTCATTGGCTATCGGCCGCTAGCCAGTCAGCCGCCAACAGCCAACAGCCACCCAACTAATAGCCGCCAGCCAATCAGCCCGTCCAATCACTCCTTGTGTTCCAGTGCGGCCTTCAAATCGCGGCTACGGTAGCGTTCGCGCAGCATAGAGAATCCACCGAAGCCCACAAGCCACACCAGGCCGGAAATCGCGGAATTGCGCGTATCGTCCGCAAGGAACAACGTCAGGTAGATGAACACGAAGAACACGATTGCCACCGTATTGAGCACCTTCCAAGCGGGCATGACGAACCCGTCCGGAATGAAATCAGCGGAGCGACGGTACTTGCGGTGTGCCATCAGCGTCAGGATGTAGATGAACAGGAACACCGCGGAGCTGGCGGACGAGAACAGCACGAACGCTCCGGACACACCGGGGATGGCGTTGACGATCGGCGACAGCAGTATCAGCGCCGCGGACACCAGGATGGCGCGGGCCGGCACCTTGCGATCGGACACCTTGCCGAGCTTGTTCAGCATCGGGTTCGGCGACACCTCGGACAGCTGGTACAGGTGGCGGCCAGCCGAGTACAGCAGCGAGTTCAGCGCGGAAGATGCGGCGGTGATCACCACGAAGAACACCAGCGCGGACGCCCAATTCAGCCCGGCGTACTGGAACACCATAATGAACGGGGAGGCAAAGGAGCCGTCCTCGTTCGGCTTGAACGAGGTCCACGGCACGATGCACATGATGGCCACGAGCGCGCCCACGTAGAAGATGAGCACACGCACGATGATCTCGTTGACGGCTTTGGGCAGCACCTCACGAGGATTCTTGGTCTCGGAGACGGTGACGCCCACGAACTCGAGCAGCTCATAGGCGAAGAACACCATCTGGAAGCTCATGAGGAAGGCCATCCAGCCGTTCGGGGCGAACGAGAAGCCGGCGAACAGGTTGTCGAGTCCGGCGTGGCCCGCCGGACTCACATGATCCACGCCATGAATCCGCGCGGCCGGGTAATGGTAGCCGATCACGATCATGACCACGGCGGTGACGATCATCGCGCAAATCAGCGTGATCTTGATCATCGAGAACCAGAATTCCACCTCGCCGAACACCTTGACGGCGATCAGGTTGACGGACACCAGCGACACCAGGAAGCACAGTTCGATCAGCCATTTCCAATGGGTCAGGTCGATGCCGAACGTGTCGAAGAAGGTGATGAAGTACGTGGAGACGGCCGTGATCTCGGTCATGCCCAGCAGCACGAGCGCGGCCCAATACGTCCAGCCGGCGAAATGCCCCCACCCGTTGCCAAGGTAACGGGTGATGAAATTGATGAAGGTGTGCTGGCTGGGGTCACGGTACATCATTTCGCCGATGGCGCGCATCAGGAAGAACATGATGACACCGACCAGAATGTACACGAAGATGATCGAGGGGCCGGTTAGCGAGATTGACTTGCCCGAGCCCAGGAACAGGCCGGTGCCGATGGTGCCGCCAATGGCGATGAACTGTACGTGGCGATTGCTCAGGCCACGCTCCATCTCGTTGGTCTGGTCCAGGCTTTCGACAGACTTGAGTTTGCCCGTAGCCTGCTGTGTACCACCATTCACATTCGTATCGGCCATACTGATTTCATTTCTCTTCTCTGCCGCCCGATTGTTACGCACCAGACGCGATACTCGTTCAAAACAAGTTCAAACTGTATCACCGAAATATGTCACGAAAACCGCTCAGCTCAAGAATACATGCGATGATACTGTAAATATTCCGCCAAAAAGTTCAATTCATCAACACCAAATTGAACTTCTACCTCTATTCCACGGACTTGAGCGAGCTGACCGGGTCTACGCGATCGAGCACTGGGTTGGTGAACAGCTGCACCAGCAGCGCGAACGCCAGCGTCGCCACCACGGCAATCGCATAGCTGTACCAGTGCACTTCCACTTCGAAATACAGCGACGGCATATTCAACGCAGCAGTCAGTAATCCGCCTATCCACCTGCCAAGCGGCAGACCAACCACCACACCCATACCGGTCAATATCATCATCTCGCGGTTCACGTAGTTGTGCACCTCGCGGTCATAGAAGCCCAGCACCTTCAGTGTGGCCATCTCGCGGATGCGTTCGGACACGTTCGTATTGGCCAACGTAAACAGCACCACCAGCGCCAGGCCGCCGGCGAGCCCCACAATCAGCGCCACCACGGCACCCATCAAATCGAACTTAAACATGGCGGCCAGATGCGCACAGCTCACGGCCTTGAGCACCGACGATTCCTCGCCCAACCGATCCGCATATTCGGCCTGTTCGGTCTCGGAACCTTTCAGCTTGGCGAGCATCGCGTTCCACGTCAAGGTCGAGGCAGTGCCATCTCCCGAAGCCGAAGACGTCACACCGTCGGCCGCAAACTTCTGGTCGTACAGTCGCTCACTGATGTACACATCAGAGCCGATGAGGTTGCGCGTCACCGCCGCAACCTTCACCTTGGCCCGCCCGCTGCCGCCATTGCTCAACGTGACGGTGTCGCCCGCATGAATATCCAACGAATTGGCTGCGGACTTCGCCACAATCACACCACTATCGTCCAGCGCTACAGTGCCGCCACCCGCTTTGCCGAAGATATTGGGCAGCTCGAACCACCCATCGTCACCGGCCTCTTCCAGCGTGACCATGTCGTTCAGTTTGTTCAACGAATTGTTGGGCACCGTCATCAGCTGCACGGTTTCGCTTTCCTGCGCCGCATTGCTCATCTCGCCACTATCCACGCGCAGATTCAGCGTTTCGGTGGTTTGGCCATCTTGTGCCACCTGCTTGCGCATCGCGGCGGCGTCATCGTCATTGGCCACCACCATCAAGTCATACTGGTAGATCTGCTCATATTGCTTGACGCCAGTCGTGTCGACGGTGTCGTTAATCGCAAATCCGCAGATAATCAGCGCTGTGCAACCAGCCACGCCGCCCACGGTCATAATCAAACGCGACTTGAATCGGAAGATATTGCGCGCAGTGACTTTGCCGAGGAAGTTCAGCCGGCTCCATACCGGGCGAATCCGCTCCAACAATATGCGAGCGCCCGCCTTCGGCGCCTTCGGGCGCATCAGCGCGGCGGGCGTGTGCCGTATCTCCTCGCGGCAGGCGAGCGCGGTGACCACGCCCACACCACGAACAGCACGATGCCGGCCGAGCCGTACAGCCAGTCGTATTCAAGTCGCACACCGGGCAATATATACAGTCCCTCAATCACCACCATCAGGAATGCCGGGATGCCGAGGAATCCGACCAGCAGACCGATGCCGCCGCCGACCAAGCAGGCGAGCAACGCGAACAGCAGATACCGGCTGGACACGGCGAGTCCGCCATAGCCGAGTCCAAGGTAGGTGCCGATAAGTCCGCGATCTTCCTCGACCATGCGGGTCATGGTGGTCAGGCTCATGAGCACGGCGACCAGCAGGAACACAATCGGGAATGCGCGGCCGATGGATTCGATGGAACTGACATCTGATTTGAGCGAGCTGAATCCGTCGATCGAAGCGCGCGTCTGCACATACCAACGTGCGTTGGCCACATCGTCGATGCGCCGTTGCTGCTTGGCGAATTCGCTTTCCGCTTCGCTTCGCATCGCATCGAGTGCAGACTGCGCATCATCCAGTTTCGCCTTGCCGTCCGCGAGCTGTTGTTCGCCTTCTTTCAGCTGCCGCTCGCCTTCTTCAAGCTGCCGCTTGCCGCTGGCCAGTTGGGCGGCCTGCGCTTCAAGTTGCGCCGACTGGGTTTCGAGGGTTGCGGCATTCGCTTCGAGTTCCGCGGATTTGGTATTGAGCTGTGCCTCTCCTGCAGCCGCTTCCTGTTCCTTGGCGGTCAGTTGCGCGTTCTGCTGGTCCAAGGTGGATTGTGCGGGGGCAATGGTTTCGTTTAATGTGCGCTGCAAATCGGCTTTCTGCTGGGCCAGACTGTCTCGCTGCGTTTGCAGTTCCGTTTGCTTGGCGGTCAGCTGTTGCCGCAGATCGCTGATTGACGGCACTTCAGGCACGGTAATGCCAAGGCGCGCGAGCAGTTGCTTGATGGCCTGCCATGTGGGTGAGTTGAGGTCGATATTCGGGTCAAGTTGCGCCAGTAGATTGTTGGCCTGTTGAATCATGGGCAGCATCTGATCAATTTGCGCCATGCCTTGGTCGATTTGGGTAATGCCCTGTTCGATTTTCGTGCGATTGGCGGTCAGTTCCGTTTGCGCCGCATCGAGCTGTTTGCGAGCCGAAGTGAGCTGCGTTTTGCCTGATTCGAGCTGGGTGCGCGCTTCGGCTATCTGCTGGCGACCTTGCGCGATCTGTTGACGGGCCGTTGCAATCTGCGCACGTCCATCGGCGAGCTGCCGTTCGCCATCGGTAATGGTTGTCCTGTTGTTCTCCAATTCGGTACGGCTATCTTGCAATGTCGTTTCGTTGGCTTCCAGCTCGGCCCAGTTGTCGTCGATCTGCTTCTGGGCTTCGTCCAGCTGCTCGTTGGCCTCGTCTTGGGCATCGTCCAGTTTGCGCTGCGCGCTGGAGACGATCTGTTGACGACGGGCTTTCTGGCGTGTGGTCTGTATCTGATGTTCGATACGGTCGGCCACGGTTTTGACGGCTTCATCGTAGGCATCGGAAAACGTGTCAAAATCGGACGCACCAGTGACGGCAACCGATATCGCAGTGTATATATTGCCGGTCACGCCGTCGCTGGGTGCAAAGAACGTATAGTCCTCGGATGAGGTGGACCGGAAGGAGGTCATGCCCGAATAGCCGTCTGGATTGTTGAGGTCGCGCGGGTCAAGTACGACGCCGGTGATGGTGAGTTTCGTGGGGAACTGCGGGGATTGCTCGGCGTCGGCGTCCGTATTGGCGGCGGACTTCGCATCGGATGCCGAGGCATTGGCGGCGACACCTACCGTATCGGCATTATTGGAATCGTCATTGGAATCATTATTGGAATCGTCAGTCTCCGTGGCCGCTACCGATATGACGGATGAAGAGGTGTCTTGTGGCGTCACAGTAATGGTGCCGCCAATCTTGAGTCCGCTATCGTTCAGGAACTGCTGAGTCACCGCCACTTCGCCGGCCTTGTTCGGCAGTTTGCCTTGTTGCAGGTACGGCTGATCAAGCCCTTCGGTACCGATTTCCTGCATGGTCACGGTTTTCTTGGTGCCGTCCACCAACGTGGTCACCGTCTGAGAACGTTCGGGCTGCACGGTTTGCACACCGTCGATTCGGCGCAGTGCCGCCGCATCATCATCGGTCAGGCCGTATGTGGATAGCACCTGCAGGTCATGCAGTCCCTGCTGATCGTAAAAACGACCGGCCGCCAGAAAAGCATCGCGGCATCCGGCGTAGATGCCGGTCAGCACGGCCACGCCAAGCAGCGTAATGACGGCGATCGAGACGAACCTCTTCCAGCTGCGCAGCCAGCAACGCAACGTATCTTTGGCAAATACCGCAGAAACGCCCGCTCCTCGACCGCCGCTATCGTCGAGGTTCCGCCGTTTCACAGAATGTTTCACAGGTTGTTTCACGAATCGCCTCGCTTGTTTCACGGGGCGTTTCACAGAGTGTCTTGCAGTGAGCATCGCCAATCACCTACCATTCGATATCGGCGATGGGCTGCGGCGTTGCGTTGATCTCCTCGCTGGCCACCTTGCCGGAGCGGAAGCGAATCACTTTATGAGCCATCGGTGCAAGCGCGGAATTATGCGTGATGATCATCACGGTCATGCCTTGCGTTTGGCAAATATCCTGCAGCAGCTGCAGTACTTCCTTACCGGTCTCGTAATCGAGCGCACCGGTCGGCTCATCACACAACAGCAGCTTCGGCTTTTTGGCAATCGCGCGGGCGATGGATACACGCTGTTGTTCGCCGCCGGACAGTTGCGCTGGGAAGTTCCCCATGCGCTCCCCCAACCCGACCTTGTACAAGGTTTCCACCGGGTCGAAATGGTCGGGGCAAATCTGTGAGGCAAGCTCCACGTTTTCCAGCGCGGTAAGGTTCGGCACAAGATTGTAGAACTGGAAAACGAAGCCGATGTCGTTGCGCCGGTAGGTCACCAGTCCCTTTTTCCGCAGGCCCGTAATATCGCGCCCGCCGACCACTACGCGGCCGGTTGTGGCGGTATCCATGCCGCCCAGAATGTTCAATGCCGTGGTTTTGCCGGCACCGGACTGTCCCAGAATCACGCTTAATTCGCCTTGTTCGGCGGTAAAGCTGGCCTCGTCGAGCGCGCGAATCACACTGCTACCAGAAGGATATTCCTTGACCACATGGTCGAATTCGATATACGCCATCGCACACCTCCAACGCGCTCGTGGCAGCCACCTAGCCCCATAGGCCCCGCCAGAACTTCCTGCTATACTCAAGTAAAACAACACTGTGTCGGTTCTGCAACCAACAGTTGGATTGTGGGTTGTCGGAATTTGGGGAGAAGGCCATGGCCAAAGAATTGACGGAAAGCCGCCGCACCCGCTACACGAGACGTGCCATGCAGGACGCGCTTATCGAGTTGCTGCGCGATCAGCCGCTCGGCTCCATCACCGTTAAAGCGTTGTGCGAGCGGGCCGATGTGAATCGTTCCACGTTTTACGCGCATTATGCGAGCATCGAGGAACTGCTGCACGACATTGAAGACGAAACCATGGCCTGGGTCACCACCGCACTCGAACAGCTACTCGCCCAGCCAGATTCTGCCGGCATCGAGCATGTTATTGAGCGCATCTGCCAGTACATTGCCGACAATCGCAAGCATCTGCAGGTATTGATGAGCCCGAAAGCGGATATCGGCTTCCAGCAGCAGCTGCTGGGATTGATTTACAGCCAGCGCGGTGTAGGCGAACAGTTGCAATCTTCGGCGGGTTACCCAGCCGAGGCGCAGATGCGTATGCGATTCGCCGTGTCCGGCAGCATTGGGCTTTTGCAATACTGGCTCGCCACCGATCTCGCGGCCTCTCCCGAATCGGTGTCCCACACCATCTTCACCATGTGTATGCCTGCCACGCAGTGAACACGGTGAATTCAGTGAACTCAGTGAAGCGTGCGGTTTCATAAGCATCGCTCGCTATAGCTTCGCCTGCTCACCGGCCGCGCCCACGCCCGCGCTTGCAATAGCGCACAAATAGACGATTGACCATTTCTGAGACGATACGGCGGCATAGAATAACGAACGTTGCGCATCGCGGCAAGCCCCGCGTGCGCCAAAACCCAAGAAATGTGAGAGAAGGGCACAATGAGTACTGCTGATGCGCCTAAGAAGCCGCGCGAAACCGACGACGTGCCGGTGCCGGCCACGCTGCGCAAGTCACTGAAGAACCGTCATATCCAGCTGATTGCACTGGGCGGCGCCATCGGAACCGGCCTGTTCTATGGTTCCAGCGAATCCATCGCGCTGGCCGGCCCCTCGATTCTGCTCGCCTACTTGGTTGGCGGCTTCGCAATCTTCATGATCGTGCGCGCGCTGAGCGAAATGTCCGTTGAGGATCCGAAGGCGGGCGCGTTCAGCTACTACGCCACTCGCTACTGGTCCAAGCGCGCCGGCTTCATCTCCGGTTGGAACTACTGGTTCAATTACATCCTCGTCTCGATGGTTGAGCTGTCCGTGGTGGGCAAATTCGTAAACTACTGGTTCCCGGCGATTCCGACATGGGTGTCGGCGGCCGTGTTCTTGGTGATTATCTGCGCCGCCAACCTGCTGGGCGTCTCCAAGTTCGGTGAGTTCGAGTTCTGGTTCGCCATTATCAAGATTGTGGCCGTGATCGCCATGATCGTCGGCGGCCTGGCCGTCATCATCTTCGCTCTGCCCACCGCATCCGGCATCAAAGCGAGCTTTGCCAACTGGTTCACCTTGGAAGGGGGCTTCTTCCCGAACGGTCTCATGGAGCAGACTAAGGACGGCACCTGGACCGGCCTGTTGATGGCGCTTGTCGTGGTGATGTTCAGCTTCGGCGGCACCGAGCTCATCGGCATCACCGCCGGCGAAACCGAGGACCCTCGTCGTACGATTCCCCGCGCCACCAATGACATTATCTGGCGAATTCTCGTGTTCTACATTGGCGCGCTCGGCGTAATCATGGCCGTAATACCGTGGAACACCATCGGCGGAGACGATGTTCCCAGCCCGTTCGTGCAAATCTTCGATTCC
>ERZ857955.1421-NODE-1421-length-18952-cov-4.472826_pt1 | contig 18952 bp, 16 predicted proteins | sample MGYA00519956_ERZ857955 | MGnify/ENA primary metagenome ERZ857955 (study PRJEB31778, sample SAMEA3449378) | human gut metagenome | biome: human gut; feature: human-associated habitat; material: faeces | place: United Kingdom | collected 2010/2012 ...
CGGCAGGACGCGGCCCGCGCCTGGGACGAGGGGGAGGAGAACCGGAGCTGGGAGACGGACAACAAGCCCAGTGCCTGGGAGGCGGAAGGCGTTGAAAATTCCGGAGAAACGGCGTATACTATTTATAATCGGGAACAGCTGAACAGAGGTTATCAGCGTGCGGTGGAACAAGGTGATATCTCGCCGTTTGTGACCTTTGAGCAGTATGAGCAGACGGCTGGGCGGGTGGAGCAGGCGTTGGTTGGCCACAGGCTGCCGAAGGGCGGTACGGTAGAGGGGTATACTACGCACTTTGTGGACCGGGTCATAGGCCAGCACAGCGCGGAGGATATCGGCCGGGCCGGGATGCGCCGCGGCGTTCGGATTGAGGATATTCTGGACGCTCTGGAGCATCCGGTACAGGTGACGGAGATTGCTGTGAATAGAGAAGGATTAAGAGGTTATGTAATTATTGGAAAGACTTGTAGATGTGCAGTCAACCCAGATACAAATAAGTTGATCATGGTGGCCCCTCATAGATAAAAGACAGGTTAAATAAGGTGGTAAAGGAGGGAATATTGATTGTGAAAATTTTACCAGAGGATAGAGCTTTTATCGAAACTAATTTGGAGAATGGCAGGGAACTGCTGGAAAAACAAGACATGAGTGAGATAATGATTGCGCTTGATCTGCTTGAACTGAAAAAAGGTTATGATGGTTCATTTGAAGATGGTATAAATGACTTCGGCCGACAGATAGAGCGCATCAATGATCGCCTTTATTATGACAATCAAACGCAGGAATAGGAATGAGAGGCCGGAGGGCGTGTGAATACACGCCCTCCGGCCTCTTTTTGTCAAAACGTCCGGGGAGGACGGCGGGGCACGGCCCGCGCCTGGGACGAGAGGGAGGAGAACCGGAGCTGGGAGACGGAGGCAGAGCCGGTTGATATTCCGGAAGAGGCTGGTATAATAAAGGCGGCAGGAAAACCGCCGGTTGTGAACAAAATACCGGAGAATCCGTCTGTAACCGGGCATATCTTCAAGAAAGCGGAAAGGCCTTGGCCGTAAGTATAGATGGAGTGTTTAGGGAGGATATCATGAAATCAATCAAGTCGTTTCTCGCGGCGTTTTATCTTTTGGATCAGTGCTACTGGATAGAGCAAACGGATCCGCTGGGAATGCTGTTGGGGATGATGAACCCTGAAATATGGGAGGACGGCCATCCTGCAGATTTAGTGCTTTATGAGGACTGGCGTGACAGAGCGGGGAAAAAGGAAATCACGGAGGAAAATCTGCTGGAAGCGGTCATATCGTATGTGGAATACTATGGGAAGTACCTTGATTTTAATTTTTCTCAGACGTTGAAGATACTCCGCGCCCAGATCGGCCCCCCTCAGATCTGTCTGGCGATACAGAGGGCGCAGGAGAAATTTGAAAAACATCCGCAGACCTATTCTCGGGAAGCGTACAGCGGCTGACGATCTTACCGCCATAAAAGATCGGCATACAAATCGGCTGTCAAGTGCGGATTTCTGGGCTTGTTCAAGGAACGCGGGAGGCGCGGCGGCTTCTGCTGCCCGCCCGGCTAAAAGGCCTGCGCTGGGGGAAGGAGCGGCGCGCTGTTTCATCCCGCGGCGGTCCGCCTCCCTATGGGTTGGACAAATCTATGCGCTGCCGTCCCTTACCCCTGTGGCAGGTCCCCGTTTCGTGCAGTGGAGGCTCTATTCTGCTCCAACAGACGCTGCAGCATCCGGCCGCACTCGTCGGCGTAGTCGTGGTACCCGGAGACGACGCTGTATTCTTTCAGCGCATCCATAGCTGCGCAGAACATTTTCTTCTGCCGCCGTTTGATGCGGCATGTGACCAGCCGATAGGGAGATCCGGGCTCCTGTACCCTGTCAACGACACAATACTTCATGCCGTTTTTGCGGACGAAGCGGCCCAGCCGGCGATTGCAGTCCACAACAGCGCAGTAAGAATGGAACAGAGAGAAGCGCGGAACACGCAGCCAGTTGTCGGTGGAGGTGAGGCGGGCCCGGAGCTTCGCCTGCAGCTCAGCCAGCGCCTTCGCCTTCAGGCGGGCGACATGCTTGTCCCAAGAATAGCTGAGCATGATGTGGGTAAAGTTGTGGAAGGTGTGAGTGCCGCCGTCATTCTGGACATGATAGCCCGCATGGAACAGGCGCTGGTAGTCCTCGGTGACGGAGTAGTTGTTATGATAGAGCCGCAGCCTGTCATTGACCAGGCAGATTATCCAGCGATCGTCATGCACTTTGATTGCCACGCGATCCAAATCAATCGCGGACAGGCGGGCACCGTGCTCCAGAATGAGCTCTTTCAGATCGGATACGGCCGCATTCATGCGCTCAAAGATACGGACATAGGCGTTGATGAACTTGACATCATCACCAATTCCACTGCGGATCACAGCCCTCCGATAGCAGCGCTTGCAGATGGGCCGCTGTGTGTCGAAGTCCGAGAGCATCCGGAAATCCTGATCTTGAATTGTCTTCAGGGCCTCGCAGTCCCGATCGTGGATGATGTTGTCAATCCGGGAATAGGCGTACCGCATTCTGGGATTGCTCATTAAGCTGGCGCGCTTCCTGGCTTCAGGGGAGATATACGCGATCGGTTCTGCCGGCTTCGCCTCCTCCGGAACGGGCTGCAGTTTGCCGGCCTCCGCTCCGGCATTCTGCAGTTCGGCAAGAAGCCCGGTGAAATCCTGGTGCCTGTAATGCCTACAAACTCTTGCCATGGGGCACCTCGCCATTCAGCGTGAAGCTGCCGGTCTCCCTGCCGTCCATCACGAAGGATATGAAAGCGCCTTTGCTGACGGCGGCGAAGGAATGGCTGCGCTCATACTGGGCGGCGTAATTCTCCTCAATCAGCTCCAGAGTCTCCTGCAGCTGCAGCATGGCGGCAACCTCGTGCTTACAGGGATAGCTGCAGAAGCAGCTGCAGGTCAGATGCGAAATCTCGCCGTTTTTGTATTCAAACTCCAACTCGTAGGGCTCGCTGCCCTCGACGATTGCTTTGCCGTACTGGCCGTCCAGACAGAGGTATACTACCTTGTTGGAGATGTAGTAGTCATGGCCGCGCTCGCCGACAGCATGGCTGACGCCCATGCCGCCCAGATGCTCCAACCGGAAAGAAGAGCCGTCCCGACCGGTGATATACCTGTCGTCTTCCTTTACAGGCGGCTTAAACCAGCTGCGGATCTTGCCATAGGGCATCGTGCAGCCGTCAAAGGAGACAAAGTGGGCTCCGGCTATGTGGAACGTACCGGTGAGATGTGTATCGGCAACGGCGATGACGCGCTGGTAGTCGGAGAGCTTGATTTTGAAGTTATAGGCCACGTCGACCACGCGGCCCCTTACGCCCTCCAGCTTGCCGCCGACAAAGACCGTATCCCCGCGGTGAAGATCGAACTGGTCGTTGAAGTAGGAGAGGGTCCTGTTCCGTGCGGGGAAATGGATTTGGACTACGGACTTGATGGGCCTATGGGACTCAGGGGCAGAAGTGTGCAGAACGGAGGCTTCCTCCGGTTCATGGGAGCCGGTGGAAAAACCAATCTTAAATTTCATGCCGGATCCTCCTTGGTATCAGCAGAGATCTCTTTCCATGTATTCACTCTACACCATCTGCTGTCCCATAAAACTCCCTGTGAACCGGCGTGGACGCTGAAAAAAGCTTTTGGCCGGCGTTTTGGTCGAAGACGCCGGCCGGCTGGCAGGATTATTTTGATGAAAAATGGTCCGCGCTGTGTTATGATGAAAAAAGAAAATTACAGGGCAGAGCGCGCTCTGCCCAATGTCAGGAGGAGAAGAGATGGCAAAATACCAGTGCAGCGTATGCGGGTACATCTTTGACGAGGAGAGAGAGGGAAAATCGCTGGAGGATCTGCAGGAGTGCCCGGTCTGCCATCAGTCCAGAAGGGCGTTCGAGCCGGTGCGGGACGCGGAGATTCCGGCGGAGCGGGAAGAGAGGGCGGCGCCGCTGGATTATCCGGAGGCCTACAGCAGAAGGGACGAGTCTGTGCGCTACATGAAGGAGATCCACCAGATGGCGGTGAGCGGCAGCTCCATCATTGACGCCATGGGGACCAGGCTGCCTGTGCCGGGCTGGGACGAAATCCTGCTGCTGGGGGCGCAGCTGAACCCCATGCCGCTGGACGAGCACGCCCCGGTGAACACCACCACCGTGATTGGAAAGCACGCCGAAAAGCCGCTGGTGCTGGAAAATCCGGTCTACATCTCCCACATGTCCTTCGGCGCGCTGTCCAGGGAGACGAAGGTGGCGCTGGCCATGGGCAGCGCCATGGCGGGCTCCGCCATGTGCAGCGGGGAGGGCGGCATCCTGCCCGAGGAGATGGCGGCGGCGGACAAGTATATTTTTGAATACGTGCCCAACCGCTACAGCGTGACGCCGGAGCACCTGAGGGACGCGGACGCCATCGAGATCAAGATTGGGCAGGGGACCAAGCCGGGCATGGGCGGCCATCTCCCCGGGGAAAAGGTGACGCCGGAGATCGCCAAAATCAGGAACAAGCCGCTGGGACAGGACGTCATCAGCCCGTCCCGGTTCCCGGGGATTGACACCAGGGAGGATTTGAAGGAGCTGGTGGACCAGCTGCGGTTTGCCTCCGGGGGGCGTCCCATCGGCATCAAGATTGCGGCGGGCCGGATTGAGCGCGACCTGGAGTTCTGCGTGTACGCCCAGCCGGATTTTGTCACCATTGACGGCAGAGGCGGGGCCACAGGGGCCAGCCCGCTGATGGTCCGGGACTCCACCAGCGTGCCCACCGTCTATGCCCTGCACAGGGCCAGAAAGTATCTGGACAGCGTCCATTCGGACATCTCCCTGGTGATGACGGGCGGATTCCGGGTGTCCTCCGACGCGGCCAAGGCCATCGCCATGGGCGCGGACGCGGTGGCGGTGGCCTCGGCGGCCCTGATGGCGGCGGCGTGCCAGCAGTACCGGATCTGCGGCACCGGAAAGTGCCCGGTGGGCGTGGCGACGCAGGATCCGGATCTGCGCTCCCGCTTCCACATGGAGGCGGCGGCCAGGCGGGTGGGGAACTACCTCAGCGTGACGCTGGAGGAGCTGCGCACCTTCGCCAGGATCACCGGCCATGAGAACCTGCACGATTTGAGCACGGCGGATCTCTGTACCACCAGCTGGGAGATTGCCGGGCACACCAGCATTCCCCACGCCCTGCAGAGCGTCTGAGCGCCGGGGCGGGCAGAGAATTCGGACAGATAAACGGACAAACTCCCCGGGCCATTCGGCCCGGGGAGTTTGCCTGCCGGGGGAGGAAAAAGAGAGATAGCGAGGCGAGCTAGCCGTCAAGGTCCATGAAGGACTGGCAGAACCGGGAGAGCAGGGTGGCCAGCTCCGCACGGCTGAGAGAAGCGGCGGGGCTCAGCGTGGTCCGGGTCGTCCCTGTCATCAGTCCGGCGCCGTTGGCCCAGGCCATGGCGTCGACGGCAAAGCTGCTGATGGCCTCCGCGTCGCTGTAGGCGCTGAGGTCGCCCAGGTCGTCGGTCTCGCACGCGAGGTACTGGGCGAAGCGGTACAGGAACACGGCAACCTGCTCCCGCGTCACCACGTCGTCCGGCGCAAAGGTGGCGGCGCTGGTACCTGTCGTGATCCCGTGGTCGACACCCCACTGGACCGCGTCCTGATACCAGGACTGGGAGAGGTCGGTGAATGCGGTGCCCGCGCCGGAGACGGCGGGCTCGCCGGCCAGCCGGTAGAGCACGGTGATGATCATGGCGCGGCTGGCTGTCCCGCCGGGGGTGAAGGAGGAGCCGCTGACGCCGTTCATCAGGTCGTGCTCATAGACGTAGCACACCGCGTCATAGAACCAGTCGCCGGCCCTGACGTCCAGGAAGGGCGTACTGCCGGCCGTCGCACCGGGATCCTGGGCGGCGGCAAAGACCGCCTTGACTGTGACGGGGCTGCCCCCATAGGTAAAGGCGTACGTTCCGTCTCCGTTGTCGGTATAAGTGATGCGCTTGCCGGTTCTGTCGGTGATGGTGAGGGAGCTGAGCTCGTAGCCGTCATTGGGCGCCGCCGTTACGGTGACCTTGTCGCCCTTCGAGGGGTTCGAGGGGCTCACGGTGACCTTGCCGTTGCTGGCGCTGCTCACGGTGACCCGTTTGACGGAAGAGCTGCCGCCGTCACTGCTGCCGCCGCCGCTGGGAGGCGTCGGATCTGTTGTGCCGGCGTCGTCCTTCAGCACCTTGTCCAGCCAAGCGAAGGCCTCCAGGGAGTCGTAGTTGCCGGAGTGGGGCTGGAGCCAGGCGAAGTTGAAGTTGACATCCTTCACAGCGTCGTTGCTGAGCAGGGAGTAGTACAAAAGGGTGCCGATGGCGAAGGAGGTGTCCCGGTCGGCCATGCCGTGGCGGACATACCAGTAGGGAGCCACGTCGCACACGTCGCTGGACTCAGCCTGGGCATACTCCAGATAGGGGATGTTGGCGCCGCCCAGCAGGTAGGGGATGGGGGTGGTCATCTTGGCCTGCATGGCCACCAGCTTGCCGTCCTCGGTCTGGAGGAAGTCGTCCCAGCTCTGGCTGTCCGTAATGGTGTCGTCGGCGGCGTTGTCCCAGGCCCACTGGTGCCAGAAGCTGTACTCCTGCTCCGCGGTACCCACCAGGTTGTTCTCGTTCATCATGGACGCATTGGTGGTACCCATGTTGCCGAAGGCGGGGGCGATTTTCAGCTCAGTCTGGTTGGCCACCCACAGCAGGTGGTCGGCGTAGTCGTCAATGGCGGTCTGGTCATCGTTGAGCCAGTCGTAGCCGTCCATGGGGTACTTGGACGCGCCGCTCATATCGGCGGTGCCGTCGCTGAACTCCGCGTTGGCCTTGGCGACGCCGGCGTCCAGCAGGGCGTGCATGGCGTCGGCAAAGGTGCCGCCCACGCTGCCGCCGGTCCAGGTCTTCGAACCGTCGTCAAAGGCGGCGGCCTCAAACTCGGCTTTCAGGGGTTCGCCGTCTTCATTCTCCAGGTTCAGGCCGTTGATGTAGCCGGCAAACTCTTCGCCCAGTTGGGCGGAGGCGGTCATGACCGGGTTATCTTCGGTGTCTTCCTGATAGTAGGTCTCCAGGGTGACCTCGGACTGTCTCATGCCCTGGCCCTGGACGATAATGGCGTAGTCAGTGCCGGGGGCAGCGTCATCTTTCATCCATGCGCCGCTGACGTCGTCCCACTTGGCGGCAACCACACCGCCGCCCTCTTTCATCACGGGCACGATGGCGGCGGGGACGTCGCCGTCGAATGCATGGCTCTCCGCATCCCAGACATAGCCGCTGCTCCACGCGGGCATTTCGGCGCCATCGTCGGCGCAGTAGCCGGCGTACACGGTGTAGTCGAGCACCGCGCCGTTGACGGTGGGGTCGGGGTCGAGTTGGGCGCGGGTGGCGTTATAGGTCCACTCGTAGGCCTGGTCGGCCATGGGGAGGTCGGTGATGGGGCAGTAGGCGATGGTACCGAAGAGCTCGTCGCCCACGTCGGGGTCGGAGGCGTATGCGCCGTCCTCATACGTGACGCCGGCGGCGCCGATCTCATAGAGGGAGGGGAAGTAGTCGGGGCTGTTCCCGCTGGCGGCCAGGACAGAGGAGAGGGCCCCGCCGCCGCTGGTGCCGGTGACCACCATGTAGTCCGGATTGCCCCTGCCGGCCAACAGGCCGCCCGCAACGTCGTAGTTGTAGCGGACAAAGCGGATGGCGGCCTTGGTGTCGGTCATAGTGGCGGGGGAGTGGCCCAGATATTCGCCGTCCGCACCTGTATCGCCGCGGCTGCGGGCGCCGTAGGAGACGACTACCATGCCGCGCTCCAGAGCCAGGGCGAGGACGCTGCTGCCGTCGGAGGACAGCTCCTGACCGTCCGTGATGGTATTGGTGGGGAAGCTGTTGGACCGCCAGCCGCTGTTGTTGACCTGGAGCAGGATGGCGGTGTCCTTGGTGGCGTTGGCGGGGACGTAGATGTTGATCTTCTGCTGATCGCTGTTGTGCTTTTCCGCATAATAGCCGGTGTAGTGGGTGACGGCCAGGTCCTTGCCGTCCAGTTTTACGGTGAGGGTCTTGGTGTCAATGTTGTCCTCGTTGCGCAGGTCCCAGAACGCGTAGGTCGCCTTCTCGCCTGCGGCGGCGGCGGTGAGGGCTGCCGCCGGCAGGAGGGAGAAGGCCATGGCGAGGGTAAGCAGTACCGCAAGCAGTTTTTTTACACCCATGTTTTTTCCTCCGTCCATTCTAGTTTGCAGTGGAAGCCGCGGGATAAAATCAGTATCTATCACCTCACTTCTGCGCAGCGGCGTCGAAATTTGTACGAATTAGATAAATGAATAGCCTGTAATAAGGAAATTATAATGCGAAAGAACGGAAAAATGATAGGGGAGATCTTCGGCAAAACTGTTCTAATCTTCGGAACATGGAGGGCTGCCCTCCCGCGCGGAAAAAACCGCGGCGCCCTCTTACAGGGCGCCGCGGGGCGCGGGCGGTGCGGTCAGCGGTTCCGGCGGTACTCGGAGGGGCTCATCCCCGTCTTTTGGCGGAACACCTTGGAAAAATAGCTGTAGTCGCGGAAGCCGGCTTCCGCCGCAATACGGGAGACGGATCTGTCCGTCTCCCGAAGCTTTTTTCCGGCGGCGCGGATGCGGGTCTCGGTGAGATACTGGACAAAGGAGAAGTCCGTATACTGGCTGAAGAGGTCGCAGATATAGGTGGGGGAGAGGAAAAATTCCTTGGACAGGACGGCCAGGGTCAGGGGGGACTGGTAGTTCTCCCGTATGTAGCGCAGAATCTCGTTGAGGCGGCGGCAGGGGGTGGTCAGAACGGCCTCCTCCTCCGGGGCGGCAGGGGAGGAGGGTGCGCGTCCGTCCAGGCGGGTGCGCAGCCGCCGCAGCTCCCGTTCGAACTCCTGGGCGTCCACCGGCTTGAGAAAGTAGTAGAAGACCCCGCCGGCGATGGCCTGCCGGGCGTAGCTGAAGTCGTCGTAGCCGCTGACGATGAGGAACTCGGCGGAGACGCCCCGCCGCCTGGCCGCCTGGAGGATGTCCAGACCCGAGTACTCCGGCATGCGGATGTCCATCACCACTACGTCGGGATGCAGCGCCTGGAGCTGTTCCCAGGCCGAGGCCGGATCGCCGGCCTCGCAGACGATCTGAAAGCCCAGGGCCTCCCAGTCCACAATGGTGCGCAGCCGGGCCAGGATCCAGGGCTCGTCGTCGATGAGCATGACTGTATACACGCTTGACACCATCCTAAGGCAGAGAATATAATGCGAAGCAGGTGAGGGCGGCGACCGGAGCAGCGGCCCCTGTTTTTACCATTATCGTCGGATTTTCCGGCGTTGTCAAGGGAGAGGCGTATGTTGGGCAGGAGAAAGGGCGGCGGCCCGGGCGGGGGAGGGACCAGGCGCAGCATTGTCCGGCAGGGAACCGCTATTTTCGCGGCGGTGCTGGCATGCTTTATCGCCATCCAGGCTTTTTTTATCTATACCTACTACCGGACGATGAGGGCGCATGTGCTGGATACCCTGCAGGTGCTGGCAGACCAGTACGGCGGCGCCCTGCGCTATGAGCTGGAGGCGCTGCACACCAGCTGCATCTCCCTGTTCCGGGACGAGGACGTCACCGGCCTGCTGCGCCTGGGGCGCGGGGCCGGGCGAGAACTGGAGGAGGGGGCGCGGCGGGAGCTGGAGGCCATGATGGGGCTCAACGGCACCGTCCGGGCGGCCTATCTGCTGGACAACCGGCACCGGATTGTGGCCGGGGTGCAGCGCAGCTCCCTGCCGGCGGCAGAGGCGGACGATCTGTGCCGCCGCGCCGCAGCGGAGGCCCTGGGCGGGGACGGTCCGGGGGAGGGGCGCTACTCCCTGGTCTTTCCGGCCGCCGGGGGGGAGAGCGCCCTCTTTTCCGTTGTCCAGCCCATCCCCTACCGGCCGGGCTTCGCCCTGGACGAGCCGCTCGAGGTCAGAGAGCAGGCGGTTGTGGTGGGCTACGCCGTCCTCCTCTGCGAGCTGCGCTTTACAGAGGCGGAGCGGCCCGGCGGCCCCAACCGGTTTGACTATGTCTATGCGGTGCACAGCGGCGGCCGGATGGTCTGCTGCAGCGACCGGGCGCGCTGGGACGCGCTAAGCGCCCGGGAGGACGGCGGCGGGGACCTCTACGCGGCGGTCTGCACGCTGGAGCAGGGGGGCTGGACGGTGACGGCCGCAGCGAGCAGAAGGGACATTGCCGGCCTGCTCCGGCATACGGCGGCCTCCATCGGCGCGGCGCTGCTGGCGGCGACGGTGGTCATCCTCCTGACGGCTACGGGATGGGTCTCCAAATCTATCGTCCGTCCGGTACGCAGGCTCAAAAGGGATCTGGCCCTGGTGGCGGGCGGAGATTACGCCCGCCGCATGGAGGAGGGGCCTGAAAACGAGATAGGCGAGATCTGCGTGGGGGTCAACACCATGCTGGACCGGCTGGAGGAGGCCAATGCCAAGGCCATCCGCGCCCAGGAGGAGCACTACCATGCGGAGCTGCTGCGGGAAAAGGCGGAGCTGAACTACCTGCAGGCCCAGGTCAACCCCCATTTTCTCTACAACGCGCTGGAGAACGTATGCGGCATGGCCGCTGTGGGGCGAACCGACCTGGTGATCCAGACCTGCAGCGCCCTGGCCCGCCTGTTCCAATACGCAGTCAGGCCGGGAAACGACGTCCCCCTGGAGGAGGAGCTCCGGTATGCGGAGAGCTACTTCTGTGTGATGAGCCAGCGGCACGGGGACCGCCTGTCCTTTTCGGTGCAGGCGGATGAGGAGGCGCGCAGGGTCCGCGTACCCAAGATGATTCTCCAGCCCCTGGTGGAGAACGCCATGAAGCACGGGAGGCTGGAAGACAGGCCCGGGGGGATTGTGCGCATCCGCGCCGGCTGGGGGGAGGACGGGTTCTTTTTCGTCACGGTCAGCGACAACGGGCGGGGTATCCCCGAAGCGCGGCGGGAACGGCTGAACCGGATGCTGTCCGGGGAGGAGAACGGAGAGACCGCCTGCGGCGGCATCGGGCTCAGCAGCGTCTGCCTGCGGCTGCGCCAGATGTTCGGAGAGAGCGCCGGCGTACGGGTGGAGCCTGGGGACGGGGAGGGGACCCGCGTCGTGCTGCGCGCGGCGGCCGGCCGCCCCCTGCCCCGGCGCGCCTGAGCGGGCAGAGCGCATTGTTATTTTCAGGGGCGGCTGCTATAATAGAAGACGGAAGCCGGGCACGAGGGTCCGCCGCAGGGCGGGCCGGAACGGAGCACTCGGCAGAAGGGCCTGAGAGCCGAGGGACGCACTGCGCGTCCCCCGGCTCTCTTTTTTTGAGCCAATGGGGCCCGCCGCCGCGGTTCAGGCCCGGGAGGGATTGCGCTGTTGACAGGCAGACCAGCCTGTGAATAGAACGTTTCAGCCGTCCGACCATAGACGGGAAAGGAGCACAAGATGGACGAACAGATGCAGGAACTGGAGCAGGAGGGCGAGGTCCGGCAGGGCCCGGAGGACGGGCGGGAGGCGCAGGCAGAGACGCCGCCCGGACGGGAGGCGGAGGGGGCCGGAGAGCTGTTCCCCCTCAAGTACATGGACGGGATCCACAGGGTGAGCCGGGAGGAGATGACCGCCCTGGCTCAGAAGGGGATGGACTACGACCGCATCCGGGCCCAGCGGGACCAGCTCCGCCGGATGCAGTCCCAATGGGAGGCGCAGGGCGCGCGGCCGGAAGAGCGGGCGCCCGCGCGGACCCGGCCGCCCCGGGGCGGAACCACGGACGGGGCGGGACAGGGGACGGCTCTCCCCGGCTCTCCCCGCAGGGAGGACGCCGGGGGGCAGGCGAGGCGGAGGGAGATCCAGGCCTTCCTGGAGGCCTTCCCCAACGTGACAGGGGAGCAGATTCCCCAGGAGGTGTGGCGGCAGGTGCGCGGGGGGACCCCGCTGCCCCTGGCCTACAGCCTCTATGAGAACCGGAGACTGACCAACGAACTCAGCGCCCTGCGCCAGAACCAGCGCAACAGCCGGACCGCCGTGGGCGGGCCGGGGCGCGGCGGAACGGGCGCGGGAGACCTGCTCTCCAGATGGTGGAGCGAGGACTGAACGCCCGCGCCGGAGCAGATCAACATGACGAGACGAGAGAAAGGAAGTATGAACGCATGTCCGCAGTGAATTACGCAGCCGCATTCTCCCCCAAGGTGGCGGAGAGCTTTTCCAAGGAGTCCCTGACCGACAGCGCCACCGGAAAGGACTACAGCTTTTCCGGGGCCAAGACCGTGCGGGTCTTTACCGTGGATACGGTACCCCTGAACAACTACAGCCGCACCGGCGCCAACCGCTACGGCGAGCCCGTGGAGCTGGGCGACACCGTGCAGGAGCTGGTGATGGGGGACGACAAGTCCTTCACCATGACCATCGACAAGGGCAACCAGGCCGACCAGATGAACATCAAGGGGGCCGCCCGGGCCCTGCGCCGCCAGACCGAGCAGGTGGTGGTGCCCCATATCGACAAGTACCGCTTTGCCAAGTGGGCCCAGGGCGCCGGCATCATCCAGGGCCTGGACAGCGCCCCCGCCAAGGACACCATTGTGGAGCTCATCTTCGACGCGGGCGCCGAGATGGACAACCGGCTGGTGCCCGCCGCCGGGCGCACCCTCTTTATCCCCAACACCTACTACAAGCTGCTGGCCCTCTCCGACCAGTTCATCGGCATCGACAAGCTGGGCGAGAAGGCCCTGGCCAAGGGCGTGGTGGGCGAGATTGACGGCATGACCGTCAAGCGGGTGCCGGACAGCTATGTCCCCGGGGACCTGTATTTCATGGTCAAGTGGAAGGGCTCCACCGCAGACCCTGTCAAGCTCCAGGACGCCAAGATCCACAAGGATCCCCCCGGCCTGAGCGGCAACCTGCTGGAGGGGCGCATCTACCACGACGCCTTTGTCCTGGGCGCCAAGGCCGACGGCATCTACGTGGCAGCCGCCGCCTCCGCCGTGACGGCCGCGCCCACCATCACCGTGTCCGCCGGCAAGGCCACCATTGCATCCACCACCAGCGGGGCTGTGCTGCGCTATACCCTGGACGGCACCGACCCCCGCTACAGTACCACCGCCCAGGTGTACACGGCACCGGTGGAGGCGGCCTCCGGCACGAGAGTGAGGGCCTACGCGGCCGCCTCCACCGGATATCCCTCCGCCGTCACGGAGAAGACGGCCTGAGACACACAGGCAAGCGGCCGGAGCGGCGAACCTTCCTTCCCCGCTCCGGCCCGCTGAAGACGCTATTTCTGAAAGGCGGTGGGATCGTTGGCGACAACGGCACAGTGGGTCTTTGACAAGGCCATGAACCTGATGGACGAGGTGAACGTGAGCACCGGGGCGGCGGACACGGCGGACACCAGGGAGTACAAGAACCGCACCATCCCCATTCTGAACATCCTGCGGGTGGAGTGCTTCCCCGCCTCCGATACGTACGCCGTGGCGGAGCCGGGCAGACGGCCCGTCTGCCCGGAGATCGCGGACTTTGAGGCGGAAATCGGGCTGGACGACGGGCTCTGCCAGGGGGTGCTGCCCTATGGGCTGGCGGCCCACCTGCTGCTGGACGAAAACCCGGACGTGGCGGCCTTTTTCAATCAGCGGTATGCGGAGCTGCTCTCCGAGTACCGCAGGGGAATCCCGGCCGCATCGGAGGACATACAGGACCTTTACGGCGGCATAGAGTACGGGCAGTTTGCGAGGTGGGACTGATGGCGCAGATAGTCAGCACCAGCGAGACGAAGATCTATCAGATCAAGAAGTGGCTGGGCCTGAACGAGTCCCCGGACGGGGACACCCACATGAAGATGGGCGAGGCCGCGGAGATGCGCAACTTCCGGATTACGGCGGAGAACCACCTGCAGATCCGGCCCGGCTACGGGCTGCTGGCCACCCTCTCCGGCGGGAAGGCGGTGCGGGGGCTGTGGAACGGGTATGTGGCGGGGGAGTTCCATCTGGTGGCCGCCTGCGGGGGCCATCTGTGGGACGTGAGCCTGGAGAGCCGGACGGCGGCGGACAAGGGGGCCATCCACGACGGCCCCACCTCCTTCTTCGGCTTCTCGGACAAGCTGTACATCCTCACCGGGGCGGAGTATTACGCCTGGGACGGCAGCGGGGCCCCGGCGGCGGTGGAGGGGTATATCCCCATCGTGGCCACAGCCGTGCCCCCCGCCGGAGGCGGGACGCTGCTGGAGAGCATAAACCTGCTGACCGGGAAGAGGCGCGCCGAGTTCTCCCCCGACGGCGAGGCCACGGTGTTTCAGCTGCCGGAGAGCGGGATCAGCGAGGTCATCTCTGTGGAGGGGACCGGCATCTCCTACACGCCGAACCTGTCCAAGGGGACGGTGACCTTCTCCTCCGCGCCGCCCAAGGGGGTGAACACCGTCACCATCACCTGGCGGAAGGGAACGGGGAACCGGGCCAAGGTGACGGGGATGAGGTTTGCCGAGCTGTACAACGGCGAGTCGGACAGCCGGGTCTTCCTGTACGGGGACGGCACCAACGAGGCGATTTTCAGCGGACTGGACGGGAACGGGGCCAGCGCCGAGTATTTCCCCCAGTTCAACGTCATGGCGGTGGACAGCGCCAACACCCCCATCACCGCCATGATCCGCCACTACGACCGGCTGCTGATCTTCAAGCCGGACAGCGCCTATTCCTGCTCCTACTCCACCCTGACCCTCAACGACGCGGTGACCGCCGCGTTCTACGTCTCCTCCCTGAACCGGGCCGTCGGCAACGCCGCGCCGGGGCAGGCCAGGCTGGTGGACAACAACGCCAGGACCATCTTCGGCCGCTCGGTCTACACCTGGTCCCTGGCGGCCAACTCAGTGCGCGACGAGCGCAACGCCAAGCGGATCTCCGACAAGGCCGCCGCCACCCTGGGCCGGTTCGCCCTGGAGGACTGCATCTGCCTGGACGACGAGTGGAACCAGGAGTATTACATCTTCCATGACGGGGAGGCCGTGGTCAACAACTACCAGAACGACACGTGGTATTACTACAACAACCTGCCGGTGACCGCGGCGGCGGCGGTGGAGGGGGCGCTCTACTTCGGCACGCCGGACGGGAAGCTGATGGAGTTCTCCCGCAGCTACCGCAACGACAACCTGGAGGACATTGACGCATACTGGGAGAGCGGGTCCATGGACTTTGACATGGACTGGCGGCGGAAATACTCGTCCACGGTATGGACGGCGATGAAGCCGGAGAGCCAGGCGATTGTGACGCTGACGGCCCAGTCCAACGTGAAGTCGGACTACCCGGACAAGATTGTCTCCGCCGGTCTGGCCACCTTCCTGAACATGAACTTCGCCCACTGGAGCTTCGGCACCAACCGCAAGCCGCAGCTCATCCGCTCCAAGCTGAAGGTGAAGAAGGCGACCTATTACAAGCTGATTTTGTACAGCCTGTCCGCCTCGGCGACGGCGACGATCCTGTCTGTGGATATCCAGGTCCGGTACACAGGCAATGTGAAATGAGGTGCATCTATGGCAATCGCAAGCTTTGACAAGGACGTAGAGGTCATCCAGAAGCTGGACGACGAGCCCAACGACGTGCAGGGGCTGACCCCGGAGGAGCTGAAGCAGAAGTTCGACCAGGCGGCCATCTGGCTCAAGGAGTACATCAACACGGTGCTGCTGCCCGGCATCACGGGCACGGGGAGTACCGGGGGCGGCAGCGGGGCGTCCAACATCGGGGCGGGGGTGGACGACTTCCCCGGCAGCGACGTGCAGGCGATCCTGAACGCCTTCAACGACGCGCTGACCGACCGGTACACCAGGGCGGAGACCAACAGCTACGTGGGGCAGGAGACCCACGACCTGGTGGAGGCTGTGGGCGTGGATTTGACCACCGGCGTGATTACGGTCACCAAGAAGGACGGGACGGCGCAGACCTTTGACACCGCCCTGGAGAAGGTGCCCGCCACCATGGCGCTGGTGGAGGAGGACGGCGGCACCTATCTGGTGATCACCAACCAGGACGGGAGCCAGACCCGCACGGACGTGTCCAGGCTGATCGACACCTACACCTTCCAGAGCTCCACGGAGCTGTCCTTCTCGGTGGACGGCACGGGCAACAACAGGACGGTGACCGCCACGATCCGCCCGGCCTCCATCGGGCTTGACCGCTTCAAGGCGGAGGTGACGGAGGCCCTGGAGGGGTACAACGCCGAGAGCGCGGCCAATGCGCAGGATGCGGCGGATTCCGCAGGGGCAGCGGCGGACAGCGAGGACAGCGCCAAGGCCAGCGAGACGGCTGCGGCGGGCTCTGCCTCCACCGCCAGCCAGAAGGCCTCGGCCGCGGAGACCAGCGCCGCTTCTGCGGCACAGAGCGCGTCCGCAGCTTCCGCCAGCGCCCAGAGCGCCCAGAGCAACGCCTCTCAGGCGCTGGGGGCCAAGGGAGAGGCGCAGGCGCAGGCGGCGCTGGCCCAGAGCTGGGCGGAGGGCGGAACCGGAGTACGGGAAGGGGAGAATACCAACAACGCCAAATACTGGAGCGACCGCGCCCAGGACGCGGCCGGGGGCGGCGTATCCTCCTTCAACGGGCGCACCGGCGCGGTGCTCCCCCAGAGCGGGGACTACACGGCCCAGCAGGTGGGGGCGATCCCGGCCAGCCAGAAAGGCGCGGCAGGCGGCGTGGCGGAGTTGGACAGTGCCGGGAAGGTGTCCTCCGGTCAGCTGCCCGATATGGACTATCTGCCCCTCTCCGGCGGCACCCTGACCGGCCCATTGACCCTGAGCGGCGACCCCACGGAGGATTTGCAGGCCGCACCGAAGCAGTATGTAGACGCACTCAAGCCCAAAACCATCACCGTCACCCTCCCGGCTTCCGGGTGGAGCAACAACCAGCAGACGGTGACGGCAACAGGGGTGACGGCAAACAACGCGGTCACGCCCTCCCCGGCCCCTGCGAGCTGGGAGGCGGCGGGGGCTGCCGGGGTGCGTTGCATGACCCAGGGTGGGAACCGCCTGACCTTTACTTGCTCGGAGACACCCACAGAGGATTTGACCTATAACGTGCTGATTCAGGAGGTGCAGTGATGCCGATATTCAATCCGATTCTAGTGGGCAAGCAGCTGCCCACCTTGACCGCGCCAGGCGCAGCGTCCGACCTGGCCTCTGGCAAGCAGCTGATCGGGCAGGACGGGGAGATTGTGACGAGGAATGTGCCTGTGGTTACAGAATTAAGTATGACGGGTACACCGAGCGTATCCGGGTCAAATCTGGTAATAGGCCGTCCGTCAACCATGCGGGCTATTCTGCCGTATCAGGTGCCAGTTAAAATGGACGCGCCGCTCACCAGCCTGGGTGACGCGACTGCGGCGGATGTAGTGTCTGGCAAAACCTTTACCAGCACTGCAGGGCTGAAGGTGACAGGAACGGCGCAAAAAGCTCCAGCCTTTGTGACTTATACTTGCAATCCAAGTACAGATTTTCAAACGTCAGAACCGAGTAGTTGGGACACGCTCAACCTTAGTTTTTGTGTTCCAAGAAGTGTTACCAATGTTGAAAACAGAACTTTTAAGGTGTTTATCGGAGATATTGCCGCAGACTCGACTTTATCAAATACCTGGGAAACTATGACAAGAGGAAATTTTGTAGAAATTGGAAAAACCATTCAATATGGAGAAATGCGGAATCGCGCTGCATGGGAACGCAGTGTGGTTGCGTATTATCGTTGTGACGATTCAGAACCGATTATAACAAATATTTCCACATCAAGTGTTTATGGTCGTAATGTCCATAAAATCAGAGTTACTATTCAAGCAAAGTTCTGGTCTACCAGTCCAAATGTGATTTCTGGTATTTATGTACCATTTCGGCTAGAAGTATATTAATTAGAGTTGATTGTATGACAGAAGCAATATGTAGACAGCATCCTCCCCCCCATACACCTCAGTCGACGCGGGCAAGGTATTAACCGTAGGAGCGGACGGGACGCTTAGTTGGCAATCACCCACTTAATAGCGCACAAACCATTCACATAAAACAAAAAAGGAAAGGAAGTCTTACAAATGAAACTGCACAGCTACGTAAACGAGATCATCAGCATCGGGACGGAGAACGGCATGGGGTGGCACGAGGGGGCGGCCATGTTCCTGGCAAACGTCCGCAATGCCGGGGACCCCGCCCTGGAGCACTACGCAGGGGCGGACGATGTGGATTACATAGGGCTCAAGGCCCATGTGGACGATCTGGCCGCCAGCGCACAGCAGTTTGTGGAGGACTACCGGGCCAACCAGAGCGAGATTATCCGGCTGCGCAAAGAGGGCAAATATGATGAGGTGACCGCCCTCATGGAGGCGGCGGGGAATGACGGCAAGTAAGGTATTGGCGGTGGCTGCTGCCCAGCTGGGGACGAAGGAGTCCCCGGCGGGGAGCAACCGGGTGAAGTACAACACCGCCTACTACGGGCGGGAGGTATCCGGGGACGCTTATCCCTGGTGCTGCGTGTTCCAGTGGTGGCTGTTCCGTGAGGCCGGGGCCCCGGAGCTGTTTTACGGGGGCTGCAAGACGGCCTCGTGCACCACCCTGTACCAATACTACCGCCAGTGCGGTCAGACTGTCTCAACACAGGATGCGAGGCCGGGAGACCTGATCTTCTTTACCTTTTCGGAGGGGGACAGGCAGCAGGGAATCCGCAATCACGTGGGCATTTGCGTGGACAACGAGACTGGGTACATCACCACCATAGACGGGAACACAGGAACCACCAACGAGGCCAACGGCGGGGCCGTGATGCGCCGTAAGCGGGCGTGGAGCTACGTGACAGGGGTGGCGCGGCCCAGATACGAGGAGGAACAGGCAATGACCGTAGAAGAAGCAAAGAGTGTGCTCAAGGCGAAAGCCGGACTGAGCGACACCACGATTACCTATCTGTACAACTACCGCTGGGGAGACGATCTGTTGCTCAAGCTGGCGGCGGCAG
>ERZ857955.1431-NODE-1431-length-18810-cov-151.144015_pt1 | contig 18810 bp, 32 predicted proteins | sample MGYA00519956_ERZ857955 | MGnify/ENA primary metagenome ERZ857955 (study PRJEB31778, sample SAMEA3449378) | human gut metagenome | biome: human gut; feature: human-associated habitat; material: faeces | place: United Kingdom | collected 2010/2012 ...
TCCTATGATTAAATAGGATATTTTCACTTGCCGCTTCTTCTACTGTCTGTTTCATTTATCATTGGTTTTGAGAGTTATTTATCTACAGTTGATTTTACAATTATCTTATTATCGGATGATGGCATTACAAGCACATTTCCGGCATCTGTGCTAATTTTTAGGATAGGATTAAAGTCAAAGTCAGCAGTGGCTACTATAATCATATCTCCAAAAACATATCTTTTATCTTGTTCCAATTCATTCATATCTTATTTGATTTACACTAATTCAATTATAGCCTTTTTTAAATTAACAAATAAAGGTATTGCTGACATGCCCCCATTGCAATCCAACTGTCTTAAAGAGGGGACAACCTCTCCGTTATCATCAATATCATAATCTGCAATATAGGCTAACTTCTTCGCTTCTGGAACTAATATCCTTTCATGAGCCAGGACTGTTATACAAACCTTGCTTCCAACAGGGAATCCTTGGTTGGATTCAATGTATTCCTTTTCCAACTGAATTTTCTGATTCTTCAATTCCCTTATTTTTGAATCAATATCATTTTTCTTTGTCTGAAATTCTTCTTTGTTCATTTTTTTTCTTGTTTTGAACCATTTTCTGATGTCAGGTAAATGGTAATTATTCGCAATTAAATTCTAATTGCTCTATCAGCCAACTGTTAATCAACTTCTACTAACTCACCGTTTTCCAGTCTATACCATGTATCAGCCTTGACAACCTCACCATCAACTACTACAGCCTTCCAATCAACAATATCATACGTATCATCCCTTTCCTCAGCTATGACCAAAATTGCACCTATTCCGCCTTTTACCTGAACATTTTTTCCTCTTGCTACTGACAAACCATTAGATCCTGTTGAAGCCTTTCCTCTTGCCGTGGCAGCACCTCTATCACCAGCCGTGGCAGCACCACTATCACCAGCCGTGGCAGCACCACTATCACCAGCCGTGGCAGCACCATAATTACCAGCCGTGGCAGCACCTCTATCACCAGCCGTGGCAGCACCATAATTACCAGCCGTGGCAGCACCACTATCACCAGCCGTGGCAGCACCATAATTACCAGCCGTGGCAGCACCTCTATCACCAGCCGTGGCAGCACCACTATCACCAGCCGTGGCAGCACCATAATTACCAGCCGTGGCAGCACCTCTATCACCAGCCGTGGCAGCACCACTATCACCAGCCGTGGCAGGTTTCCCCGGTATCGCATTACACTCGTTAGTACACCGTTCCTTGACATAAGATACAGCTGCTTTCACAAGCCCCCTTATATCAAGCTCAGCACCTATTCTAATTTTTGAAGAGCAAACCTTGTCGCTTTCTGAATCGTCTATTTTACCGCTCTGTTCAACCTCACAAAACCTTGACCCGGCTGGCGTATAGTAACTAAAAACATCCAGAGGGTAAGGACATGCATGAAAACCTTTTTCACATGCCTTTATGTCGCCTGTTTCTTCATACTCCTTACCTACCTCATACTTAAATCCTCTACAAGATAAATCTTTATCAAATGCTTTATAAGCCTTTATTTTCTGTTCCATGATATTTTTTATTTTTCGTTATTTTGATATTGCGATAATTTTTTGTTCAAAGATCGGGCATTCCCTTTTGCCCAACAGATGTATTCCATGAAGCCTGTAGCATGGCTTTTCGGGAATCGAATCGTATTTACGGTATATGGCACAACGGCGGCAGATGCGATGTATATTGTATTTACCTTTTACACCGTAACATACCACAGGATAACCGTCAGCAGTTTTCATGTTCCGCCTTTTTCCTTCGTTTCAGCTTTCTGATGAAAGCCTTGACCTTGTTCCTAACCATCTCTGTTATTTTGTCCGCATCCTCGGCAAAGGCACACTGGTAAACCATATCCGTGCTTTTTGACATGAAGTCCACCTGAGCTTTGGCGGCTTTCCCGCATTCGGAAACCTTGTCAAACATCTCTATACGGTAATCAGGATGATATTTTTTTAAAATCTCGTTACAGTCCATCGTAAAGGTCTCAACCATATCGCACAGCATGATGATACTGTTGGTAAGGACGTTTATCTCTTCCCTGTCCTCTTCCGACATTTCACGCATGAAATTATCCATGGATTCCGACATCCCCTCATATTCGGAAAGGTATTGGTTTATGACACGTGTTTCTATACCGTCCATAATCTGTTTGAGTTTCATTGCCTCCATATAGCGGTGTGACCTGAGAAAGGAAGCGTGCCTTTCCCTCAGCTTCAGCATCTGCCTGTCCTCATTGATCATCTTTTTCATCCGTTCCACAACATCCGCGGGGAGATCGTTTACGGTTAGCTTATTTCTCATGGATTGCCCCCTTTCTTGTTGTTTGTATTCTTGTTTCCCTCCTCTTTCTTCGCCCTGTCAATCCATCTTTGGAATTTGGCAGCTACAAGAGGACAGTGGATGCGCAGGTTTCTGTCGCGTTCCGCTTCCCATTCACGTATCTTTATAAGCGTTTCGGTATTCATGATTCTTTTATTTTGTTTCATTGCTCTTATGTTTTATATATTTCTGATTTACAGATATAAAGTTAGCTAATTTGCCATTTGTAAACAAACATTACTTCTTTTATTTACACGGCTTTATCATTAGTTAACATATTGCAAATCAGACGTTTATATTATTACTATTATGCTTTAATTGTTCGCTACAAATTAGGCTACCCTCATGGTGACATAAACATTTTTCTGGCTTCCTCATCTCCAGATTCCGCCCGACGTTTCAATTCGTTGTACAAAGTCAAAGAAGAATATCCTTCAGGTGGAATAAATTTTCTGTTCTCTATTTCATCCTGCACCCTTTTTCGGTTTATCGCGTCCAGCTCATAATTTCTTTCGGAATAGAACTCTTTGAAGAAGGCATTGCCTATTCTTCTGGCATCGAAAGACGCGAATGAATTGTCATACTTCCCGGCCTTGTAGCGTGCGAAAAACAGCATCAGTTCGGAAAGCTTGTAAGCCTTGACCTGTGAGGCAAAGGATTGGCAAAAGATTCTTATCCCGTCGGCAACGCCCTTTTCCTTGCTGTTGGAAGCCCCGAATATGCCGGACACCTGTATGTCGATCCAGTATTCGGAAGAGCCACAGCCGTAAAGCGCATCATACTGCATCAGTGAAGGGCAATCTGCCATATAAGCCCTTTCCGGGTTTTGAAGGGCATATCCCCACTGGACCGGTGAAAATACTCTTTCAACCTCAGAACGGTCTTTCCATTTGGTCAGCCAAGCCTTCTTCGAGGTCTCGCTTATGTTGTTGTAGCAAGCTAAGAGCGTAGGCGTTAGCTTCCTGTTTGTCTGTATAATTGCGCCTATTGTTGTTTCCATTGTTCCGTTGTTTTTCAAGTTCAATTTTCAGCCATCGGGCAAAATGCGATTTTGCATCTTGGGGTGATTTAACAGTTTCTCCCTCGTTTTGGAGCTTCATAAAGAACTTCTCCAAATAATCATAAAAATCAGGAGGCGCGAAATCCTTATACCCACATAAACGAGTATTCATGCAGACAGCTTCCATCCATGAACTATTCGACTTCAATTCTTCATAGCATTCATCCAACCCTCTTTCAAAAATCCCAGTCGGAATTTCTTCATACGCGCGCGGGGGAGAGAGATAATTATCTTTGTCTTTATCTTTGTCTAATGCGCGTACATTATACTGTAAGGGCTTAGGTACTACTTTAGGTTCATGGTTAGGTATAAGGTTAGGTACTACTTTAGGTTCAACTTTAGGTGTCAAATTTTGATAGCTAATCTGATACCTTGTTTTATCCCGTTGTCCTTTTCCGCCTGATTTGAATGTGATAAGACCCGCCTGAACTAATCTGTTACGTGCTGATTTCATTGAGTTGACCGACACTCCCACGTCAGATGATACCTTTGTATCACTACGCGTCCAGCTATCCACCCAGCCTAAACGATTCGCTGTTTTTAGCAAGTAAAAATAAAGCCTCGTTTCACAGCAGGTAAATTCCCAGTCTTCGTCAAGAGACCAAAACCAATTAATCAGTTCTATATAAGTCATATATTTGCAAATAATGTCTATATCTACTACAGGAGTGTTTTATTATACCAAAAGGATATTACGATAGAAATAAAATAAGCTCTATATTTTCATTGTTTCTATTTGTGGAACTCGGAAACAACTACTCATACAGAGCTAAATTATATCTTTATCATACGAGAGTTCCACCAATCGCATTTATTATTTTCACGGTGTAAAGCTAATCAAAAGTGGAGTAAAAACAATCACTTTGTATCTTTTATTTTCCCGTGATTAACATTTTTTCTAATATCCCTTCCTTTGTAATGCCAAATCCTGCTTTGCAAATGATATTTGAGTACGTATGTTATCTCCAGCGTGAACAAGAGTTCGATTTATGCGATCTAGCCATACGACCAACTGATTAGCAGTCACACTTTGAGCTGCAACGAACTTAATTGCAACAGTTGCCGGAACTCGTGACAAGAATTCCATGTGTTGAGAATACACGTTTGCTGTCACTTGGTCTTGATATGCCTTTGCATCCGCCAAAAGTTTCCCACTTCTTGCAAGGTAGACATTTATATCTGTCAGACGATCTACCAATTCTTTCGGGTTATCACTGGCTGTTATTTCAAGAAAAGACTGCATCTCTTCTATTTCCTGTATGATAGGAAGTAGAGGACAATCATCTATCTTACACGAGCCCGTTCCGTCATTTTTAGGGCAATATTTACAATTTATTTCCATGATAATTATAAATTAAGTTATTATTTTAAATTACAATATACGCTTAGAACCAGCTTTCTAATGCTCAATTCATACAGAAGTCAAGAAAAAACATATTGCCTTTTTCTGACTCGTATTCATCTATATGAGAACCACAAGATTTCAGTTCTGATACCTCATGCTTTAAATTTTCGTTTTCAGCTTGCAAGCGATAACATTCTGCTTTGCATTGGGCATATTTCGTAAATGCCTTCAGCATTGCCATGTACTGATTATAATCTATCTCTATCTTCATAACGATGTGTCTTTACTGTGATAATTACTCTAAACCTACCGCCCGAATTGACGGTAGGGCGTCATAAATGAGAACGTTGGTTAACCCCCATACGGCACTTACGCGTTTTATATGTGGCAAAATATTTCTTACAAAACCTGCCCTAAGTAATTATTAGGGCAGGACACTTCCACGTGCTTCCATTGCTCTTAAATTCTATTCCCTGACCTTGTTTATTGAAAGTTCCGGGAACTTATTTCCTTTCACCTGCTCTGCCATTACATACATATAGCAGAAATCGGCTGCTTGCTTATAAGTTTCAAACTTGAAAACAACATTTAAACCCTTTTTTGAGACCTTGTGTTTTATTGTATGTAGTTTATATTGGTTTCATTATAGCTCCATTAAGACGCTGTGTAGTTCTTATGTAATCATCAAGAAGCTCTTGTAATATGAAGTCCGGATAAACGTTCACAACACCGAAACGGTCTATGTTCACCTTATTTACCGGATACCCCCTTTTCCTACACAGACGTGTAGCGTCATTGCCGAGCTTCGAAATGTCACTTACATAAATGGGGAGTTTATGCCTCTGCACGTATGCAGACATAGTGGAACACCCATATTCACCAATAGCTTTTTGGGAAAGTTTTTTAACCTCATCTTCTAGCGCGCCTAACCTTAGTTCTGTAGATTTAAGCCTGTTTTCCTGTTCCACATTGGTTTTGGCCAGTTGAAGAATCAATTCTGCCTGGCTCATTTCAACGGTTGAATTCAAAATATGATCCATTGCTCTATATTTTTATATTAAAGTATTGTGTTTATAAATTAATCGAACGGTTTATCGCTGCTCTTATATCGTTACGATAATCACGGTTCCAATCATTACGTCCCATGCGTGAACCGTAATAGGAACGGTAGTTTCTATAGTCACGGTTGCCGTATTTCGATTTGTATTCGGCTGCACGCTTGGCGTTTTCTTCATTAATCTTTGCTGCTTCCTTAGCTTCCGCCCATGCTTTTTTAAGGCAGTAACTAAATGTAGCATTGAAGGTATGATTGAAAATGTAATGTGCTCTCTTCATTATGTCTGATAAATTGTAACGTTTCATATATTTAGGAGTTAATTGTTATTAGTTCTTTTATTTGATGTAAAGATACAAGTTATAGCTTGTTTTACCAAGTGTAAAAACAAGAAAAAACTTATCTTTAACTTTATTTATGCAAGCTATAACTTGTTACATAGGGAATATTACTACCTTTGCTATAAATATTAACGACCATTAATTATATGAGAATCAGAGAAGCCATAGAACAACAAGGAATGACTACACAAGATGTAGCTAAGAAAATGGGTATAACCCTAAGTGGGCTTAACCAGCATATATCAGGAAACCCTTCTATAAAGGTATTAACCAAAATAGCAGAAGCTATCAACGTCCCCATGTGGCAGCTATTCGCGTCCCCGGAAGAAGTGCAGCTTCCCTCAAACGCCCATTCTGTCAAATGCCCACACTGCGGGAACGAGTTCCCTGTTAGCGTGAATGTTGAACTTAAAACCAAATAGTATGAAAGAGATCCTAATCATATTAATGTTTATTGTACCAGTCTTTGCAAGTGCGCAAGAATATGGCAATTTGACATCTAAAGACTCACTTAATATAAACATGGATTCTTCACAGGTTGTTGTTGATTCTATTGTGGAAGCCAATTTAAAAAAAGAGCAAATAACGGCTATTGGCGGAATACCTTTTGGATTTTCCAGAGAAAAAGCCCTACCTGTATTAAGAAACAAATATGGGGAAGAAGACTATCTTTCTGACAATAAACACATAGTCTTTAAAAACATAAAATATGCAGGTGTAGATTTTAACTCTGTATATTTCCTTTTTCAATCAGACGGTATTAATAGCTATTTTAATGCTTGCATATTTATCCTAAATGCAAAAACGAAAAAAGAAGCCATTGACAAACAAGACGAAATGAGAGCTCTTTTATCTAAAAAATACAATTTATCTTCTTTTACAGATGATAACGGATTCAACTTATATGTTGGAGGTGTATCCCCATTGTGGAACGGTAGTTGGAAATCATTTTTAGAAGGGAATTATACTGGTGCTGTTCATATAGACATTATAAATTATGACGAAGAATTAGCCCAAAATGCTGGATTTGAATATTCCGTCCGCATAATTTATGGTCCTTTCAATTACGTAAAAGAAGAATTTTGAGCCTAAATGCATTAGAAATGACCGTCTGGATACTTTCTCTTATCGTGTCTGTTATAGCCTTATTTATAAGCTGTACCGTAATGTATAGATGAATAAAGGGATGCGAATGCACCCCTTTATTTTAGATAGGGAGAACATTAGGATATTTTCGGTAATACAACTTATAGTATTTAATTTTTCTTTATTCATTATGCTATATATATTCCCATTCAAATCCTTTATGAGTTTTATATTTTGAGTATTTACTGGCATTAGATGCTACTTTTGATATGCTAGCCTGATTAAATCCATTTCGTTGTGCTTCATTTACAGATTCAAATATTCTAATAATTACTCCATCTTTAATTTGTGCAACACGTTTTGACAACTTCCCATTTGTCATTGCTTTACTTATTCTATCATTATGCGTTCCATAATTGATATTATATGAGCAATCGCACCATTCAAGGTTATCAATCTGGTTATTGCTCTTATTTTCATCCTTATGGTTTATTTGTGGTAGGTTGTTAGGATTAGGTATAAAAGCCATTGCAACAAGCCGGTGTACTTTCATCCGTTTTGTTTGCTTATCAACATATATAGCGACACAAGCATATCCATTTTTATCATAAAATTGCTTTAAAGGCTTTGGTAATCCTGTTCTATTGTAATTTAATGATACAATCGTACCATCAGAATGAATTTCATATTTATTACCATTATAAAATGAGAATACTACTATATTTTTTGTTCTCTGACTAACTGTAAAATCACCCATTGGGCGAATCATAATTTGGTTCGTTTTCATAATTTAGTCTTTACGTTCCAAGAACGTTCCGTACTCCTTCATACGGTGGTTAAAAAGTGAATTCTATATTTCTTCTATGATTTACAATGCCAATAGATTTATTATTCCTTGCCTACCAATTCCGGTAATCTTTCTATGGTAGATAATATGTCCATTGTCAGCAACCTCTTGCTTTATATCAAACCAGCCAAGGGTTGCGTATTTGGTGTATGGAACCCATGTTTGATTAACCTTGTACTGAACACCAAGTTCTTTTAAACGGTTATTGAGTTCAATTGCCGATTTAAGACCCAATTCTTTAGCAACTTCCGTACATGTATAGGTCTTATTTACATGGGTAAGAACAGCAACCTGTTTCTCGGCTTCAATACGTGCAGACCGTTCTTCTTTTAGCTTAGTGAGAAGTTCAATACCAAAATCCGGATTATTTAGTATCTGGTCTATAACGTTATCGGTAGCATAGATACCATGCTTTCGGATAGAAGGAAGAACTTCTCCACATACCCAATCTTGAAAAGGTTCTGCTTGTGGCTTGTCTGAACGCATAATAGCTTTGTATAGGTTAGATTCACTTACAAAAATAGCTTCTTGAGTTCTACCAAGTGAATCTATGACCTTAATCAAACTAACCCCATCCGGTTTCAGTCTATTCTTAGTGGATGTAATTTGCAGATCGAGTATCTTGCAAACATCCGCTAGACAAAATAAAGGTTTATCACTTGTTCCGGCTACACGAACTTCACCGAACGATTCATTCTTGAAAATCTGAATATTGTCCATAATAAAGTCTTTTCGTTTGAGGACGTACCGCACTTCTTCATACGGAGATAAAAAGCGAAAGCCATGCAGGGGGGTGTGGCCTACACAGCTTTCTATATCTTAATCCTCTGATTAATTCTAAATTTAATAAGTACAACCCAATGCATTGCAAATATACGGATAATTTTCAAAAGTGACACTTTAAGAGCCATTTTTTTTAAAAAAAGAGAGGTGCAAATACACCCCTCTTACGAAGATACAGCATAACTTCACAGTTTTCCGTATCTTGATTATACATAAAAAGCGTAAGTGCCAAAAACATTTACATCATTATTCTACAAGCTGAAAACAAAATGTCAAAGAGCGATTTATTTAAAATCAAGCATACATTATATATCTTTCAAATAATTATCCACCACTTTAATAAACTCATCTAATGAACGAATAACAACGTACTTGTTACCATTCGCCTCACATTCCTTTTGCCAGTCTTTTTGTACCGGTCTTTGGTATTCTCCCGGCTTTTTCATTTCTACACACAAAGCTCCATAGAAGCGGTTGCTCTTAAGAAGTATCAAATCTGCAACTCCGGGAAGCATACCTTCATCTTTCATATAAGCACCGTTTCTTGCAGAACGTCTTGCAGCATTAGGAACAGCAAACAGCATATTTCTGAGATGGGGATATTTTAAACGGAAATACCTAACACAAGAACATTGTATTTTATGCTCTTCATTTTTGGGCTTACTACGGCTGCTTGCCACACAAGCCTTGGATTTCATCTCTTCGTAAGTCATAACACTTCAACAAGTTTAAAACCAAGTAACATCAATAATTCGTTGAATTTCTCTTTATACCAAAGGGGCTGTGTTTCTTTGGGATTATTAGGATTGACTTGGTTCTCACCGTATAGAAGCCCGGATTCAGTTATAGATTTGAAATGCTTATCTTTACCTTTTGATGATTTCCTTTTAATATCACACAAGATACCTTTCTGAATCGCTCTTTGATTAAACACCTGTGCACTGATAGACAAACCCGCTTCTTTGAGTAATTCTGTCGCTGACTTGAGGATGCCGTGTGACGGAGTATAATCAGGAATAGGAAGTCCAAGAGGTGCAGCTACTTTACTAAGTAAAGACAATTTAGAAGAATTATTTAGATTAAGAACTTCACTTACACCTTTTACCCATTCAAGACTTACCTTAACTTTAGTTGTTAGTGATGGTTCACGTTTTGGCCTTGTTTTTTCTTCGATTGCTTTATGAACAGAATGATGAAACACTTGTCTGTATACATCGAAAACAGGTCGAACTTTACGAGCAATGAAAAATTCCATGCAAGAAACGGAAATTTCATATTCAATCCTTGTACTACCCACTTCGGTTTTTACCGAAGTGCATCTATAGTCCACATTTTCAATGAAATCCTTTTTAAGTGCATCTGTCGCATAATCTCTGCGGCTATACACAAGCATCCAAACTTCATCAATGTTAATTGGAAACTCATTGTCTGATTTTGACAATTCAAGAACTGCGTTAAAATAACGCTTGATTTCGCTTTCGTTACTATCCTTTGATAAAATAATTTCTTTTGTTTCCATGTTATTCTTTTAATTAAAGCCCCGAAGCGCATTCTCTGGGGCACAACCATTATTTATTAACCCATGCCATTTATGTGTGGCTCACATTTATGAGGGATAAGCAGGAGTCGAACCTACACAAGTATCGTCTGATTTCTCGCTTTCGTCCGTAGATTGGCTATCCTACGATCTTTAAACTATTCAACAAATGTATTACTCTCAGCTACGGTCTTGATGACTTCCATTTCTATGTACACTTGAAATTTCCATTCATTAGTCTTAGCACCCTATGACCATTTTATCCCATGTTTGCCCGCCCCATCTTCACAGACCGGGAAAGCATAAAGTTTATAAAGAAATGAATCTAAAATTATCCTCACCGTTAGATTCTTCGTCCGGCATATCATTACCGAAATCCATAGGAATGAACCAATCTGAAATAAATTCTTCCATATTACTCCTCCGTATCTTCACTATAACACGGCATAAGCAATCCGACACTGCTTACACCCTCCATCATACTATCAAAAACAATAGCTTTATTAGTACCCTTAAATGTAGCAACGCACTTGTCGCTTTCAAAAAGAGCTTTATTCAACCGTTGTATAATCTTCATGTCAAACCTCACTTGTGGAAGTGGAGTAGTCTGCGTATTCAAGGCCTCCTGCAAGACTTTTTCCGCATCAGGGTATTTATCAAATGTAGAAAAGTAAAAAAATACTTTATCATTATCCTTGCTGCATTCTATGCCATCTTCGGCAATCATAATATTATCGTATTTCAACATATCTTTGTAGAAGTCAGCGTGAAGAAATTTTCCGTCAAGTGCGGTTATCTCATGATCCTCCAGCCCCGATATTTCGGAAATTCTGTTTTTTGCCAAAATATGTCCGTCACTTGCGTATGCAAATCCGTTTCTGAAATAGATACAACACATTTCAGGCCTGGTAGGGCTATATCCAGAACAAGCAAGATGCATCTGAACTTTCTTGTTAAAGTTGTTTCCTTTTTCTGACATAAATCATTTCTCCTTTGTCTTATTACGTTCCTTAATCATTGCATCAGCTATCTGATAAGCTGTTTTAGCCTGTCCTTCATGATTGTAGTTTATAACACTTTCTTCTTCGGATGGGAAAAACAATGTTACAACTCTGTTCCATAAAGTTCTCCTGCGTTTTGCTGTCATCATTATGCACTTCATTGCTTCAAGCGCAATATGATCGCGCGAAATATTCGATTCCATAATTTTATTGCTTTAATTGATTAATAATTTGTCTTTTGATTTTCTTGTACAGCTTCCCGACAAAACGTCCATGCTTCTCTGTTCCGTCATCGGGCAACTCGTTTTTATAAATATGAAGAAGTAACTGGATGAGAAGCACTTCTTGTTTTGTCAAAGTAAGTTTCATGATAATAACCTAAAGGAGCGATTCTATATCGCAAAGTTCAGCATATATCAACATCAGCCATACTATTATTTGTAACAGGATAGCCATATAATTATCACTGTCATTCTTATAAAACAATATCAAGAAAGATATTGCCATAATGATAAAGGCACTAATTCGTATAATCATTGTTTCAGACATGAAATTTGTTTTGTTCGATTTCAATCTCCATTACTGGAGTATATCAACTTTACATAACCACATAACATCAAAATGGCAAATCGTCCAAATTTTCATCCACTTGTGCGGTAGGCGCATTTACAGACGAAGAAGCGTTCTGAACCTCATAAGGCTTCATGTTACCTATATACGGAACAGCTTTTAGCTCGTCCTCTGTCATGCGTTCACGAACTTCTTTGGCAAGCGACTGTCGTATGCTGTGCGTGTCACCATATTTACCGGGAGACTGGTTTTCCCAAGCAGTGGAGTCAATATACGCGCCTTTGGCTTTCAGGTTATCATCTGCTGATATGAAGATGTTATTGTCTTCAATAGGTATGAAAACACCTCTTTTTGTAGATGTCGCGCCTTTTACAGTTACAACGCAGGAGTTTTTAAATTTTAGTAAATTCAATTTTATGCTATAATTCATAACTTAGTATATATTAAAGTTCTATCTTGTCAAAGTCAATGCCGTGTTCATTCATGAAGTCACCCAAGGCAATGATATTCTCACGAGTGGTGGTGACTTTGAAAGCTCTCGTTAACAGCTCAGGCTGTTGTACTTCGGGATGATTAATAAAAGGAGGTTGTTCGTTGGCTTTTTGTCCTGCCATGGCAAACGGATTGATCGGACGGGATTTGGCTTGTTCTACTTCAGCAGCTTTACGGGCTTCTTCAGCAGCCTTTCTTTCCTGCTCTGCCTTGATGCGCGCCTCTTCTGCTGCTTTGGCACGCTCACGCTGCTCCTTCAGACGGTTGGCATACTGAATGGTGGATGTGATATTGAGCGTATCCATATAATAAGTACGAAGGACATCGAAATCTTCCCCAAACCCCTTCAGCGTGGAAAGTTCGTTCTCGACTTTGGAGAATATGGAATCAATTTCGTTGCATACAGACTTCATGCTTGCGGATTTGTTGAGCCACTCAGACTTGAAAACCTTATTGAAGTCTACAAGGTTAACATTCAATCCATCAAAGTAAGTTTTGATAGTGGTTTTCTTCCTGTCCTTGTATTGATGTTCGTTCTGCTTGACTACAATATCAATCTTGGCAGAACATTCACCGATAAGTTTTACGGTTTCAGTCACAACGTCCTTGAACTCCCCGAAAGGTTTCATAAATTCTTTCTCAATTTCAAGACGTTTGGCATTGAGTGCTTTCGCCGCCTTGTTGAGAGCCGCCTTGTCTTTCTTTGCCTGATCGATATTCTCATTGTTATAATTGGAAATATCATACATTGGCAAAGCAGCTTTTACCATATCTCTGATTTGCTTTGCGTTGGTAGTAAGACTACCTAACGTCTTTTCACTGACGATTAGTTCAAGATCGTTTTCCTGGATTGCTATCTGTGTATTCATTGTTCTATATTTTTATTAGTCCCATCCACCATTATTGTACATAGACAAATGGGAAGAATCTAAATTCGTTTTCTGAATAGCTTCTAAAAGCTTTTTCTTGGTTTCCCGGCACATGTTGTAACCATATCCTTTATACCGATATGTACGCTCCCATGTGCTAATTGGGAAAGGTATATTTTCATCAATAACCAACCTTTTCATGTGAAGATGCTCGAAAAAATTTTCGTGATGGAGCAAACGATATTCGTAACCGACTATTCCTTTGGATGAAAAAGGAATATCATCATCGTCGTCGCTATATTGGGGCTTCTTGAAATAAGCCATTTTTGCAACGGTGAAATCAAAACTTCTAAGAATTTCCTCCGGCGTACCAAATTCGGATTCAATAAATTCAATCCAAACTTTTTCACCGTCTTTCTGAAAGGCGCAAACCTTTTTATTACGATATTTGAATTTCCAACCATCTTTCACATAGCTATCGCTATTGAATAAATCAACAGCATCTTGGAAGTCATCGTTGCTTTCAAAGAATACATCTATATCTTTTACACGTTCACCGGAAAGGATATTCTTAAAACACCCGCCTGCAATGAACCCATTGTGACCTTCCATATATTTGTCAAGCCATCTGATTTGCCAAAAGTTGTCTGGGGTGTTTTCTTTATAACTTGTATTCATTGTTCTATATCGGCTATTTGGTTAATAATATCGTCTGCCATACGAATGCGTTTCTCCATTTCTGCAAAAACCTTTTCATCTGGTAGTATGCGAACAATATGGATAGGATCTTTTTGGAAAGGATTGTAAGCAACAAAATCCGTCCAGATTGCATTACAGCACATCATGTGAGCCATACACTGATAGAAGTATTCATATTTGACTTTGAGGAGCGAATCATTGTCATAAACTTCACTTTTGTACTTCATGAAAGTATTTTGGGAAGGAGATTTTATTTCTATACATCCACGCTCCCCAGATTCTTCATCATAAAAGACCCCGTCAGGACTACTGGCAAAGTTGGGGATAGTGGGGTGCTTACATGACCCCACTTCTACAATATGCCTTCCTGTTAACCTTGAATACAAATTACGTGCGCTTGCTTCCTGCTCTGTTCCGAATCTCATTGCTTTGCTCTCTACATTAACAGCAGACAAATACTCGGCAAATGCAATATCATCGTTTACAATCTCAGGATTCATAGCTCTTTCTGCCGCAACTTGGAAAATGTAATTCTTGGCAGTATCGCTGAACATGTCACTTCTGCCGCTTTTCATAAGCAAGCCGATACTACTACCAGTAATGTTACCAAGGCGACATCTAAACCAGTCAAGTGACCTTTGTTCTGCATTTTCTATCATAACAACGTTTTTTGAATAGGTTTATCATTTGCTTTAGTTTGGGGCTGATTTACCGGCTGTTCTGCTTTTGGTTGTTCTTCCACACCTGCGGCTTTTGCTGCGATTTCGGCAAGTTTGCTAGCTTTAGATTCTTTATCTGTGACATCCTCATATTCAGTAAACTTAACTTCTTGTTCTTCTTGCGTGTACATTGCACCCAATTGGGCTGGAAAAGCTTCACGTAATGCTTGAACCTTGGCAATCTTGGAAATCATGGTAGATTTTTTTTCATTCCATATAGACTGCTTTTTATCGTATTCGGAAAGATTTACTTTCGCTACAATAGGGAATTTACGGTCAGAACGATAAACTTCACACCACCCACCAACAAGAACATCTGTTTTTTCATTATAGAAGCATCCTTCCACCTCTACAATTTGATTGTCTCTAACTAGAATAATACCGGCTTTGAAACCTTCATATTGCTCACTCGCATCAGCACGTTTGAAAAACGCTTCTTTACTGACAATCATTTGCGCCGGTTGTTGTCCGAATTTTACAAGAAATGCTTCATTCAAAAATGGATTAAGCTGGTTGAATTTACAAATACTGATAAACTGTACAATATCTTGGTCAGAGACCTGCCCGTTACCTTTTGTCAGATAGTTGCGTACAATATCAAATGACAACGCCACATCACTACCTGCAACTTGGTAAATAGTCTTGCCTTTACCAAATATTGCCAATGCATCATTTTCTTGCTTTGTTAACTTGTTTTCTTCCATTACTCTTAATATTTAAAGGTTTAACAATATCTTGATAACCCCTGCGCTAAGCAAAGGCTGGTTCTTTCTTCTTCTAAGATTTTATCAGTATATCCTGACGAAAGTTTTGAAATGCGTAATTTTAAATTCTGATCAATCTGTCCTTTAACATCGGATATATCTTCCTTGATAAGCTGAATAATTTCTTCCTTAGACGAATACCCGTATTCAGGAAGATATTCAAGTTTACATGATTCAACTTTTTTCAGTTCTTCTTCCAATTGATATAGTTCATCATACATTCTGTTCTCTTTTATAGGTTTCATAAACAATGCCTACAGCAGCCAACAATTCTTTCATTCTTGAATTTTTCTGTTCCACGGCATCATACATGGATGCTTTAAATTGAACTTCAACAGTATAATTGACAAGTTCTTCGTGACTCATAGCCAACAGTTCTTCTTTTGTTTTCATTGCTCTTATGTGCATTTAGTTATACATATTTTACTTTTAGTATTACATCTACCGGATTATCCTTCATTGAAGAAAAAGCGTCAAGTACCTTTTCCTTAGTAATCCTAATCGGAATGTCTATAATTCTTTCCTCTACAACTGAAACAGGAATCTTACTACCATTATATGTCAACAGTGTAATTGATTGAATTACATACGGACGTTTTTTATTCATCTTCATGTTCTAATCTTTTACTGTGCTTCTCTATATATATTGAAGAACAAGAAAAAATAAAAAATGAAATCCAAAACCAAACATTATCAGGATTGGCAAGCAATATTACCATAATCAATGATAAAGCCCAAATAGTTAAAATTGGTGTTCTTTTCATAACTTATTGATTATCTTTTTATTATGATGTAAAACTACTTTATTTTTGACTTTTACCCAAAAATTATACTTTGAAAATACTTGTCATTAACATGATATAACAATTTGATAATCAGTGTTTTAAAGAAGCATACTTCACTACATCATAAGCATTACAATACCATCTTCCATTTTGGCGATTGGCAGGTTTCTTTTCGGCTCGTATCGCCCCAGAACCAACTAAACGAAACAGACGAGATCTACCTCCAACTATATCAGCAGCCTCACGTTGACCAAAAGTCTTATCATTAAGGACTATCTTCAATACATCTTCATCAATCATATCTATTCTTTGAAAAGGTTATTCTTATGGGCATATTGGATAAATTCAGATTTCTCGTGAATATCCAACTTTAAATAAACCGATTTAATATGGTTTTTAACTGTATGAGGGGAAAGATAAAGCCTTTCTGCAATATCCTCATTATTAAAGCCTTCATATACCAACTGCATAACTCTCATTTCCGCATCTGATATACGGCAGTTGAATTGTGGACAGCAAATAACGCCCTCATATCTGCATTCACCACGCATAGGACATCTCACACGTTCAAAATTGAATCCACCTTTTTTATCTATATCCCTGCTAGTATTATCCAACTCTCCAAAATTGCACTTGCAAAATCTATTTACCATAAGAAATTGAAAGTATGGGATATTATGCGAGCTTCTGCTATAACATTCCATTAATGCTTTATACGCTTCAGGATAACACTCCCTTATACGTTCGAGGATATCTTTCACAAGAACAGTTTCTTTATCTGTTATCGGTTTATTGCTTCCGTCAGGAAACATGCACCAAAGCTCATCTTCAAATATGTAAAACTCCAAATCCTTCATCATTCCACACATTTTAGTCGGACCATAGATTTTCAGGAGATATCCCTGTTATTTCAGAAAGGGCAGCGATATGTTCTGGGTTATTAGGCTTCATTCCATATACAACCCAGTTTCTTACAGCAGTAAAAGACACTCCTGTCTTTTTTATCACCTCGTTGATAAACTCAGTTTTGGGATGAGTAGCATTTGGAAGATTTGAATAATAGTCCTTTAAGGTTATTTTATCACCTTCACAAAGCTTTTTGGTTGTTTTTAAATCATCTTTCATTATCTTTGTAGTGTTATATAATTAATAGCAATGCAAATACATCCATTTTGAGGATAAAATGAATGTTTTTATATTTAAATATCCTTAAAATGGATAATAAAAATCACTTGTATGGATAATGGAGAAGAAAACAGGCTGAAACAGTTCAGAATTCACATGAACATGACGCAACAGCAAATGGCTGATCTACTTAAGGTCGGTCAGAATACCTATTCAAGAATAGAGAATGGAGTTACAGCTTTCAAGGATGTATACAAAAAAATAATAGAGGATAAGTATCATCTCACAACAGGATGGTTATCTGGTGCTGATGTACCTATGTTTAAAAAATACGATGCGGTAGCTGGAATTATAGAAAAGGGTATTTCTGGAAGTAATAAAGAGAAGCTAAAAGAAAAGATTTTAGAAGAACTTATAGAACAAAAACTGGAAGGTAAAAGTGATTCCATTTCTATGAGCAGAGAAGTTTTTGAACAGATATCAAGACTTACTGAAACCGTGTTGTCTCAGCAAAAAACTATAGAATCAATGCAGGAACAGAATAAAAAATTTCTTGCCCAGCAGGAAAATGTTGTCAGATGTGCTCATGTAAGTGGGTCGGATATTTCAACAAGCGACATAAAGAACCAAAATATTAATAAGGGAATAAGATGAATATATCAGATGAAGGAATAGCTATAAGCAATCGTTTTTTTAAAGCTATAGCAATATTAAAAGAACAGAAAAAGATTAGAGGGCTTCAGACTTTCACTAGAAAACACAATTTGAACAGATGGAATGTGAACCAAGTAAAGTTTTATCCAGGTCGAAGTGTGTTAAAACCTGAATGGATTGTATATATACATGAAGATTACGGGATTTCTGTAGAATGGATAGTACTAGGGAAAGAACCTATTTTTGATCCAAACTGGAAAGAGCATAAATAAAAAATGTGCAAGAACTTATCCTTGCACATTTTTTGATAACTTGCAACATGCTATATTACAAGCAATTAATCTATAAACTGGATAAACATTCGTAATGAATAGGTCCCGGGTTCGAGTCCCGGTTTCGGCTCAAGAAGCGGTAGAATACCGCTTCTTTTTATTTTATATAGTTCTCTTTTTCCATATAATAAAGTCCTTCTCCACGGTCACCATTTTCTAAATCAGTTAACTCTACTTTAAATATTCGGTAGGGGAGAATATTTTTCTGGTGTTTGGGCATATCCACGGTCAGCAGATAGGCATTACCGTATTCAGTAGCATTGAAGTACTCTTTTATCTCTTGTTTCATCAGAACAGGTACTTCTTCTCCATCTATCCAAACGATAGCTTTTAATTTGTCAGCCGATGGTGCCAGCAAAACGCCTTTGGCTTGTTTGCTTAAACCTGTTTGCTCAA
>ERZ857955.1442-NODE-1442-length-18689-cov-3.149190_pt1 | contig 18689 bp, 13 predicted proteins | sample MGYA00519956_ERZ857955 | MGnify/ENA primary metagenome ERZ857955 (study PRJEB31778, sample SAMEA3449378) | human gut metagenome | biome: human gut; feature: human-associated habitat; material: faeces | place: United Kingdom | collected 2010/2012 ...
CTTGTAGCCCGCGTCGGCGGCGAGCTTTTCGGCGGCCTGAGCGGCGGCGAAAGAGCTTTCGGCCTTGGCCTTGGCGGCTTCAGCCTTTTCCTTGTTGGCCGCGTTCTTCGCGTCGGCTTCGGCCTGGCTGGTAAACATGGACTTCACGGGGTTGTCCGTCCATTTGCCGGGGCTGGCGATGAATGCCTTGATTTCCTTGGCGATAGGCAGGTTGGTGCCTACGACGCCCTTCTTGGCGTCCTGAGCCTGGATATACGCGATAGTCTTAAATGGAGCCTTCTCGGCTTCCACCTTCATGATCGCGTTGGACTTATCGATCGTTTCTTTATAACTGGCCGGAGCGCCATTGATGAAAATGCAGATGGCCGCGATGAGCAGAGCGAAACCAAGCCAAATGGCCCAGTAGTCTTCCTTCTTCCACAGGTCTGACCAGTGCGATTGAGCTCGGTCTACGACCACGTTGCTGTTTTCATTTGCCATAACAGTCTCCTCCTGGCTTTGGGCATGTGCCGAAAGCCAAATCTGTTTTGGTGAAAAAGTTCACCGATTCCTCTGCCTGTGAGCGGTTGTGGAGTTTACGGCTCCACAGACCAGACGCCTTTAGTCCGACTAATAACAGGACACGGTCTATTGTCAACCGAATGAATGTAATAGCGGGTTATTGGGGAACGAATACGGAGCGGAGAGAAATAAGCCTTGTATATGAACACAATAGACTGAATGCTCAATCAAAGGGGGACAAATTTGATATGATTTGGACAAGAGAGCGCATATGGAACGGTATATAGGGCACAAAAACGGATAAGTGATTCTGCTTTTTTCTGTTTGTATGGTTTTAACATATTTATATTGTTATGTTATATTGGATAAGCGCTTCTCCCTTCCCTTCTGGAGTTCCGACCCCATAAGGCCCATCATGCTCTGGAGTTCACCAGGGAACTCTTGAGAGACGCCATCCCTAGGAAGGGCTCTTTTGAAAAAAACTCGAGAGTTCCATGCCGCAAGAACCTGGAGACGTGGGGGGATAAAAAAAGAACGGGATGCGATGGAATCAGGGAGAACGGCGCGGCATCATCACACAGATGCAGCTGTTGTCGACAAGAAAAGAGGACGGTCATCAGCCCCTTTCAACCGCAACGCGACAGCAGGGCAACGAGAGAAAGGTACACAAGGGCAATGTGTTCGGTACTGAATCCAGAGGCTGAACTCATGGAGTCGCCGTTTATGATGCAGCGAGGAGAATTCGGTGTGCACTCTCTGTCATAGGGCAATGCAGATTTGCATTGCCCTATGAAGCGATACGTCATCATCCGTAGGCTGTTTCTTGTCCATGCGGAAGCGTCACGGCTTCGAGGATAGTTTATTGCCTGTATTTTCCTGTAGATAGCTTCAATTATTCGTGCGGGGACTGTTTCAAACCGTACAGTGCAGTCGGGTAGGAGGGGGTTACCAGACGTTATAATGCACTTTCTGTTCGTCGTAACGTTCCTTATGCGAGAAAGGCGTCTCGGAATAGCCGAGGATGGCAAGGCCGAGCGGCGATACGGTATCCGGAAGATTAAAGAGCTCACGGAAAGCCTGTTCCCGTTCGGGGACGGGGTGGACGCCGCACCAGAGCGAAGCCAGCTCCTTGGCGCGTGCCGCAAGCAACAGGTTTTCCATAGCGGCGGAGCAGTCCTGCACCCAGTATTTGCCATAATTGGCCGACGTGGTGTCCCCGCACACGAGGATGGCGAGCGGAGCCTGCTTGATCATGCCCGCATATGGATGAAAATCCGGAATCTTATCCAGTTTTTCGCGGTCCGTGATGACCACGAACCTCCACGGCTGGATGCCCCCCGCAGTAGGCGCGGACATGGCGGCGCTCAGCAATTCTTTGACGAGATCTTCTCCGACGGGCCGGTTCAGGAACTGGCGGATGCTGCGGCGAGTATGGAGGACTTCAAAGGCATCCATAAGAACGCTCCTTTCATTGGGTTTGTGTTCGTTGCACCATACCAGAACCGTTTTTGTTGCACCAGAGCCGATTTGCCGGGCTCCTCCAATGGAGATGCCGTGTAGCCCGCACGGATGTTTGGATATTCTTTTTCGGCGCGTCAGGGCTTGTCACTGCGTTATCATGCGTGTATTCTTTCCGGTCTGGACAAAGAAACGAGGGGGTTCGTTCCTGCTGTGTTCGTACCCCGGACGTATTTCGTTTGCTGGCTTTTTTTCTTCATTCTTTTTCGTGATAGCGTGTTTTGAAGGAGTTTTTATGGCTGGTTTGCCGGGTCCCGGAGATCGTATTGAAGCCCGTTGCACTCGCTGCAATGACATTACCGGGCATGTCATCGTCGCCCTTGTCGGCGGGGAAATTGTCAAGGTGGAATGCCGCGCCTGCGGAAGCGTGCATAAGTATTACCCGCCTGCGACTCCCAAGGAAGCGAAGGGAAAGACGGCCGTTTGCCGCGTAAAGGCCGGTGAGACCCGTAAGGAGGCCGTGAATTCCTTCAAGCCCACCTCCACGCCTTCGACGGCCGCCGCATCGCCCGCCGCCGTGTCCCGGGCCGCCGCCAAAGCGCAAAAGGCCGCTGAGGACATGGAGCAGAATTGGCAGCGCACCATGAACATGACCGCCGCTTCCGCCCGCCCCTACGCCATGAACGAGTCCTTCGCCGTCGGCGATGTTATCGATCATCCCAAGTTCGGCAGCGGCGTCGTGCAGGAAATCTTTCCTCCCGATAAGATGCAGATCCTCTTCCGCGACGGCGCCAAGATGCTGCGCTGTGCGTGCTGAGGGGCAGTAAAGAGATTTTGAGATTGGGGAGAGGAGCACCCCACGGTTCTCCTCCTCCCCAAAAACTGCCGGCGCGGCTCGCACCCACCCCTCCTCTCCCAAGACTTTTGTAAGGGTCGACGGAGGGCGGGGTATTGAGAGAAGATTCACCTTTGGCGCACGTCCCCCGGAGCCGCGCCAAAAGAAAAACGGTTTTGATGCGAAGGGGCTCCTGACGAGCCGCCTCCCCACCAGTCAAAGTTTTGCGGGTGGGGGTCCGGGGGAGGGAGCGTGTGGGTGTCCCCCACTTTTGAAAAAAGCTCCCTCCCCCGGTCTTCCCTCCCCAGCGAGGGAACCCGTGCACGAAGCATCCATCGTCGCAGGCATGATGCATATCCTCGAAGACGAGGCCAGACGCCACAACGTGAGCAGGATCACGCGGGTGCGGCTTTCGGTGGGGCTGTTCACGGCGGTGGAGCCCAAAACGCTGGAAGCGTGCTTCGAGCTGTACGCGGAAGGCACGGCGGCGGAAGGGGCCGAACTGGACATCACGACCGTCCCCGCCGAAGGGCGCTGCCTTGAGTGCGGGCACGGATTTCCCATGACCTCGCCGCGCTGCCGCTGCCCGGAATGCGGAAGCCTGCGGCTGGAAGGCAAGGGCGGCCGGGACTTCCTCATCACCGGCATCGACGCCTGCTGACACCCCAGATTGACTGCGAAAGTTCGTAAGGAATATGCCATGAGCCGTTACATGATCGAATCGGTCCCGGAAAAGTGCAAGGCGTGCCGCCGCTGCGAAATCGCCTGTATCGCCGCCCACCACGGCCTGACCTTTAAAGAGGCCCTGAAAAAGCGCGACGAACTCGTCGCCCGCGTCCATGTCGTCAAGAGCGGCTCGGTGAAGTCGCCCATCTCCTGCCGCCAGTGCGAGAACGCCCCCTGCGCCCGCATCTGCCCCACCGGGGCGCTCCAGCAGGACGACGGCATCGTGACCATGAACGCCCAGATCTGTTCGGGCTGCCAGCTCTGTATCATGGCCTGCCCCTACGGCGCGATCTCGCTGGAATCCATCGGCCTGCCCTCCGCCACGTCGGAAACGATGGCCCAAAAGAGTATGCGCTCCGTGGCCGTGCGCTGCGACCTGTGCAAGGACTGGATGAAGCGCGAGGGCAAATCCGTGCCCGCCTGCGTCGAAGCCTGCCCCGTCCACGCCCGAAGCGTGGTGCAGATAGGCTGATCCCAGCGCAATCATTGATGGTGTAAGCGTGCCGGGGCGGGGCTCCGGCACGCTTTTATTCACCGGGCATTTATGGTACAGGGCACGGATTATGAGCGAATCCATCGGCATTATTGCAGGAAGCGGACAATTCCCGCGCCTCGTGGCGGAAGACGCCAAGGCGGCGGGTTATGGCGTTGTGGTCTGCGCCTTCCACGGCTTCACCGATCCCGGCCTTGAAGCGCTGGCCGACGCGTACACGACCGTCTATCTGGGCCAGTTCGACAAGGTGATCGACTACTTCCGCAAGCACGGCGTCCGCAGGCTGTGCATGGCCGGAGCGATCAACAAGCCGCGCGCGCTGGACTTGCGCCCGGACTTCCGGGCGGCGCGCATCCTCTTCTCCCTCAGGGGCAAAGGCGACGACGCGCTGCTCCGGGCCATCATGGCGGATCTGGAAAAGGAAGGCTTCACGCTCATCCAGGCGGCGGAACTCTCCACCTCCCTGCTCTGCCCCGAAGGCGTCCTGACCCGGCGCGGCCCCTCAGCCGAGGAGATTGCGGAAATCGACTACGGCTGGCCCATCGCCGAAGCGCTTGGCCGGTTTGACATCGGCCAATGCATCGTGGTCAAACAGGGCATGGTGGTGGCCGTGGAATGCCTCGAAGGCACGGACGCCGCCCTGCGGCGCGGCGGCGAACTGCGCGGCGAAGGTTGCGTGGCGATCAAACGCTTCAAGCCCAAACAGGACGAACGCGTGGACTTGCCGTCCATCGGGCTGCAGACCGTGCGCCTCCTCATCGAACAACACTACCGCTGTCTTGCCGTGGACGCGGGCAAAACGCTCTTTTTCGACAGGGCCGAAGCGCTGGCCCTTGCCGACAAGCATAACTTCTGCATCGTCGCGCTGACCGAAGACTCGTTCGGGAAGCTGCGCCTTCAGGCGAAAGCCGACTAGACACACGAAACCCGAGAGGAAACCAAGTATGGGCAAGGCCGACCGTTATCAGAAACTGTACCCCGTCACATGGGATCAACTCCACCGCGACGCTAAAGCGCTGGCATGGCGCCTTCTGGAACAGGGACCGTTCAAGGGCATCATCGGCGTCGCGCGCGGCGGGCTTGTCCCGGCCGCCATCGTGGCCCGTGAGCTCAACATCCGTCTGGTCGACACCCTGTGCATCTGTACCTATCAGGGCCGCGAACAGACCGGCGGCGAAGAAGTCCTCAAGGCCATCGAAGGCGACGGCGACGGCTGGCTCGTCGTCGACGACCTCGTGGACACCGGCAACACCGCCACCATCATCCGCAACATGCTCCCCAAGGCCCATTTCGCCACCCTGTACTCCAAGCCCGCCGGAAAGCCCCTCGTGGATACCTTCATCACCGAAGTCAGCCAAGATACGTGGATTCTTTTCCCGTGGGACTCCGAAGTGCAGTATACCGCCCCGCTGGTGGAACAGAACTAGGCGTTAAGACGGGAAGCCCCCGGCAGACGGCATTATAAAAAAAGAAAACCGGGACAGCCTCGCGCAACAGGCTGCCCCGGTTTTCCGCATAGGAGAGAAGGAAGGATGGCCGTCGGCTTCGTTGCTGTCGGACACCGAAAGCCTTCGGGAAATGTCTCCGGATCGGCAGCCCGTGACTGCCGCCAATCCGGGGCTCCGCCCTTCCCGCCGGGTTGGCCGGAAGGGCGAAGCGGTTTGGGAGGGAAGGATGCCAAAAGGCAATCCGTGCGGAGGAGCTTCAGCCGCGCGGCGCGAAACGCATCCTTGGTTTCCCCTCCCGGTTCAGCAAAGCCTGTTCTTAGAAAGCGTACCGCATGTTGACGGAAGCCTTGTAGGCGTTGCGGTTGGTGTTGTCGAGGACGTTGCCCCAAACGCCGTCGTTGAGGCTCAGGTGGATGTACCCGAGTTCCACGGCGAGGGTCAGATCCTTGTAGATCTGGTAGTCGGTGTCGAAGGTGGCTTCCCACGCGCCGTCCTTGGTGGTCAGGTAGGTGGAGCCCACCATGCTGCCGGTGGCATCAGGATAGCTGGCATGGAAGGTGGTCATACCGGCGTTCGCGGGCATGTTCTTGTTGTTGGTACCCCGATAGTAGCCGACCTGAATGGCGTGAGTCAGGTTTTCCATGAAGGAGATGTCCTTCATGCGGAGCGCGACGCCCCACGTGCCCACGGGGCTGGTGCCGAGGATGGTATCGCTGGAAATGCCGTAACCGCCGTCAAAGCCGAAGGAAGAACCGGACCAGCCGGCGTCCACGGTGGGCATACGTTCGGAGCCGTCATACGGATTGGAGTTGTCACCGGAGCCGTACCACAGGAGCAGGCCGGGAACGCCGAAATCAAGCTTGTATTCCGCGATGGCGGAAGCCAGCCAGCCGCTGCGCTTCAAGTCGATGGTCTTGCTGGTCGCGCCGTCGTATCCGCTGAGCGAACGGACCGTGCCCATATCCACGGAGCCGTAGTTGAAGTCACCGGCGAGGCGGAAGGGGCTGAACGTGGTCATTTCACCCGTGATGCCGACCCACCATGCGTTGCCTTCGCTGCGGTTGCCTTCAAGCGTGGTCAGATCGCTGCCGCTGGGGAGCACGGGGAGCATCCCGGCGCGCATGTCATCGATGTCACCCTTGGCGTCGCCACCAAGGCTGCGGCTGCCCACGAAACCATACATGCCCCAAGGCGTGATCTTCACACCGTCAAAGGTCAACGGCAAGGTCAGGCCAACGAAATCCATGGCGTTGTTCTGATCGTCATGCCACTTGCCATAACCATTGGTGTTGTCGTTTTCAGCGCGCAGCCAGAAGAGGTTCGCGCCGACGTTTTCGGTGAAGTTGCCGCCGATAGTGATGCCCGCGCCGTCGCCGTCGAGCACGGCGGAACCGGCCACGAAGCCAGGCATCACGAAGGGCTGCAAGCCCATGCGGACCAGCACGTCGGTTTCGGGGATGGCCCAGTCGATGTAGGAGTAGCGCACTTCAACGGTCCTGCCGTCCGTGCCGAGGGAAGCGCCGTCCTTGGCATGGCCCCAATGCGTGTCGCCGATTTCAAAATAAACGACGCCCTTCAAGCTTTCAGACGCGATCACGTCGATCTGGGTGCGCAGGCGCTGCGCCGCGCCGAAGCGGTCGCTGCTGTTGTGCTTGTCGAACGAATCGTTCGTATACTCAAAACTGAAGTCCCACATGCCCTTAGCCTTGATGTCGGCTGCATTGGCGGCGGAGAATGCGGAGCAGATAAGCCCGGCCGCAAGCAGAAGCGTGGTGAGTCTCTTCATGACGAAAATCTCCTTTCTTCATGGTGAAGGTTGGGGTATTTCCGACCTCTTCCTCTCAGAGCCGGAAACACCAAAAGCTTCAGGATCCGAGGTGAAGCTTTCAAGGGCATTTTCTCTCACCGAAATAAATATTCAATTATTTGTACGATCTTTATAACAAGCCTCTAACGAAGGCTCTCTCGGCCCCGCTTGCAAAAAGAAAAAAGAGGGGCTCCGCGACACGCCCCTTCCCGCTTTTCCTTGCCCCCCAAGGCAAAACCGAAAGGCCCTTTCCACCGGCCCCCGCCCCTCTCATATTAGACCTATCCCTTGCCTGGAGATGACGGTTCCACTCCGGCGGATGCAGAAGCGCATCCCTAAGCCCGCCTCCCCGCACGATGCCGGAACAGGGCCAGCCCGAGGAACAGGTTCAAAAGCAGGCTCACACCAAGCACCGCCCGGAACAGGACCGGCAAGGCCCACAGCGATTCGCTGAATCCGGACGGGGCGACCTCGCGTTCCACCGTACCTCCATCGGAAAGCGTGATTGTCATGGGATGGGAAACCTTATGCCCCATGTTGTCCGCAACCACGATGGTCCATGTGCCGGGCTTGTCCGGAAGGAACGCGAATCTTCCCTGAGCGTCCGTACGCCCGTTCTGAAACTCCACATCCGCGCTGTCCGGGCCGTACAGCTTCGCTTCGGCATACGCCGCCACGTCGCCCGTGGAATACGAGAACTCCACCACACGGGCATCTCCGGACGCCAGCTCCTTCGCCAGCAGCGCGTGAGCCTGCGCGTCCGCGGAAAACCAGCCCAGAACCAACAGGGCGGCCAACACTACACGTCTCAACATATCTTCTCCTTGGAAAGGGAACACCGGAAACGGAGCCTCCGGGCACTCCACTTTCATCTCACACTCAATCCGCATCGGGCTTTCCCCATCCAGCCGGGACACCCGCGCATCCTTCCCACGAACAATGCCGCCGGGCCGCGCCCCGACACAGCAGAAACGCTCTTTCCTAGCGCCCCGCCGGGAGACGTATTCCCAACGGAAAATTTCCATACCGCCCCACCCTCCATCGGCCCTTATGGAAATTTTTGGAGGGGGAGAGGAGGGGTTTGGGGAGGGGCGAGGGAACCGTGGGGGTGCTCCCCCTTCTTCAGAAAGGTTCCCTCGCCCCTCCACAGCCTTCCTTTTCCCTGCTCCCTACTTCATCACCGGGAAAACATAGGTAGCGCGCATGTTGCGCTTGTCGGCGCTCCCGTCGGTGAGCTTTTCGGTAACTTCGGTACGCAGCATCCACAGGCCGGGCTTGGTCACCTTGAACGACGCCATGCCGTCCGCGCCGGTTTCAGCCTTGGCCATGTAGGCATCCTGCTCGGCGCTGTACCCGTCGTAGGTCAGGCCAAGCGGGGCCTTTACCGGCTTGCCGTTCAGCAGCACTTCCGCCTTGATGTCGTCACCGGCCTTGATGTCGGCGGGATTCGTCAACAGCACGATCTCAAGATCGTGCCCCAAGACCTTCTTGTACAATCCGTCATTCGCGGCGGGATTGAGCATGGTCTTGGCGAACTTCTCATACTTGCCGACCTTGATGACCTTCTTGCCCTTGGCTTCGAGATCCTTGCGGCCGCCCTCCAGCACGCCTTCGGTCGTGTCGCTCCAGGTCTGCGGCAGACGATGCCCGACGATCATGGCGGGGCCGTCCGCAGGGAGGGCCGCCTTGCCCACAAGCGCCTTCACCTTGGCGTCTTCGGCAAGCTTCACGGGCTCCTTGGCGTTGCCCTGAATGAGTTCGACCACCACGGTCTCCACCGGCTCGGCCTCTTCGCTGATCATGAATACGTGCGCCGCCTGCGCCTGCACGCCCACGCTTTCGCCCTTGGCGGCCTGTGTTTTGTCGGGTTTGACGATGAATTCATGCGCGGAGGCAAGAGTGGCGGTCCCAACGAGGCAGAGTGAACACATCCCAGCAAGCAAAACTTTGAAAAGCATGGCGAACTCCTTGTTTTGAATAACACGGCACAATATTGTGTTATCTTTTTTAAAAATGTATTACCCGGAAAAATGATTTTCCGTCAATTCAATTTTTATTTTATTTCCGCATGTTATAATCATTTACCCAACAATTCCGACACTGTTCGTACTTTTTTTAAAAAAATAACACGTATACTCGGCGACACACACCCGTGCCCTGAAAAACAGGCTCCTCCTTCCAAAAGCCATCATCGGCGCGGGGTTGCAAAATGACAAAAAGGCAACTGCTTGCCTTTGTTCAGCTATCCGCGTAGATTATCCCCTTTCGCGCCAGCCGGCCCGGTTGGGGTGCGCCCCTCGGCTTCAACGCAGTCCAGACAAAAGGGAAGCATATGAACCTCACACAGAAAATCATCGGCAGTCACCTTGTTTCCGGCACCATGACGCCCGGAAGCGAAATCGGTCTGCGCATCGACCAGACCCTGACCCAAGACGCCACCGGGACCATGGCGTGGCTCCAGTTCGAAGCCTTGGGCATCCCCCGGGTCAAGACCGATATTTCCCTGAGCTACGTGGACCACAACACGCTCCAGATGAACTTCCGCAACCCTGACGACCACCGCTTCCTGCGCACCGTGGCGGCCAAATTCGGCGGCGTGTACTCCGGGCCCGGCACCGGCATCTGCCACCAGCTCCACCTCGAAAACTTCGCCAAGCCCGGCGCGACCCTCGTGGGCTCCGACAGCCACACCCCCACCGCGGGCGGCATCTGCTCGCTCGCCATGGGCGCGGGCGGGCTTTCCGTCGCGCTGGCGATGGCGGGCGAACCCTACTATATCCCCATGCCCAAGGTCGTGCGCGTCTTCCTGACCGGGGCGCTCACCGGATGGGCCTCCGCCAAGGACGTCATCCTCGAACTGCTCCGCCGCCGCACCGTCAAGGGCGGCGTGGGCCGCGTGTTCGAGTACGCCGGGCCCGGCGTCGCCACCCTCTCCGTGCCGGAACGCGCCACCATTGCCAACATGGGCGCGGAACTCGGCGCCACGGGCACCCTCTTCCCCTCCGACGGCGTGACCCGCGCCTTCCTCAAGGCCATGGGCCGCGAAGCCGACTGGCGGGAACTCGGCCCTGACGCCGATGCCGCGTATGATGAAGAGGAAGCCATCGATCTTTCCGCGCTGGTCCCGCTGGCCGCGCAGCCGCACATGCCCGACCGCGTGGTGCCCGTGGCCGAACTCGACGGCCTGCCCGTCGAGCAGGTCTGCATCGGTTCCTGTACGAACTCCTCCTACGCGGACCTCAAGCTGGTCGCGCAGATCCTCGACGGGCACCGCATCAATCCCGGCACCGACGCCATGATTTCCCCCGGCTCCAAGCAGGTGCTCACCATGCTGGCGCAGGAAGGGCTCCTTGAGCCGCTCATCGGCTCCGGCGCACGCCTGCTCGAATGTTCCTGCGGCCCGTGCATCGGTTCCGGCGGCGCACCCGTCACCTCCGGCGTAAGCGCCCGTACCTTCAACCGCAACTTCGAGGGGCGCAGCGGCACCAAGGACGCCAAGGTCTATCTGGTCAGCCCCCTGACCGCCGCCCAAGCCGCCCTGAACGGCAAGTTCACCGATCCCGCCACATGGGGGACCCCGCCCGCCAAGCCGGAACTGCCCGCCGATCCGCCGTCCATCCGGCACCTGTTCGTGTTCCCGCCGGAAAACGGTGACGGCGTCGAAGTCCTGCGCGGCCCGAACATCGTGGCGCTGGAGAAATTCCCCCGCCTCGACGCGTCCGGAGACGTGCTCGAAGCCAACGTCGTGATCCGCCTCGGCGACAACATCACCACCGACCACATCATGCCCGCGGGCGCGGAAATCCTCGCCCTGCGCTCCAATATCCCGGCCATTTCCGAGCACGTGTTCGTGCGCGTGGACCTCGATTTCGTGAAGCGCGCCCGCGCCGTCTCCGAAGAGGGAGGCAACGGCGTCATCGTGGCTGGCGAAAACTATGGTCAGGGCTCCAGCCGCGAACACGCGGCGCTGGCCCCTCGCCATCTCGGCATCAGAGCCGTCATCGCCCTGTCGATGGCCCGCATCCACCGCGCCAATCTCGTGAATTTCGGCATTCTGCCTCTGGTCTTCGTGAACAGGGAAGATTATGCTAAGGTCGCTCAAGGTGCGGATATCCGCATCCCGCTCACGGAAATCACGCCCGGCGGCGTGACGAACATTGAGATTGCGGGCGTGGGCGTTCTTCCTGTAAGGAATGATCTCTCGGCGGCCGAACTGGACATCATCCGGTCCGGCGGCCTGTTGAACGCCGTAAAAGAAAAAATGTAAGCCGGATCCCGGGAAGCCGTGCGGGGCGCCGTACGGCTTCCCGGGGCCCGTAACCTTTGAACTGGAGCTGTCATGCTGGATCTCATTCGAGCCAACGCCCAATCGTGGGGCGTCAAAATCGCCTTTGGCATCATCATTCTGGTCTTCGTCTTCTGGGGCGTCGGCGGCCTGACGGGCGGCCCTTCCACGGTCATCCTCACCGTGAACGGGGAACCCATCACCATTCAGGAGTTCCAGCGGAAATACGAACAGCTTGAGCAGCAGGTGCGCGCCCAGTATCCCGATCTCGATGCGGCCGGCCTCAAGGCGATGCAGCTCAAGCAGCAGCTCATCCAGAACCTCATTCTTGAAAACCTCATCATGCAGGAAGCCAAGCGCGTCGGCATCGTCGTGACGCCCGTGGAGCTGCGCAAGCTCATCGAAAGCTTCCCCGCCTTCCACAACGCCGAAGGCAAGTTCGATCCCGACGCCTATGTCCGCGTGATCAAGGCCCAGCGCAACACCCCCGGCAACTTCGAAGCCGAGCTCCGCAACAACATGCTGATGAACAAGCTCCGCGCGGACGTCACCGCCGGGGCCTTCGTTCCCGAAGCCGAAGTGCGCGATCTCTTCCGCTATGAAGGCGAACGCCGCATTCTGGAGTATGTTTTCTACCCGCTGGAAGACTATACCTCCAAGGTTACCGTCGACGACGCGCAGATCAAGGACTATTACGAAGCCAATCAGGCATCCTTCACCGTGCCCCCGCAGGCCGACGTGGAATACCTGCTCATCGGCGCGGAAGCGCTGGCCGCCGCCCAGAACATCAGCGACGCCGCCGTATCCGAGTACTATGAAAAGAACGCCGCCCAGTTCGCCACCCCCGAAATGGTGCGCGCCCGCCACATCCTCATCCTGAGCGACGCCAAGGCTTCCGCCGAGGATCAGGCCAAGGCGAAGGCCAAGATCGAAGAAATCGCCCAGCGCATCAAGGCCGGCGAAGACTTCGGCGAGGTCGCCAAGGAAGTCTCCGAAGATCCGGGCAGCGGCCCGCAGGGCGGCGAACTCGGCTGGTTCGCGCACGGCCAGATGGTTCCCGAATTCGACAAGGCTTCTTTCGACCTCAACCCCGGCGAGCTTTCCGAGCCCGTCAAGACGCAGTTCGGCTGGCACCTCATCCAGCTTGAAGAAAAGAAGGCCGCCGGGCAGAAGCCGTTGGATGAAGTGAAGGATCAGATCCGCACCCGTCTGGCGCAGGATGAAGCCTCCGGCAAGGTACAGGAAGCGCTGGAACAGGTTCAGCTCGCGGTCATCGGCGGCAAGTCGCTGAAGGAAGCCGGGGAACCGCTCAAGCTGGCCCCGCAGGAAACCGGCCTCGTCAACACGACCGAATTGACCGAAAAGATGGGCATCAAGCCTGAAAACCTGCCCGCGCTGCTGGCCGCCAAGCCCGGCACCGTGCTGGACACGCCTTTCGTGACCAAGACCGGCTATGTCATCGCCAAGGTGAACGAATCCAAGCCTCAGACCGTGAAGCCGCTTGACGCCGTGAAGGACGACATCAAGGCCCGCCTCCAGCAGGACAAGGCCCGCACGCTCGCCTTCGAGGCCGCCAATGCCGAACGCAAGACCTTTACCGCCGATCTGCCCAAGGAACTTCAGGGCAAGCTCAAGAAGACCGAACCAGTCGGCCGTCAGGGCTACATGGGCGAGCTGGGCATGAACGCCGAACTGGCCAAAGCCGCCTTCGCCGCCAAGGTGAACGAATGGTTCCCCGTGGCCTACACGCTCGACGGCGGCGCGGTCATCGCCCGCGTGGCCGAAGTCGTGACGCCGAGCGACGAAGACTGGAAGACCGCCGCTCCGCAGATCACCGACGCCGTGCTCAACGCCAAGCGTGAGCAGATGTTCCGCGGCTTCCTCAGCCTGCTCCGTTCCAATGCCAAGATCGAACTGAAGAACGAGACGATTCTGGCGGATTAGAGCCAAATACATTCCTATGTTATCAATAAAAAGAGGCCATCCTAGGATGGCCTCTTTTTATTGAAATCCTAAAAAAGTATTACCGCAGAAATCCTTTAACCAGATGCTTCATCACTGGAACAACATACCGAACATAATAGAGTACTCTCATTTTCTTATACATATAGAGCATTGTCCATGCATCGGCATATTTTTCCTGCTTCAATGGAGCAGAAACAAGCTGAAGATCCATAGTGAGGTTCTCCAAAACGTCTTCCGGCAAGGCCGCGAAAACACCATCTAAGGCAACCATATATTCAGAACATTCATCAGCTCTGCCATATCTGAGAAAGTCCCTATACGCACCCCGCAACATATCTCCGATATTGTCCGCATAAATTCTCTGAATCATCGGTTCGGCAGTGCGCACGGCTGAAGCCATGTTCTTCGCTGCGTGGCATTTCCAAAAGGCGTCCTCACGCCCTTTCATATACATCTTGGATTTGTCATTTCCTTTTCTCTGGCGGTACTTGTAGGTATTGACGGCAAGATACGAAATCGTCTTCGCATGTACGGCCACACGGCACGAAAAATCATTGTCCTCAAACTTAAGCAATGTCTCATCAAAAAATATAGCATGCTCCACAAGAAAAGAACGCCGTAATAGCTTATTGCACGCAATAACATTATTTGAAAAAAGACCACATCTTGAGAGAGATTTCCCTCTAATATCCTGGTCGGGGTATACCGCTGTATTGACTACGTACTCTTTTCCTGATTCGTCAGGAAACCAATTCACAGTCCTTCCCGAAACCAATTCAGCATCATCTTGTTCAGCAATAATATAAAGTTCTTTCAAAACTTCGTTATCGTATAAAGCATCATCAGAGTCTAAAAAGAAAACATACTCTCCGCAGGATTCTTTTAATCCCCTATTACGGGTAAAGGATAAATCTCTGTTTCTTTCATTGTAAAATAATCGGATTCGAATATCTGATTCAGCATATTTTTTTAAAAGAAACGAGCTATTATCCGTAGAACAATCATCCACACAAACAATTTCTATATCTTTTAGAGACTGTTGGAGGACAGAATCCAAGCATTCGCCAAGATACGGAGCTACATTATATACGGGGATTATAACGGAAACCTTGACCATAGCACTCATTCCGCGCTTAGCTTCCTCAGCTTCTTCTCAAACCGCTCGTATTCGCTGAAAATACACGCACAGTAGTTCTGGCGGTACAGGCCCATTTCCTTGGAGCGGTCGATCCCGGCCTGCCACAAGGGGCGGAAGTCCCGGTACAGGAACTCGGAACCGAATCCGGCGTCGCTCCTGTAGTCACCGGAAGCCGCTACGCGGGTTCCGATTCCCCGGATGGCGTCGTGCTGCTGGTGCCGGGAATAGAGCAGGCTTGTAGTAAAGCAGTCAAAACCGTTCTCCGAGGCGATGGCGCAGGTCAGGGCAAGACGGCTCTCGTAGCAGTAGCCGCAGCGGGCATACCCTTGATTGTCCGCGATCCCCAAATCGTGCACCATCTTGAGCCAGCCGGGCAGATCATACACATCGTCCTGCCACAACATGGGCAGATCCATCTGTTCCGCCACCTGTTCCATCGCCTCCCGCCGCCGAAAATATTCGGAGACGGGATGGATGTTCGGATTGGCGAAGTATCCCGTGACGTCATAGCCCTCGTCGCGCAACGACTGGATGCACATGATGCTGCACGGCCCGCAACAGACGTGCAGGAGCACTTTCTTGCCGTTACCTGCCATTGTTCTGCCCGTTGTGTTGATGGCCCTGCTGCTGTGCTGAGGCTGCCGGCGCGGAAGAAATGCCCTCGATGCGGATATCCAGACGGATATGGAATTCCTTTTCCATGAGCGAGAGCCGTTCGCGCTTGTGATTCAGAAGATACAGCCCGAGCTCGGCGTCCACGCTGTGGGCGTACTCGGCCTGCCCCGCCGCCGCAGCGCTGCGCATGGCGCGGTGCAGGTCGCGAAGCGTCTGTACGGACTGCCACTCCATATTGCGGCGCTGGCCCGTCCCCTTGCAGTGCGGACAGGTCTCCATGCTGATAGAGATTGCCGAGGAGCCGGTCCGCTGGCGTACGATCTGGAGCAGGCCAAAAGAACTCATCTTGCCGATGTCGTGACGGGCGCGATCGCCCTTCATGGCGTTGCGGAGTTCTTTTTCAACCTCACGGCAATGCTCGGGATCGCGCATTTCAATGAAGTCGATGACGATCTGCCCGCCGATGTCGCGCAGGCGAAGCTGGCGGGCGATGGCCGTCGCCGCTTCCATATTCGTACGGAAGGCCATAGCCTCAAAATTCGTCTTGCCGCCGATCTTGCCGGAGTTGATGTCGATGGCCATAAGCGCCTCGGTCTGGTCGAACACCAGACGCCCGCCGGACGGCATGAGCACTTCGCGGGAATGTACCTGCTCGATCTGGTTGAGAAGGCCGAAGTGTTCCCAAAGGGTCTTGTCATGCTTCTCATAGAGATGCACGAGGTCGCCCTTGCGCGGGAACAGCAGGGAAGCCATCTCCCGGATGGCTTCGGCGGTTTCCGCGTTGTCCACCCAGACTTCGGACACGTCGTCGGACAGATAGTCGCGAACGCTCCGGCTGGCGAGGCCCGGTTCCTGATAGATCAGGGAGGGGACCTTTTCCGTGGTGGCGCGCTTGCGGATATCCTTCCAGACGCGCTTGAGGAAAGAGAGGTCCTTCTGGAGCGTGGTCTTGCTCGTGCCCGCGCTCACGGTGCGGACGATGGCCCCAAGCCCTTCGCCGGGCTCAAGGCCCCGGATGAGCTCGCGCAAACGGTTGCGCTCCTCGCCGTCCTCCACCTTGCGGGAAATGCCGATCTGCTCCTGCCCCGGCGTCAGCACGAGGAAACGCCCGGCGAGCGACAGCCATGTGGTCAGGAACGCGCCTTTGGAGCCGTTGGGCTCCTTCACGACCTGCACGAGGACTTCCTGCCCGGGCTTGAGCACTTTCTGGATGGGCGGATATTTGCGGCCCTTGGTGGGTTCGTGGGGCTGGAGGTAATATTCGGGGTGCACTTCGTCGATCTGCAGGAACCCGTTCTTCACGTTCCCGTAATTGACGAAGGCGGCTTGCAAGTTGGTGTCGATATTGTTGATGACGCCTTTGTAGATGTTGCCCCGGATCTTGGCCTGATGGGTCATCTCCACGTAGTACTCGCGCACGGAGCCGTCTTCGGTGAGCACCACCTCGACCATATCGCCGGGCAGGACGCTGACCAGCATCTTGCGGTCCACGCCGGACGCGGCGGCCTTGGCGGACTTGCGGCCCTTCTTGGCGTCCTGTTCCTCTTCGCCTTCCTCGGCGGACTCGCCCTCGGCTTCCTGCAGCGCGGCGGCAGCCGAGGCCTTCTTGTTCCGGCGGCGGCGCGGCTTGCGCGGCACGCGAGGCGCGCGCGCCTCCTCACCCTCGGCTTCGGCGGGAGCGGCAGCGGGTCCGTCGTCGTCATCAAAAACGAACACCTCATCCTCGGGCACGGCGGCCTGCTGGTCCTTCAGCGTCTCCTCAGCCTGTTCGGCGGCGGGACGCGCGGGTTTGCGGCGGCGGGAACGGGAGCGGGGTTTGCGGGGAGCCTCTTCGCCCGTGGCGGCGGATTCCTGCCCGGATTCAGCCCCTGCGGGCTCATCTTCGACGGCGGGCGCGGATTCGGCAAAGGCCTCAGCCGGAGCGTCGGCGGCTACGGGCTCATCAAGAATGGGCGTTTCACCCGCTTCCGGCGCGGCTGCGTCAACGGCGGCATCGCCTTCGGCGGGACGGCGGCGGCCCCGACCGCTGCGGCGGGAACGGCGGCGCTTCGCGGGTGCGGCGGCATCGCCTTCGGCGGTTTCGGAAGCATCGGCGGCAGCGGATTCCTCCGGCGAGGCGACGGCAGGGACGGCGGCGGGTTCGGACACGGCGGGAACGGCGGACGCAACCGCCTCGGCGGGCAGAACGGAAGCGGCGACGGCGGGAATCTGAACGGGATGTTCGGTCAACACGGGCTGTTCAGGCTGCTTCGGCTCCACAGGCGCCTCAACAGGCTGTTTCGGCTGCTCGGACTGTTTCCGGGCTGTTTTCGCCGCAGACTGCTTCGGCGCGGGGCGTTTCCGTGCGGGAGCCTCGGGCGCGGGCGGGGCCGACACGGACTGTTCCTCCACGGGTTGCGCCGGCACGGCGTTCTCCGGAGCGGAAAGTTCCAGCGTGGCCTGCTCCACGGCAGGCTTCTTGCGGCGCGGGCGGCGGGGCTTCTTTTCGGGAGCGGGCTCGGAAGGGGTTTCAACGGCATCCGCAGCGGCGGACATGGGCTTTTCGGACGCAGCCGGCTGTTCCGCCGGGGCTGCGATCTTTTCAGAATCGGTCATATGTTTCCTCAAAAAAACAAAAAAGTATCGGGGTGCCGTCCGGCTGGCGCGGGCGGCCGCAAAAATCGCGGGCTCGGACGCGCCGTTCGCTCGGCGTCTCCGAAGGAGCCCCATGCATACGGGCCTCGCCGGGAGAAAGCCTTTCCGGAGAATACGGAGGGCGGGCAAGGCCGCAAGACGCGGGTTTCCAAAAAATTTTTCCGGCGGTGACAAATGCCCCTGCGCACGGACAGGCCAGCGGTCCGGGCGGGGAAGCGACGATCCGGGCGAACCGGTCAGTCCAGCATGTGAAGCGTCACCGACAGGTCGTCCCCCGCAAGCCGCAGGACGGCATAGCCGCCCGTCGCAAACGCGCCGGGATTGACCAGCACGGTGCGTCCGAGGCGATCCACGGCGCGGGATTCATGGATGTGTCCGCACAGGCACACATCAGGCTGCGCGTCCAGAATGAAGTCACGTACGGCGGAGGAACCAACGTGGATTCCGTCCCCGACGATGTCGCACAGCGTGTCATGCGGAGGCGTATGCACGGAAAGCACCACATGACGATACGTCCGAGCCTCCCTCCACATGTGTTCGAGCCAGTCCGCAAAGCGGGACTCGGGAAATTCGCTCGGCGTACCGAACGGCGTGAACGTGGAGCCGCCAAGCCCCATGAGCGCGACGCCGGGAGCCAGCTCACGTACGCATAAATGGGTATTCCATCCCTGCTTGGCAAGCCAGTCCGTGACTTCGGCGCGATCCATGTTGCCGATCTGCGCGTAAATGACGGGATTATAGCGGGTGAGCTTCTCAAGCACATTACGGGCCTGCGCCGCGCCGC
>ERZ857955.1447-NODE-1447-length-18645-cov-3.390694_pt1 | contig 18645 bp, 15 predicted proteins | sample MGYA00519956_ERZ857955 | MGnify/ENA primary metagenome ERZ857955 (study PRJEB31778, sample SAMEA3449378) | human gut metagenome | biome: human gut; feature: human-associated habitat; material: faeces | place: United Kingdom | collected 2010/2012 ...
TGCGCTTCATTTCCCAATTTCCCTGGGCGGTGAGGGCATAGGACAGCTGACGGTAGGGCTGCTCGGTAAAGCCCCAGTCCATTTCGTCATAGGCGTACCGGGAGCCGGAGGTAATCATGGGCTCAAACTCATAGCCGTAAATCAGCAGCAGCATCACATTGGAGCGAAGGGGCAGCGCGCGGTTTTGCATGATGATATCCGCGGTTTTTCGTGCGTCCAGCATAAGGGACAGCTGGTCTGCGGTGATGCCGGTCAAACGGTTAGCCGGCGCGCTGTCGCGATCCGTCTGATAAACGGTGGGGGCTTCGTGGAGCAGAATCAGCCCTGCGGCTTGCGGACAGGACATACTGATGCCGGTTTCACAGGTGTCACCCAGAGTCCGGGTCCAGCTCATATCTGCCGGTGCGGCACAGGGGGTAGGACAATTTTCTGCGGCACAGTAAAAGCGGCAGAAATAATCAGGCTTTATGTAACGCATGGCGTTGCCTCCTTGCGAGTGCGGTTATTATGCACAGAATTATTTCAATATGCAACTGCTCCCATTATAATACAAACGGCTGCTCACTGCAAGGAAAAAACCACATAATTCGGCAAAAGAATCCGCTGAAATTCCATGCCTTTGCTGTGAGAATTGATCCGATAAAAACAGAAAAAGCCCGACACAGCAAAAGCTGTGCCGGGCAGAGAGGGCGGAGATTAGAAATAGTAAAGCTCCTTGGCAGCGCGGGTGAGCTCCTCACGGTCATCGGGATGAGCCAGGTTGATGAGCATCTTTGCGCGCTCGCGGACGGTGGTACCACGGAGATCGGCAATGCCGTTCTCGGTAACAACATACTGGATGTAGTTACGCTGATGGGTCACAACTGCGCCGGGAGTCAGGGTAGCCTTGATCTTGGGCAGACCCTTCTTGGTGCGGGACTGGAAGCACAGAATACCCTTGCCGTGCTCAGCGAAGTAGGTGCCTAGCGTGAAGCAGAAGCCGCCGCCGGAACCGGAGTACTGCACAGGTCCGATGGACTCAGCGCAAACCTGACCGGTCAGGTCGATCTCAACCAGGGTGTTGATGGAAACCATGTGATCCTGGCGAGCAATGTTATGGGGATTCAGAACCTCGGGACCGGGCTTCATGATGCACTTGGGGTTGTTATGCAGGTACTGATACAGCTCGTGGGTGCCGTCTGCAAATACGCCGACATGCATGCCCTGATCGTAAGTCTTGCGAGCACCGGTGATAACGCCTGCGTCAATGAGTTCAGCCATGGAAGAGGTGAACTGCTCGGTGTGCAGACCCAGATCGTGCTTGTCCATCAGGTGCTTGCCAACGGTATCAGGGATGCCGCCGATGCCCATCTGGATGGTGTCGCCGTCTTCGATGAGGGATGCGACCATTTCGCCGATCTTGTCCTCTTCGGGGGTGGTGGTAACAGGTCCGATGCAGTACTCGGGGGTGTCAACCTCGTACAGCAGGGTAACGGCATCGATCGGAATATAAGCGGAGCCGTTCATGTAGGTCAGGTTGGGGTTGACCTCAACGATGATCTTCTTGTGCTGCTCGATGGCGTCCTTAATGGCATAGTACTCGATGGTCTGGTTCATGCCGACGTACAGCTTGCCGTCCTCGGTCATGGGAGAAACCTGAGCGGTGAAGATGTTGCAGGGCTTATGACGGTTGACCATGCGGTAGTAGTTGGGCAGGTCAACGGGAATGAAGCTGGCGTTCAGCAGCTTGTGTGCCTCACGATAGGAGGGACCATAGAAATAGTTGTGGCAGTTGATGTGACCGTTCATGCCGGGGGTCATCATGAAGGGATAACGACCGATACGGCTCTTGTAAACGATAACGTTGTCAACGCGGTTGGCGATCTCATGCAGATGACCAAACAGAGTCTGGGGCTCGTTATAGTTGTTGGAGCACCAGATTACGTCGCCGGACTGGATGAGGTCCAGAGCGTCCTGGACGGTGCCTTTTTTGGATTCGTAGATTTTTTTGTAATCTTCGTAAGTCATTCGGCAAACCTCTTTCCGGGGGATTCCCCAAATTTTTCGTAGGCAAAATATATGCCTTAGTTACTGCTCAAACAATCCTATTATACCGGGTCATTTGTGTATTTTCAATAGAACTTCTACCCAAAAGGGCAGGTTCTGTGGGCAGAGTTTTATGCACAATATATAACGGATTATATATATGATGTGCAGGAATGCACAGGGAAACCTGAAAATGCGGCAGAGGAACAGAAAAAAAGGCAGAAAAAAATCCACGGCGAAAAGCCGTGGATTTATGCGAATCCTGCAAGATCAGACTGCACGGGTCACATTGCCGGAGCGGAGACACCTTGTACAGACGTATACATGGCGCGGAGTACCATCGACAATTGCCTTAACACGCTTCACATTGGGTTTCCAAGCCTTGTTGGAACGTCTGTGAGAGTGGGAAACCTTAATACCGAAGGTAACGCCCTTGCCGCAAAAATCACATTTAGCCATCTAGCTGCACCTCCTCGCCGTATATAATGGCAGATAGCCCTGTTGGGGCACCGGCTAATATAATATCAGAATTCCTTTGAAATTGCAACCACTTTTTTCGGATTTTTAGAAAAATTTTTACCGAAAAAGGCAAAATGGAAATCCCCGAGGGCGCAGGGCTCCCGGGGATGATTCCAGGTTACGCGGGACGAACGGTGAGCTCCTGAATCAGCCCATCCTCGGTGGCAGACTCGATGGTGGCACGGGCGTAGAAGTAGCTGCCGGAGTAGCAGACCAGGAAGTTTGCGGAAGTCTCGCTCTCGATCACCGGATCGGTAATGGAGAGGATACGGAAGGTGAACTTGTGGTGGAAAAACATCTCAATGGCTTCTCTGCCATAGACGTGATAGTTGTCGTGGTTTGCTCCAATGGGGCAGTAGTCAAAATAGCGGCATTTGGGGGCAAAGCAGGCAGCCAGCGCCTTGTAGTCGCCCTTCTGCATGGCGTCAATGTATTTCTCGATCATGATCTGTCCCTCCTTAATAAACCTTTTCGGTGTTCAGCAGAGCGTCAGTGCCGCCGTCGCAGAACAGAATGATGCCGTTGATGCCGTGGGCTTGCTGGGATACCAGGAATACAATGGAGTTTGCGATATCCGCAGGGTCCATCAGCTTGTCCTCACCGTACAGGGTGGGAATGGGCAGCGCCATAACAGCCACGCGTTCATGGGGGCTGAGTTTTGCGGTCATGGCGGTTTCCACATTGCCCGGTGCAATGGCGTTGATTCGAACACCCTGAGAAGCCCAGTGGGCAGATACCCGGCGCATCCAGCGTGCCAATGCATATTTGGTTGCCACATACATGGCGTGTGCATCCTTCTGCGGGTCCAAACGCTCCATCAAAGCCAGCGCGCGGGGTTCATCCATCTGGTTATTTAAGAGGTTTACCACATCCATACGGGCAGCGCCCTGGGAGATGGTATTGGAAGCAACGACCACGCAGGCGCCGCGGCGCATTTTCAGAAGATCGAACACACCTTCTGCCAGCCGCATGGTGCCAAAATAGTTCAGGGAAATAATCAGCTTCAATTTGCCGCAGGAGTTGGAAACACCGGCACAGCAGACTAGACCGTCCATGCCCTCGGTGCACAGGGCGTGAAGCCGATCGATCACTGCCTGCCGACCCTCATCCGTGGCAAGGTTTGCGGTGATGTCTCCGTGATTGACGTCAATATTATAGACCAGATGACCCTGCGCCCGCAGATATTCTACGGTTTTTGCGCCAATGCCGCTGGAGCCTCCGGTGACTGCATAAATGCCCATAGTAATTCTCCTTTAATCATGAGATTTTGGGGGATCGGATCTTATGGATTGTGTCCCTCTGTAATTCTTATTATAGCGCATTCTGTGCCATTTGCCTTGTATAAAAGATATAAAATATAGGATGCATATTGTGACTTTCCATAAAGCTACTGTCAGAATCAGGAAGAAAGTAAAAAGCACCGGCTTGCCGCAAAGAATGCGGAAAGCCGGTGGAAATATTGCTTATTCTTCGGCAAACAGCGCGGTGGAGAGATAACGTTCGCCGGTATCCGGGAAGATCACCACAACGCGCTTGCCCTTGTTTTCGGGACGATTTGCAACCTGAGTAGCTGCCCAAAGAGCAGCGCCGGAGGAAATGCCCACCAGAATGCCATCGGTGCGTGCAATTTCACGACCCACCTGGAATGCATCCTCATTTTTTACTGCAATGATTTCGTCATAAATGGAGGTATCCAGCGTGTCCGGTACAAAGCCCGCGCCAATGCCCTGAATCTTATGGACGCCGGGATGCCCCTGGGTGAGCACCGGAGAATCCGTGGGCTCGATGCCGATGATCTGGATGTCCGGATTTTGCTCCTTTAAATATTTACCTGCGCCGGACAGGGTGCCGCCGGTGCCGATGCCTGCAACGAAGATATCTACCTTGCCCTCTGCGTCCTTCCAGATTTCCGGACCGGTGGTGTTGTAGTGCTTTTTGGGATTGGCAGGGTTGGTGAACTGTCCGGGAATAAAGCTGTTGGGAATCTCTTTTGCCAGCTCGTCGGCTTTGGCAATGGCGTCCACCATTTTGGGACCGGGAGTCAGCACCAGCTCAGCACCATAGGCTGCCATCAGCCGGCGGCGCTCCACGCTCATGGTTTCGGGCATGGTGATGATGATCCGGTAGCCCCTTGCGGCAGCAAAGGCTGCAAGAGCAACGCCGGTGTTGCCGGAGGTGGGCTCAATAATTACCGTGTCCTTGTTCAGAATGCCCTTTTCCTCTGCATCCTCCAGCATAGCGGCAGCGATCCGGTCCTTGATGGAACCGGCAAGATTAAACAGCTCTACCTTTGCGACGATTTCAGCGGGAACATTGTGCTTCTTTTCATAACCGGTCAGCTCCACCAGCGGGGTATGACCAATGAGCTCTGTAACAGAATGATAAATTGCCATTTGAATAATCTCCTTTATATATAATGTATGTCATGTGGATGTTTTGCTGTTTGAGATCCGGTCAGCGGCAACATCGTGACAGGGAGACAGTAAAATGGGTGTATTTCATTGGGCATTCCTTATTTCCTACTGAATTGATGGGCTTATGATAACATATAAAACATACCATGTCAATAGGAAAATGAGAATATGAATTGCATTTTTTGATTTTCCTAGTATAATGGTATCAAAACAAGGGGGGACATGCCATGGAGCCGAGATTGACAGCCATAGAGGAAAACGAGGTGCTTTTGTACCTGGGCTATAAGGGCGGCGAAATCCCAGCGGATATCATGGAGGAAATTCATCGCTGCATGGACGTTATGATGAAGGCAGCACGTCCCCGGGCGGTTTGGCGGCAGTTTGACCTGCTGCCGGATGGACGGCTCAAGGGCACGGACTTTTTCCCCCAGGGCAAGGATATTCGGGCGCTGCTTCAGGATTCCAGTCAGGTGATTCTGTTAGGAGCTACCCTGGGCACCGAGGTAGAGGCGCTGCTTCGGCGGGCGCAGGTGCGGAATATGACCGATGCGGTGATTCTGGACTGCTGCGGCAGCAGCGCCATTGAAAATGTGCTGGACAATTTGTGCGAGGATATCGGCGCGCAGGCTGGGGGCTATCTGACCGACCGGTTTAGTCCCGGGTATGGAGATTTTCCCTTTGCCCAGCAGCCGGAGCTGTGCCGGGTATTGGATTTGCCCAGGCGAATCGGCGTTACCCTGTCCCCCGGCGGACTGATGATTCCGCAAAAATCCGTCACGGCGCTGGCAGGGGTAGCAGACCGACCTCAGAATAAACGGTTTCGCGGCTGCGCCTATTGCAGCCAGTTTAAAAATTGCACCTATCGAAAGGGGAATCGTACCTGTGGGAACCAATAAATTTACGATTTTGGACGGCGGCATGGGCACCATGCTTCAGGCGGCAGGACTGCCTGTGGGGCATCTGCCGGAGGTCTGGAATATTACCAATCCGGACACGGTGGCTGAGATTCAGAGAAAATATGTGGACGCCGGTTCCCATGTGATTTATGCCAACACCTTTGGCGCCAACCGGCACAAGGTGGCGTCCTCCGGCTATAGCCCTGCGGAACTGATTGCCGGGGGCATTCAGGCAGCACGAAGGGCAGCCGGGGACCGGGACGTCAAGGTAGCGCTGGATGTTGGTCCCATCGGTCAGCTGCTGGAGCCGCTGGGTACCCTGTCCTTTGACGAAGCCTATGATATTTATAAAGAGATGGTGGTTGCCGGCGAACAGGCAGGCGCAGATTTGGTGATTTTTGAAACCATGAGCGACCTGTACGAGGTAAAGGCGGCGGTATTGGCTGCCAAGGAGAACACAAAGCTCCCTGTGTGGGTGACCATGACCTTTGAGGCAACCGGGCGGACCTTTGTGGGCGTTACGGTGCCTGCCATGGCGCTGACTCTCACCGGACTTGGCGTAGATGCCCTGGGCTTTAACTGCTCACTGGGTCCCAAAGAGCTGATGCCCATGGTAGAGGAGCTGCGCCAGTGGACCGATCTTCCGCTGATCTTAAAGCCCAATGCCGGACTTCCGGACCCTGCCACAGGCGCATATACCATTACACCGGAGGAATTTGCCGAGGAAATGACGGCGGCAGCTGGGCTGGGCGTTACGATTCTGGGCGGCTGCTGCGGTACCACACCCGATTTTATTCGGGCGCTGAAAGCGGCAGTGGAGCCTCTGACGCCTGCCCCTCGTCCCAAAGCCAGCCGCCACGGCGTCTGCTCCCCCACCTGCGTGGCAGAGCTGAACGGCGTCCGGGTCATTGGCGAACGGATCAATCCTACGGGCAAAAAGCGCTTTCAGCAGGCACTGCGGGAGCGGGATATGAGTTATATTCTCGAACGGGGTATGGAGCAGCAGGACGCCGGCGCGGAGATTTTGGATGTCAACGTGGGTCTTCCGGGCATTCAGGAGGACGAAATGATGGTGCAGGTGGTGAAAAACCTCCAGTCCGTGGTGGAGTTGCCCCTTCAGATCGATTCTTCGGACCCGGCTGCCATTGAGGCGGGACTTCGCGCCTATAACGGAAAGCCCATTGTCAACTCTGTCAACGGAAATCGGGAGGTATTGGAGCAGATTCTGCCCCTGTGCAAAAAATACGGCGCCGCAGTGGTGGGACTTGCCATGGATCACGGCGGCATTCCGCAAACGGCGCAGGCGCGCATTGAAATTGCGCAGCGAATTTTGGATGCGGCACTGGAGTTTGGCATTCCCAAGGAGGATGTCTATATCGACTGCCTGACGCTGACGGTATCGGCGCAGCAGGAGCAGGCGGTGGAAACACTGGAGGCGGTGCGTTATGTCACCCAGGAGATGGGGCTGCATACGGTGCTGGGTGTCAGCAATATCTCCTTTGGTCTGCCTGCCAGAGAGCATATTACCGTGAGCTTTTTGACCCAGGCAATGTATGCGGGACTGGATTTGCCCATTGTCAACCCCAATCAGAAGGCGATTATGGATGCGGTAACCTCCTTCCGGGTACTATCCTGCCAGGATAAGGACAGCGAAGCATATATTGCACGCTTTGCGGGAGAAACCACCAGCGCACCGGCGGCACCGCAGCCCTCGGGACAGATGACCATTGAGACTGCCATTGCCCGGGGTCTGAAGCAGGAGACGGCAGCATTGACCGTAAAGGCGCTGGAGACCATGACGGAGCTGGATGTGGTGAACACCATGCTGATCCCTGCGCTGGATCTGGTGGGAGATCGCTATGAAAAGCAGGAGATTTTCCTGCCTCAGCTTATCAATGCAGCCAATGCCGCCTGTGAGGGCTTTGAGGTCATCAAAAAGCGCATTGCGGAAAAGGGCGCAGGCTCCGTCAGCAAGGGGAAGATCGTGATTGCAACGGTACACGGAGATATTCACGACATCGGCAAGAACATTGTAAAAGTGGTGCTGGAAAACTACGGCTACACGGTGATTGATCTGGGCAGAGATGTGCCGGTGGAAACGGTGGTGGAAGCAGCAATCCGGGAGGACGTGAAGCTGGTGGGACTGTCTGCGCTGATGACCACCACGGTGGTCAGTATGGCGGAAACCATTAAGGCGCTGCGGGAAAGCGGACATGACTGTAAGATCTGGGTTGGCGGCGCGGTTCTGACGCCGGAATACGCCAAGGAGATCGGCGCGGACTACTATGCCAAGGACGCCAAGGAGAGCGTGGACATTGCGCGGAAGGTGCTGGGATAACAAAAGGGGACAGAGCAATGGATGTTAGAGCATTTTTAAAGGAGCATACGCTGATTTTTGACGGCGCCATGGGAAGTTATCTCATGACAAAGTATCACCGTCCTGCCGACGGCTGCGAAACCACCAATCTGGATGCGCCGGAGCAGGTGGCAGAGGTGCACAAAGCCTATCTGGCGTCCGGGTGCAACGCCATCAAGACAAACACCTTTGGTGCAAATCGGCTGACGCTGGGAGAGGAAACCTGTCGAAGGGTCATAGAAGCAGGTTGGAACATTGCCGCAGAGGCAGCCGGAGATGCCTTTGTCTTTGCGGATATTGGTCCGGTGCCCATGACCGATGCAAAACGGGCGCTGGAGGAATACCGGTTCTCTGTGGATGTGTTCCTGGAACTGGGCGCGAAAAACTTCCTGTTTGAGACACTCAGCAGCTTTTCCTGTATTGGAGAAATTGCAAAATATATTCGGGAGCAGCAGCCGGAGACGTTTATTATCACCTCCTTTGCATCGCAGCCCGACGGATTTACCCGCGCCGGACAGCTGGCAACCCATCTGATTCATCAGGCGGAGGGAAATCCCGCAGTGGACGCAGTAGGTCTGAACTGTGTGTCCGGAGCCAGACATATGATTTCTCTGGTGCAGCAGCTGGGCACGGTGGAAAAGCCGCTGTCGGTGATGCCCAATGCAGGCTATCCCACGGTGCTGGGCAGCCGGACTATTTATGAGGGCGATCCCCAGTATTTTGCCGGACAGATGGAGCGGCTGCACAATATGGGCGTCCGAATTCTGGGCGGCTGCTGCGGTACCACGCCCAAGCATCTGGCGGAAACGGTAAAAGCCCTGGGCGGCAGCGTGCCCAAGCAGGTTCCCATGGTGCAGCCGGAGCGGAAAAAGCCACAGCCGGAGCGGAACCGCTTTTGGGAGACGCTGGAGCAGCCTGAGAAAAAGCCCATTGCGGTGGAGCTGGACCCGCCGGAGTCCGGAGATGTGACAAAATTCATGGCGGGCGCACGGGAGCTGCAAGCCCATGGAGCGGATATCATCACCATTGCCGACTGCCCCATTGCCCGGGCACGGATGGATGCCAGCATTCTTGCCTGCAAAATCCACCGGGAGCTGGGGGTAGAAGCTCTGCCCCATATGACCTGCCGGGACCGGAATCTCAATGCCACCAAGGCACTGCTGCTGGGACTCAGTGCCGAGGGCGTCCATAATGTATTGACCGTTACCGGCGACCCGATTCCCAGCGCAGACCGGGACGAGGTAAAAAGCGTTTTCAATTTCAACTCCAGAATGCTTGCGCGATATATCACGGGGCTGGGCGAAACAGTACTGACTACGCCCTTCCGGGTGTTCGGTGCACTGAATCTCAATGCCCGGAACTTCTCTGTGCAGCTGCGGCTGGCACAGAAGAAGGAGGAAAACGGCATGGTGGGCTTCCTGACCCAGCCGGTGCTGACGAAGCAGGCGCTGGAAAACCTGAAGCTTGCCCATGAGACGCTTCATGGAAAGATTTTGGGCGGCATTATTCCCATTGTCAGCCAGCGGAACGCGCTGTTTATGAACAGCGAGGTGGCAGGCATTACCGTGGACCAGGAGATCATTGACCGGTATGCGGGATTGGACCGGAGCCAGGGGGAAGAACTGGCAGTTCGGATTTCCACTGCCATTGCAAAGGAGATCGCTCCCTATGTGGACGGCTTTTATCTCATGACGCCATTTGGGCGCACTGGGCTGATGGGACGGATTATGGATGAAATCCGCAAGGATAATCTCTAAAGCAACACCGCACAAATGTGCCACCGGGCTACAGCCGATCTTTATCGCCGAAAATGCGCCCAATTTTCTTGAAATACACAAAGTATTCCAGCGAAAAACTGCCTTTTTTCGACGATAAATCTCTGTCTGAATTCTCGTTGTCAATTTGTGCGGTGTTGCCCTAAGAGAAAAAAAGATACCCTGAACCGATCTGGTTCAGGGTATCTTTGGTATTTGGGTCAATCCTCAAAAATGTGGAGAAAGGCAAGGAACGAACCGGCAAGCAGCAGGAACATCCGCGCCCATGCCATATAAAGACCGGTTTTGCCGCCATAAATGGTTGCCCCGCTGAGACCGTATTCGTCAGCGACCACGCCGCCGATGGCAAACAGGCGGATCGTCATAACCAGGCAGATCAGCAAAATCAAAAAGATAATAATCTTGAAAATCCGCTCCATGGGATACTCCCCCTTTCCATTGATTGTCTCTATGGTAGCACGGGGGAAAACGCTCCGTCAACGGAGAAATGAGCAAGCGGGAAAAGTTTGGCGGAAGCTGACAGAGCCGCACAGAAAAGTTTGTGCGCTATGCCTGCAACACTTCCGGGGGGGGTTGCGTCTCCGCGGACACGGGAATTCCGGCAGTGAGATCCCGAATCACCTCGCCTGCAATAATCAGTCCGGCAACGGAGGGCACAAATGCGTTGCTTCCGGGAATGTCCCGGCGGTCAGTGCATTTGTGCTGGGTACCGGGCGGGCAGATACAGTGGCTGCGGCAGCTGATGGACATATCCTCCAGAGGACGAATGGGCGGCTCCTGAGAATAAACCACCTTCAAATGCTGAATGCCGCGCTTCCGAAGCTCCCGGCGCATAATCCGCGCCAATGGGCAGACCTTGGTTTCATAGATATCCGCCACACGAAATGCAGTTGGGTCCAGCTTATTTCCTGCACCCATGGAGCTGATAATGGGGACGCCAACCTTGTCTGCCTGCATCACCAGCTCCAGCTTGCCGGAAACGGTGTCGATGGCATCTACCACATAGTCATATTGATCGAAGGGAAACGCATCGGCATTCTCCGGAAGGAAGAAGGTTTTGCGGACGGTCACCTGGGCGTTGGGGTTGATGTCGTGAATCCGCTCCGCCATAACCTCCGCCTTGTATTTTCCTACGGTTTTTCGGGTGGCAATGATCTGACGGTTGAGATTGGTCAGGCAGACCCGGTCATCGTCGATGAGATCAAAGGCGCCGATGCCGCTGCGCACCAGAGCTTCACAGACATAGCCGCCAACTCCGCCGATGCCGAACACCGCCACATGGGAATGCTGGAGCCGGTCCATGGCAGCCTTCCCTAATAGAAGCTGTGTTCTGGAAAACTGATTGAGCATAAGGGTCCTCCGTTCCGATAAAAATTGGATTTCGGAATCAATCGAAATCCGCTGTGTTCCCTATGATATACCATGCTGCGGAGCGGGGTCAATGGGCAAAGAATACAATAAGACCTACTTTTAGAGTAGGAATATGCACAATTTCGTAAAATCATCCGTTTATGATATTCAGAGAAAGACACTGTAATATTTATGAAATAAATCACCAAAGGAAACGGATGCATTTCGTTGATTCTTCCCCGTTGACAAAGCGGTATCCCCCTTTTATAATACGAATAAGCACAAATGGGAGAATACTCCCAAGTGAATTTTTGTTAGGAGGAAATGAAATGAAAAAGCGTACCCTTGCACTGCTGCTGGTTGCCTGCATGGCTGCCGGCATGCTCACTGCCTGCGGCGGAAACATGACCAGTTCCGTACCCGCTGAGCAGTCTGCACCCGCTGCGGAGACTGCTGCTTCCACAGAAGAAGCACCTACCCCTGAGCCGGTGGTATCCGTACAGGAGGAAGCGTCCGTGGCATCCGAGGTGGAGCCTGTTTCTGTCGTTGAGGAATCCGCTGAACCCGAAGCGCCCAAGACCTGCACCGTCACCTTCTCCGACGGTCAGACCTTTGAAGCCACCGTTGGCGAGGACTTTGTGTTCTTTTTCCAGTGTGACGCACCCGGCGATATGGGCGAGCCTCAGAATGGCGAAGAGGGCGCAGGCATCTCCACGTCCGACGGCACCGTGACCTATTCCAACGTGGGTCTGGGCGGTCCTTACAGCTATCCCACCAGTGAAAAGGTAACCATCTCCGGCTTTACCGGCGATTTTGAGATTACCATCACCGATGCGGCGACTTATATGGATGCCACCTATACCATCTATACCGATGAGCAGGACATTGCCGACGCCATTGCCTTTGCGGAGGAAATGGCAAAGCAGCAGGCAGCAAATCCGATGCCCTAAACAAAAACGGAACATAAAATGAAATACGGCTGACCGGAGTTCACGGTCAGCCGTATTTCTGCGTATTTTGAGGTAACGCAGGAACGGGTATAGGAGGTTAGATCTGGCTTCCGGTGGCAAAGCCTGCGGTGACAGCCTTATGGACGTCGCCGGGACGGTAGCAGTCGCCAATATAGTGCATATGCTTGCCTGCGCCATAGAACGCGGCGCACTGCTCGGGCACTGCGGCAACACCGCCGGACAGTACCACCAGATCGGCAGGAACAAACTGCTCGTCACCGTGCTCGTCAATGTAGGTAACGCCCTTGGGGGTGACGGAGACATATTTTTGAATTTTCCGGGCATAGTCGAAGCCCTTGAGGTGCTCGTAAGCATCCATCATCATAACGACATAATGGGCATGGGGGGCATCCTGGGCAAGCATGCCCTGACGGGTCATAACGGTTACATGGTGCCCATTCTCTGCCAGATACATGCCAGTTTCGGTGCCGGTTTCGCTGCCGCCGATGACGACGATCTCATGGGGCAGCTCTGCCTCATGCCCGTAGACGTCCACACAGAGCATGGTCCGGGTGCCCTCTTCAATGGGAAGACGGGGACTCTTGAAACGGGGACCAATGGCAACCACCACATCGTCATAGCCCTCCGGCGCCAGCATTTCCTTGGTGGCTTCGGTGTTCAGGCAGACCTTGATGCCGTGCTGATAGACCTGACGAATCAGCCAGTGGTTGAAATCCGCCAGGGGCCACTTAAAGCTGGCATAGTCCGCATGGAACAGCTGACCGCCCAGCTGAGAAGCCTTTTCGTAGATGGTTACGTCATGACCCCGCTCGGCGCAGGTGATGGCGCATTTCATGCCCGCAGGACCGCCGCCGATGATGGCAACCTTCTTCTTCTCGCCCACCGGAGCAATCATCTGGTCCAACTTGAACTCCATGCCGATTTTGGGGTTTACAGAGCAGAAGGAACGGAATTTGTCGGAATCGTTGGGCACATGGCACTTGTTGCAGCGGATGCAGGGGGTAACGTCCTCCCCGCGACCGGCATAAATCTTCTTGCCATAATCGCTGTCGCAAATCCAGGCGCGGGACATGCAGATGATGTCCGCCTTGTGCTCCCGGAGAATCTTTTCATTAAAATCAGGGTTCTGAAGACCGGCGGAAACACCCACCTTAATGGTGCCGCCGCGGTTCATAATGGACTCCTTCAGGGCTGCTGCTGCATCCAGATTGGGGCAGGGAACCGCACGGGAGGAGGTGAAGCCGATGGGATGCTGGGGATCCTTATCTCCGTGGCGCACATGGAGAATATCCACCTTGCCCTCCAGCAGCTTTGCCAGCTCAAAGGTGTCGCCGCGATTGACGCCCAGACCGTCCACGGAAATCAGCATCTCCAGGGGGAAATCCCGACCGAAGGTCTGCTTCATGGCGTCCATGACCTCAATCATCAGCCGGGCGCGATTTTTTGCGGAGCCTCCGTATTCATCGGTACGGTGGTTGGTGTGGGTGGACCAGAATTCTGCCATGGTGCCGTTGTGATAGGCATTGTGGAAGGAGAACATCTCAAAGCCAAACTGCTTTAGAATCTTTGCATTGGCAACGGTGGAGTCGATGAATTCCTGAATCTGCTTTTTTGTGATATGGTCTACGCTTCTGCCCCGGCACTGCTCCTGCTCCTGGCGCAGCTGCTCCATGGGATCGGAGGGCATGATGGGACCGCCGCCGCCGTGCTGGGGGGTGCCGTCCTTCATAGGACCGCCGGGCATATCGTTTCGGGTAAAGCTGCCCATGGGCTGAGTGATGGCAATGGACTCATAGTAGCGGATGGCGTCGATGGTCTGACAGAGGTAGTTGTGGGCGCTGGTTTTTGCAATATTCACTGCGGTATCATGGGGCGGAAAGCTCATGGCAATTTCGCCGGGTTTCATGGGAGGACCGCCGGGACCCTCATCCGTCCGCATGGCAAAGTTCAGATAAACCGCTGCGGCGCCGTTTTTGGCACGGTTGGAAAGATGGGAGATCAGACGATCAGTGGGGTATTCCTCGGTACCCTGAAGCATATGGGGGATGCCTGCGGTGGAAACCATGCGGTTTTTCAACAGCACATTGCCAACCTGAATAGGGGAAAGTAAAAGCTCATAACGATTGGACATAGCGGAACCTCCTAAGTGCGGAATATTCGTTTTCTGTCAATAGCATACAGAAGCGGCAGAAAGAATGCAAGATTCGTTTTCTGCCTGCCGGAACCATCAAAATTGGATATGGGGCAGCCGCAGATTTTGCAGCTGCCCCATGGGAATTCCGTTATGATTTGAATTTTCCGGGCGTGGTGCCCTCGTATTTTTTAAACGCCCGGGACATGGTGAGCACATTGGTATAGCCCACTGCCGCCGCTGCTGCTGCCAACGTCTCTCCCCTGCCGATGAGGATTTTTGCCTCCTGGATGCGATAGAAATGGATGTAGTCCAGAATGCTGGTGCCTGTGAGCCGCAAAAAGCTCCGGGACAGATAGGAGGGATTCTTTCCAAATTCGTCCGCCACCCGGTTGACGTTCAGGTCGGGATCGGTATAGTTGCCGCGGATGTAGTTTTTCACGTCCATAATCCAGGCGGCGCTGGTGGATTTTCTGCCGGCGAGCACCCAGTCGTTGAGATGCCCGAAAATATGCTCCATCTGGGCGCGAACCTCCGGGAATGTAACCGCCTCCAAGATTGCCTGCTCCGGGGACAGGGTCTGAAGCAATGGGGAAAGATCCCCATCCACCATATCCTGACAGGAGGAGAGCAATGCCTGCAGGTACTGGGCACATTTGTGCTTCAGTAAAATCAACGGGTCTGCCAGCGCCAGATATTCCTGATCGAACAGACTGCCGAATACTTCCGATGCCTGACGAAAGCTGCCGGATTTAAACAGCGTGAGGATTTCCTGTTCCTTTTCGATATCCGGACGCTGAGGCGGATAAACCATGGGGGCGCTGAGAATCTCCTCCTGGAGCACCGGATGGGTGGAAAGATGCAGCACTCGATATTCTCCCAGCTGCCGGACGACCTGCTTGCTGGTGCGCAGCCCTAAAAAGCCCTCCCGCACCCGGCTTACCGCCGCAAACAGCCGAATGCCTGCAATCCGGTTTTGAAGCCCTACCAGCTCGTTGGCGGTCTGCATCAGAAGTGCGGAAACCACATCGGGATCGGTGCCGCAGATGAGACATAGCACCTCGCTTTTTGCTTTGAATACATAGGTGCCGCTGCGGCTGCCCAATTCCTCCCGCAGCAGCTCCAGAATGTTCACTGCCAGCTGCGCCTCGGAATAAGAGGTGTGTCCCAGCCCCTGAATGTAGGCATAGGCGTCTACGGCAACCACCTGAAGGGAAATCAGACCAAACTGATCCCCGTGGAACCGGATGCCGCACTCCGCAAGGCGCTGAATATGATCTTCCGGAATGGGCGCCCCATCCTGCAAAAGTCCCATGAGAAGATGATCCTGGATGGCGGCTTCGCTGGGCTCCAGTCCGGCGTCTGCCCACTGGGTCATGTCCTGTTCCTTCATTCTGTGTCAGCGTCCTTTCCTGTTAGAATCACTGATCTATTTTAAAGGGTGGAGCGGGGGAACGTCAAGGGGTGACTACAGATCCTGTACAAAAAGTGACGGATTTTTGTGGACGAATTTGATGATGTTATCCGGCGGGCGAACGTGTTATCATGGGGATATGAAAATTTCACAAGGAGGAATACCTATGAAAACTAAGCTGTGCGCACTGCTGCTGAGCTTGGCGATGGTGTTGGCAGCGCTGACCGGCTGCGGCGCCAAGAATGAATCCGCAGCTGCCAGTGCATCGGCACCCAAGGAAAACGCACCGGTATCTGCGCAGGAAACTGAGCAAGCCCCCCAGGAGCCCATTGCTGAGACATCTGCGGAGGAGACTTCCGCTGCGGAAGCTGCACCTCAGGAGGAAGGCATCAGCAAGTATGTCACCCCTTCCAACATTGAGGAACTGATTGCAGGTCGTCCCAGCGTGGAGCTGCCCATTGCCGACGAGGGCACTACCTTCACCTTCTGGACCGGCTCCCCTGCCATGGACGCTACTATTACCGGCTGGAACGATTCCACTGCAGTACAGGAGCTGGAAAAGCGCACCGGCGTTCATATCGACTACATCGAGGTGGCGCCTCCTGCACAGAGCGAGAGCCTGAACCTGATGTTTGCATCCGGCGATTTTCCGGATATTCTCAACTACGCCATTACCGGCACCTATTCTATCCCCTATCTCATTGAAAACGAGATCGTCATCGATCTTCAGGACATGATGGACGAGTATGCGCCCTCTTATACCGCGCTGATGGATGCAGATCCTGCGCTCTATCTGGCAACCGTAGACGACGAGGGGCAGATCGGCGGTCTGGCGGGCTATCGCTATAATTCCTTTACCACCACCGGCGCCATTGTACGTTCCGACTGGGTGGAGAAGGTTGGCATGACCACCTCCGAGCTTACCACCATCGACGATTATCATGATTTTCTGGCAGCGGTCAAGGATCAGGGACTGTGCGAGTATCCCATGCCCCTGCGCTATGACGCCTCCATCACCGGCAGCCCCTTTCTGGCAGCCATGGGCGGCTATGCAGGTCCCGCTGCGGAGTCCTCTCCCCAGAGCTTCTACTATGACGACAACGGCGAGCTGGTTTACAGCTTCACCACCGACACCTATAAGCAGTATCTGTCCCTGATGGCGGACTGGTACAAGGAGGGGCTGATTACCCGCGATCTCCTGAACTCAGATATGCTGGATTCCTCTGCCATTACCTCCGGCTCCTATGCGGTGTTCTGGCAGGATTGCCAGTTCATGAGCATGTGGACCGAGTCCGGCAAGGTAAACGATCCCGACTATGCTCTGGAGGGTATTTCCGAGCCCCTGGTAGAGGCGGGGCAGACGGTTGGTCACGGCGATATCACCACCATTGCAATCAACCTGATGATCTGCACCTCCTGCAAGGACCCCGAGACGGCGCTGGAGTGGCTGGACTATCACTTCTCCGAGGACGGCTCTATCCTCTGCCAGTACGGCATTGAGGGCGAGGGCCTGGAATATAAGGACGGCAAGCCCAATTACTCCGATCTGATCTCCAATAACCCCGAGGGGCTTTCCACCGACAATGCCCTGAACGCCTATGCCATCAACATGAACATGTTTGCTTCCAACGGAACAACTCTGCGTGAGGCATACGACGAGGTACAGCAGCAGGCGCTGAACGCTTGGAACGACAAGCGCGAGGTTACCAAGAGCTCCTTTACCAACCTCTTTACGCTGGACGCCGACGAGACTGCCACCGTACAGCGCTACTATGCGGATATCTCCACCTATGTCGCAGAGCAGGTGGGCAAGTTCCTCATTGGCGAGGCAGATATCGACGAAAACTGGGATACCTTTGTGGAAACCATCGAGTCCATGGGCATTGACGAGGTCATCAACGCTTATACCACCGCAGGCGAGCGGTACTTCGGACGTTTGGCTTGATTCCAGAATACCTTTCTCCTCAATAATATGAATAGAAAAGTAGCAGCTCCAATTGGGGCTGCTATTTTTTCAAATTTCATGTTGACAAGCTTTCTTGTCAGTTCTATACTAATAATGACAAATAAAGTTGTCAAAATAAAAAGAATCCATGTCAAAGGAGGCGGAGTGTGTGCCGCTGAAGAATCATCTCAAGGAGTATCGCGCCCGGCTGGGGGTCAACCAGCAGCAAATGGGCGCTCTGGTAGGAACCTCACGGCAGACCATCAGTCAGATCGAACGAGGCGACTATTCCCCGTCCGTGACCCTTGCGCTCAAGCTGGCGCGGGTCTGCGGGGTTACGGTGGAGGATATTTTTGTGTATGAGGAGGATGAAGAAAATGAAAACAACAAAGCGTGAGGAACGGAAAACTGTCATCAAATTTGTATTGATCCTGGTGGCAAGCATGATATTGGGAGCGGTCACGTCGATTGCTGCGGCGTACATCACCCAGGATGGGCTGGTGGAGTTTGTCGGACTGGAGCAGACGATTGGCGCCGCGGTGCCATATGTGTTTGCCAATTTGATTGCTGCGGCTGCGGCGATTCTGCTGTGCCGTCGGGCAAAGCGGGATATTGACGCCTGGAACGGCGAGGACGAAAGTATTGAGCAGGCGGAGCAGTGCCTGAACTATAGTGTGGTTCTGGCGAATTTCATGACGGTGGTGAATCCGTTTGGAGCGGCATAAATAATATTGAATGAATCATAAAAAGGGACTGCCTCTTAGGTGTGTCCAGTTAAGAAAACATTCTAAGGCGAGAGAGCAACGGTATAGCTTCGGCTATGCCGTTTCTTTCATTTTTGCCTGCTAT
>ERZ857955.1449-NODE-1449-length-18620-cov-3.188204_pt1 | contig 18620 bp, 19 predicted proteins | sample MGYA00519956_ERZ857955 | MGnify/ENA primary metagenome ERZ857955 (study PRJEB31778, sample SAMEA3449378) | human gut metagenome | biome: human gut; feature: human-associated habitat; material: faeces | place: United Kingdom | collected 2010/2012 ...
GATGTGATCGGTGAGGCCGGGGACTCCGGGAAGGAGGCAGCAGATGCCACGGACATTCATGGTCACCTCCACGCCGGCCTGACTTGCCTCGGCCAGCTTGTCGATCAGCTGCCGGTCGGTGACCGAGTTGACCTTGATAAAAATGCGGGCGGGCTTACCGGCCCTGGCTTTTTCGATCTCACCGTCCATCAATTCAAGAAGGCGCTGTTTCAGACCATGGGGGGCAACCAACAGGTGACGGTACTCGCCGTTCAGATTGGAGGTCGCCATGTTTTGGAAGAAAGAGGCGGCGTCGCTGCCGATGGCGGGACTGGCCGTCATGAGGCAGAAGTCTGTATAGAGCCGGGCGGTCTTTTCGTTGTAGTTGCCGGTGCCGATCTGGGTGATGTACTGGATACGGCCCCGTTCCCTACGGGTGATGAGGCAGATCTTGGAGTGGACCTTAAACCCATCAAAGCCGTACAGGACGGTGCAGCCGGCCTCCTCCAGCCGCTCGGCCCAGGCGATGTTGTTCTGCTCATCAAAGCGGGCACGCAATTCCATGAGTACCGTTACGTCCTTGCCGTTTTCAGCGGCGGCGGCCAGGTACTCGATAAGCTTGGCCTTGGAGGCCACCCGGTAGATGGTAATTTTGATGGAGACTACGTCCGGGTCGTTCCCCGCCTCACGGATCAGCTGCAGGAAGGGATCCATCGTGTGGTAGGGGTAGTAGAGAAGGGCGTCCCGCCGGAGAATCTGGGGGATCATCTTCTCACCCTTTGCCAGACCGAGCGGCCAGCGGGGGGTATAGGGCGGATAACAAAGGGCTGCGGCACTCTCAGGCGGGAGCTTGCCCTCCAGAGCGTAGACATAGCCGAGCGTCAGAGGAGCTTTGCAGCGAAAGACCTGCTCCTGCGGCAGGCTGAGCCGGTCACAGAGAAAGGCGGTGAGGTCTTCCCCGGCATCGCCCTGGATCTCCAGCCGCACCGGAGCCAGCCGCGCCCGCTTTTTCAAAACCTTTTTCATATGCTGGCGGAAGTCGTCTCCCACCTCAAAATCCTCGTCCTCAGGACTGATGTCGGCGTTTCGGGTGACGGAGATGATGCACTTTTCCACGACCTGATAGCCCTCAAAAAGGCCGTCGGCATACGCCTGTACAATCTGTTCGGTGAGGACGTAGCGGACCCCGCGCTCCTCCAGCAGCAGATAGGGCGGCAGGGCCTTGGGAAGGAGGACCAGACCAAAGAACTTTTGGGAGCCCTTTTTCAGTGATAGGGAGATGGCCAGGGATTTGGAGGGCAGGTGTGGAAACGGGTGGTGGGCGTCCACCACCATCGGAGAGAGGACGGGGCGCACATAGTCCCGAAACCAGCGGTCAGCCTGCTTGCGCTCCTTTACATCCAGCTCAGCGGGGGAGAGGCTGCAGATATTGCAGGTGCGCAGACGCTGCTCCAGCTGGGCTATCAGCTTGTCTCGCTGTTTATAAAGCGGCGCCACCGCCTTGAAGATGGCGGCAAGCTGCTGCGTCGGGGTCATGCCGGTTTTGGTGTCGATGTGGGTCTGCTTCAGAAGGGACATATCAAACAGGCTTCCGACCCGGATCATAAAAAACTCGTCCAGGTTGCTGGTGAAGATGGCGGCGAACTTCAGCCGTTCAAAGAGGGGGACCCCCTCGTCCCACGCCTCGTCCATGACCCGCTCGTTGAAGCGCAGCCAGGACAACTCCCGATCCTGAGTATAGCGGGTGTCAATCACTTTGCCGTTTGCCATGACGGGCTCACTCCTTCATCACGCGGTCCAGGAGATAACCCTCCCGAACGCCGCAGGTACTGACGCTTACCGTCTCTACGCCGTAGGCGTCCATCACCGTGGTGAGAATGATAAGTCCTGGAAGAATGGTGTGAACACGGTCTGGGGTGGAGCGAAGAATCTGCTGTAAGGTATGTTTGTCCCCTTTCTTAAGACCTTTGTAAAGCCGGCGGATTTCCTCCGCCGGGATCATACGGTTATCCGGGTCCGCCCCGGAGAGATCGTTGCATAGTTTGGCCGCAGCCCGGATGGTGCCTCCGACGCCTGTCAGGTGCTTACACTTTAAACCTGCTGTTTTAGCACGTTCCAGCTCACTTTTAACGGTGCTTTCAATTGCCTTGCGCTCTTCCTTGGCGGGAAAGAGACCGTCCACAAACTTGGAGAACAGGGACAGGGAACCCATAGGCAGGCTGCATCCGGAGGTGATGGCGCCATCCTCGTAGGCCACCAGTTCGGTGGAGCCGCCGCCAATGTCGGCCAGCAGTCCCGCCGGCATTCTGCCGCCCAGGGCAGCCCCCCGGAAGGAGAGGGCGGCTTCGTCGGCGCCTGAGAGAACCTCTACCCGAAATCCGGTGATCTCCTCAATGGCGTTCAGGGCGTCCTCCGTGTTGACGATGTTCCGCAGAGGGGCGGTGCCGAAGACGTACATGTCCTGAATTTCAAAGTTGTCCAGCAGGGAGCGGAAGCCTGCCAGGGTCCGGCAGGCGACCAATATGCCGCTGTCGGACATGACGCCGTCCTGAATATACCCCGCCAGCCCGGCCATAACCTTCCGGTTCATCAGCAGCTTCATGGAGCCATCGCGCTCCCAGTGATAAATAGACAGCCGGATGGTGTTTGACCCCACGTCCACCACGCCGCATTTCATGGCGTACCGCCTCACTTCCTCGTTGATTGTTCTATTTTACACACTTCCACCGGGAATATCAATCGATTTTACCGATCCTTTACAGTCGTTTTTCGCCTCTGAGGCGATGTCGCGCCGGGTGGCCTGCTCCCGGATGGCGTCGTCCAGCGTCTTGTCAAACGCCCTGTTGTTGCCTGCGATGGCCTTCAGCGTGGGGCTCACCCGATCGTACAGCGTCATGACAATGCCGATCTCTTCCGGCATTGGCCTCGCCTCCTTGACAAATTGGAATTTTTTTGTATAATGAGATAAGAAAGGTGGTAACGCCTGTGGATAAATTTCGAAAACAGCTCTGGGATATGCGGTTTTTGTGGGTCTTCTGTGTGGTATTCGGCATCGTGATCGCAACTGTCCTGCTCTGCGTGAGCCGTTTTACGCCGGAGTTACCCATAACCGCCCTGTGCGTGTTCTTTTTCATCGCGGCCGGCGTGATGGCCGCCCTGCTCGTCTGGGCCGGCGCCGCCGAACTCTAACCCGCCGCCCCGCTGGGGCGGCTTTTTTCATGCCCCTGTTTCCAGCTCATGGAGGACGAACGCCAGCGTTAGATCCCGGCCCCCCTGTCCCATGCCGCTGTACATCTCCGGCGTCCAGTGGTGGTGGAACAGGTAATATGCCAGATCCAGTTTCCCATCACAGCCCTCCTTTACAGTCGTTTTTCGCCTCTGAGGCGATGTCGCGCCGGGTGGCAATCAGAGCCAGATTGTCGCCCAGGGCTGTGAAAAAGGCGGCCAGCAGTGCGATTTCATCTGTGCTACGCCCTTGAGACATCTGGATGGACACCAGCGCCGCGACTGCCAGCAGCAATTCTCCGGAGGGAATACAGCTACCTGACATTTTGCCACCTCCTCCCAATACTTTATGAAAAAGAGGTCCCAGGGGTGCGAAAAGTGTGATATGATATCCCCAGGCAAACAAGAGGAGGAAGTTTTATGGAATACCGTGAATACACTGCACTGAGTGCGCGGACATCGCTGCTGGGGTTTGGCTGCATGCGTCTGCCGCTGCGGGAGGATGGAACCATAGAACGGGAACCAGCCCGGGCACTGCTGGAGCGGGCGAGGCGGGCTGGTGTCAACTATTTTGATACCGCCTGGAACTACACTGGTGGGGACAGCGAGGTCTTCCTGGGGGAGATCCTGCCCACATGGGAGCGGGAGAGCTACTATGTGGCCACCAAGCTGCCCACCTTTAAGGTGGAAACTCTGGAGGATGCCAAGGCCTTTTTTGAAGAGCAGCTTGCCCGGCTCAAGACCGGCTACATCGACTTCTACCTGCTCCATACGCTGAACAGGGACCGCTTCCGCAAAATGGCCGAGCTGGGGGTGGTGGACTGGTGTCTTGACCTGCAGCGGCAGGGGCGGATCCGCCGGTTTGGCTTCTCTTTTCATGATACGTACCCCGCCTTTGAGGAGATCCTCTCTCACCACCAGTGGGATTTCTGCCAGATCCAGCTCAACTACCTGGATCGGGACGAACAGGCGGGAATGAAGGGGTATGAGCTGGCTGCCGCTCAGGGGGTTCCTGTGGTCATCATGGAGCCGGTAAAGGGCGGGCTGCTGGCCGCTTTGCCCGAGGATCTGGAAGAGGCGCTGAAGGCCGCTGCACCGGAGCGGTCCGCCGCCTCCTGGGCGCTGCGCTGGGTAGGGGCGCTGCCCGGTGTGCTGACGGTACTCAGCGGTATGAGCACCATGGAGCAGGTGGAGGACAATCTGGCTACCTTTGAGGCATTTCGTCCGCTGGCCGCCGGTGAACGGGCCCTGCTGGAGCGGATAGCGGAACAGCTCCGGGGGCGGGTCAATAACGGCTGTACCGGCTGCAAATACTGCATGCCCTGCCCTGCGGGGGTGGATATACCTGAAAATTTTGCGCTCTGGAATCTGGCGGCCAAGAGCCGGAACGGCAGCGCGGCCTGGCGGAAGTGGAATGAGCTGATGGAGGATGCGGAGAAAGCCAAGCACTGCGTGGGCTGCGGCAGATGCGAGGAGGTCTGTCCCCAGCATATTGCCGTCCGTGCTGATCTGGCCAGGGCTCAGGCAGAGTTGGACGCCGTCCCAAGACCCTGCTAAGTAAGGGGCCCAGGGGGCCCCGGCCGGTTAAAAATCGTACTGTCCACCCGTGAGGGAGCGGACGAAGGACTGCATCTCGCTCTTGGAATTGATGGTGTGGGTGTGGTCGATGATGCGCCGCTGCTCGTCGGCGGACAGGGAGGCGAAGTGCTCCATGGCGTTCAGGTCTTGGGCAAGGGCCATGCCGAAGCCCATCGGCAGATTGACCATCGGATTAAAGGTGTCCACTGATATACACTCCTTTCGCCTCTATTATGCGCAAAACCGGGGAAACCTTTCAGCGTGGTGAAATTGCCTGTTGGACGTGAAAGGCAAGCGGGCGGAAGAAACGCCCGGAATGGCGGCTGTGCTCCATTCCGGGCGTCAATATTGTATGTGTCATATTTGCCTGTCTGCGGACTGGACCTCCGGCGCTTTCCGGCGCGCTGCCGGCTCGATCATGAGCTGTGCGCCAGGATGGGGCACATGCCTGAATGGGCTGAATTGTAAAAATTGTAACACAATTTTTACAATTCAGCAATTTCAGTTATGTAAAGAATGTGTTAAGATAGTATAGAACAGAAAATATAGTTTTTATCATGAGGAGAGGTGACGTATTTGCGAAAAAAACTGAAGGAAAAAATATCAGAGGCGCTGACCTCGGTTCTGCCAATCACAGTGATTGTGCTGATCCTCAGCTTCACGCTGGCCCCGATGCCAATCGGTACGCTGATGATTTTCCTGCTGGGTGCGGTCATGCTGATTGTGGGCATGGGTTTCTTTTCCCTGGGAGCCGATATCGCCATGATGCCCATGGGCGAACAGATGGGCCGCAAGCTGGGAGGGAAAGGGAAGCTTTCCCTTGTGGCTGTGATCTGCTTTTTCATCGGCTTTGTGGTCACGATTGCGGAGCCCGATCTTCAGGTCCTGGCTCAGCAGGTCCCCGCGGTGCCCAATCTTGTGATTATCCTCACTGTGGCGGCCGGCGTGGGTGTATTTCTGGTGCTCTCCATGCTGCGCGCCCGATTTAACCTACCGCTCCATCTGACGCTGATTGCGCTGTACATCCTGGTCTTTATCCTGTCCATTTTTGTGCCCAACGAGTTCCTGGCTGTGGCCTTTGACTCGGGCGGCGTCACGACGGGGCCCATCACCGTCCCCTTTATCATGTCCCTGTGCGTCGGTATGGCGGTTATCAAGGGGAAGGACGAGGACAACTTCGGCATGGTGGCCATGTGCAGCGTGGGGCCGATTCTGGCCGTCATGATCCTGGGGCTCTGCTACCACTCCACCGAGGTGGCCTATACGCCCTTTGCAATTCCGCAGGTGTTTACCTCCCAGGACGCCGGGCGGCTTTTTGCCGAAGGCCTGCCCGATTATATGAAGGAGGTTGCCCTGGGACTGCTGCCCATTATCCTCTTTTTTGGGGCCTTCCAGCTCATATCCATCCGGCTCAAGCGGCGCTCCGTCATTAAGATTATCGTGGGCATTGTCTACACCTATATCGGGCTGGTTCTCTTCCTGACCGGGGCCAACGTGGGCTTTATGCCCGCCGGATATTTTTTAGGTGAGACCATTGCGGCGCTGCCCCAGAGCTGGGTGCTGGTGCCCATCGGCATGGTGGTCGGCTACTTTATCGTGGCCGCCGAGCCGGCCGTCCATGTGCTCAACAAGCAGGTGGAGGACGTGACTGCCGGCGCTATCCCCCAAAAGGCCATTGGACTGGCCCTGTCCCTGGGCGTGGCGGTCTCGGTCGGCATCGCCATGCTCCGGGTACTGCTGGGTATCCCCATCTACGTCTTCCTGGTGCCCGGCTATGCCATTGCCCTTCTGCTTACCTTTCGGGTGCCCAGGATCTTTACGGCCATCGCTTTTGACTCCGGCGGCGTGGCCTCCGGCCCTATGACGGCAACCTTTCTTCTCCCATTGGCCATGGGCGCGTGCGAGGCGCTGGACGGAAATATTCTGCTGGAGGCTTTCGGCGTGGTGGCCATGGTGGCCATGACGCCCCTGATCGCCATTCAGATTCTCGGACTGGCCTATCAGCGCAAGCTGAGGAGTACCCGTGACGTCACCGCAGAGGAAGAGCAGGAGCTGGTTTTTGTGGATGACGTGATTGATTACACCGAGGAGGTGGATCTGTGAGCGATTTGAAAGCGCTGGAGCGGCTCAAGCTCCTGGTGACCATTGTGGACCGCGGCAGGGGTGCGGCGGCGGTGGACCTCTACCGGTCAGAGCACCTGTACTTCGATTACCTCTGTATGGGCCTGGGCACTGCCAATTCCGTGATATTGGACTATTTTGGCCTGTCTGAGACAGAGAAGGATTTGGTGCTGACACTGGTGCCTGTGTCCCGGGTGCCGGACATCATCCACAAGAGCGACCAAAAATTTCACCTGTCCCATCCGGGACGGGGTATCCTGTTTACCGTTCCGCTGTCGGGTGTCAGCGGTCCGGCCCCGCAAATTCTGTGCAAGCCGGAGTACCTGAAGTCGGGAGACAACAAAAAGGAGGCGAAAGCCATGAGCGAGGCAGTCCGATATGATTTGATTCTGGTGGTGGTGAACCACGGCAACGTGAACACTGTGATGGACGCCGCCCGGGCGGCGGGCGCACGGGGCGGAACTGCGCTCCATGCCCGCCGGGTCGGCTATGAGGACGGCGAGAACCTGCTGGGCTTTTCCCTTCAGCCGGAAAAGGAGATTGTGGCCATTCTGACGCCCAGGGCACAGAAGCAGGAGATTATGTTGGCCGTCAACCGGGCGGCTGGCATTACCACGGAGGCCCGGGGAATTCTCTTCTCCATGCCTGTGGACGATATGATGGGCCTCCAGGCGCCGATTCAGCCGGACAGCGGCGCTTAAAGGAGAAAAGGGACGGAGATGCGGGTGTAAACCGGACCAGAAAAAACGGACAACAGACACAAGGCCCCCTGTGTAGGAAAGCAGACTACACAGGGGGCCTTGTGATGAAATATACATTTGTGCTGTCTGTGCAATCTGAGGCTGCTCATTGTTGGCCCGGCAAGAAAAATTTTCTTGACAAAATCCAATAATATGACATAATGACATTATAGTGACTGGTCATAATTTGACAAATTTGAAAGGAGACAGACATGGGCCAAAAATCGATTAAAGGCAGCCCTGAGCTTGCAGAAGCGATTAAGCGCAGACGGCATGAACTCAATCTCACAATTGAAGAAGCTGCATCAAAAGCAGAGATTGGAACAAAAACCTGGTGTCGTTATGAAGCCGGAGAATCAATTCGAGTGGACAAATATAAGGGGATCTGCAAAGCACTGAATTGGCGCACCCTTCCGGGAGAGGGGGCAGAAGAAGGCGTTGCATTTGATTTTAACGAGTACAAAAACCACAAAGCATGGTCGCAAAGCATGAAGGAAGAGTTTGGGGATACTGTTGCTATATCATTTGTCATTGGCAGTGATATCCTGCTTGATTATATACAAGAGGATTTGGATGCCTTGTCTGCCATGCCAAAAGGGACCCACATCGGGCAATTGGCCGTATCACAGCTGGAAATATCGCTGCCATCGCAATTCCTGATGCAATACGACTACAATTTTTTGTATGCGCTGCGGGCGACAGTCCTCCATCTTCAAGCGGTTGCTCATTCGGGAGATAGACTTACAGCACATAGCGTATTAGAGGAATTGGCGCTGTACTTAGTTGTAGAAGAGGCGCGTTTTCTGATTGAAAGCATGGTTCCAAACATGGTGGCTGAAGGCATAGAGTATGATGACCACTGGTATGAATGGATATATGAACTTTTCGACGATGATGATCTGGTTGTTTATTTATTTACAGACGGTTGGTTGCCGGATGACCACCCGTACCATTTTAACCAATGGAACAAAGAACAATTTTTCAAATAAAGTGTAAATATCGCCTGCCGCTTTTGATATATGACATACCTTCACAATAACAGTTTAAGGTGAAATGATATGGGTACAGTTCAAGAAAGTCTTATAAGGCTGCGCACGCTCTACGCATTCAGCAAAAAGATTTCAGTGATTCATGCTGTAAAACATGCCACGACACAGCGTGCAATCCTGCTGGAGAAATTGTTGGAGAAGATTTTACTGCATGATCACTCGATACTGCTCCTGGTCAGCATTGTTTCAGAGCAAATTCAAGAACTCGATGTGTCGTTGGTTGCCAGCGCGGCACGTAACATCATGGAGACTGCCAACCTCTATTTTCACATGTCGCAAAGGGGAATCGGCCTGGATAATATAGAATTTCGGGTAGAAACCATGGTACTGAATGAGATTTACAACGAAATTGATATTACAAAAAAGTTCGGCTTTTCACAAGAGTGCTTTCATGCACAGATTAATCAATGGTTTTTAAAAGATGCAAAGGAGCGCTTTCAAAAGCTTTCCCCATTCACTCAACTCACGCAGAATGAGCAGACTCAAGTGCTGTCCGGCCGAAAGGCGACTTTTAAAATGGAATCTCCGCATATTTTGCAGGAGCAGATGGAATCTGCAATCTACAACCTTTTGTCCAATAGTGTCCACAGCCTTCCACTTGGTTTAAGCAGCAGCTCTGTAAACCGCAATCCTCTTTTTAATAACTTTTTTCGCGCAGAACAGCTCTTGGTGATCGCCGTACAGGTCAGCTGTATTTACACGGCGCACGTGGTGAAAGACTATCTGAATTTACGCAAACGCCTTTACTCGTTACTGAGTTCAGAAGAAAAGAAGGTACTTATCTCCTATATGTCCACCACAGACTTGGAAAATTATATTCATACGCTGAGTGAAGAGTATAAGAAAGACCCCTTTGAATAACGAGTATTTGACAAGGCCGGCATCGCGTTTTTTGATAGAAAGACGGCGGTAAATTCTAATTAATTGGCAGCGTCAAGAACCTACGAAATACTTGACGCTGCCAATTTGAGTCAGGCTTTTGGTTCACATCGCAAGGTACGAACCAAAGTATGATATTCGTCTATTGAATAAGGCTTTCCACGTAAGTCTATGCCATATTTGCCGCCAAGGCACGTTGGAAGGGAGCTTTCCCAATTACCTTTCCGCAGTATAGGAATAAATTTGCGGTTATTACCTTTGCTCAATAATTCGGCAGTTATAATATCTTCTTCGTATCCTACGCCGCCTTCGCGGTTATCACTCTTCTTTTTATATGTTGGCGTGCATATCATCAACACATATGTATTATCCCTGATTGCCTGCTCCATAAAATGGGGCATTCTATCACCTGGCTGCAGATGTGACTGATCTGTTATGACCTCAAATCCATCTGCACGCAGCCGTTCTGCAAAGTGCAGCACCCAATCTTGATGCGCTTGTTCTTCATGTGAATAGGATATAAAAACTTGAATCATATTTTCCAAAATCCTTTCCTTTATTTGTGTGATATTAAATATGGGTTCACCAAATATTTCATTGATTAAGGAAGCATATTTCAAAAAATAATGGCTAGTGTCTCCCTTGATATATTTGATAAAGCGCATACGGCCACATAAAGCATGTTTAAAATGTGATTCAATATTTTCGGGATTGCCAAACGATGCTATTTGGTTGGGGGACATCCCTTTTTCTGTAAAATAGTGATAAGCGGCCTTTTGCACACCTTTTGTTTTGCATTCATGAATCATTGCCCTGGTATTATTTAAGTATTCGCGTTTGATATTAGGAAATTTATTTACTACCAATCCAGTAACTTCTTGCCTTGTAGAAAAGTGATTTAAAAATACCTTATCATAATTGATTATAAATCCGCATTTTTCTATTGACAAAGTTAGCTTGCGCCCAAGAATTACTTCATATTGTTCAGATAAGGCTGCTATACTAGGGGGAAACTCTGGTCTTGTGGTGGAGAAGGTCATATCGTCTGCATAACGGGAATATATCAGGCCATATTCTTTCGCGATTTGTGATAGGCGAGTGTCCAAAAATTTACATATCATATTACTTAATACAGGTGAAGTTGGAGCGCCTTGAGGCAAACAATTATTATGACAAGCAATCTGTGCGATTGCAGTAGCAGCTCCCTCGCCTATATTGTAGGGGGGCTTTAATAAGATACCTCGTACCCGTCCAAAATTAATCGTGTCAAAAAAATCTTTAAGATCAATATTGAGAACCCATTTTTTATTCATATGGATTTTAGCATTCCGTTTAATACTGCGCCCCTTGACAAAACCATATACTGGAGCTCTGGGTGAGTATATAAGTTGTAGAATATAGTTTAATTTACGCTGTATTTCTTTCAACGCACCATGTGGAGCGCATATTTGCCTACGCCCACCCTTCTTTTTGGGAATACTAAATGTGTGATAGAAGTTGTCCGTACCCATAGCATATAGGATGTAACGTAAACTTTTATCGCTAATTTCAAGCAAACTGGCCAAGTCTTCTCTTGTTTTAAGTAAGTGAAAATCATGTATGATTTCATCGTCGCTTTTTTTAAACATGACGTTCACCACCTCAAGTTAAACTTGTATAGGGAGAGAACTCAACCTACTGCCGGAACATACGAGATTTAATGAGATAAAACACAACGACAGCAGGAATCAATGGGACAATAAAAGAGGGCACAATTCCCTAACATTCAATTTTATTGTTGTGTAACACGAACAAAAAGCAGTTCTCTCCCTATACAGCAATTACTATATCATAAATTGACAAAATTGTACATTACATAAATGAAATGCAGCCATGCTCGTTTTGCCGAGACATAGCTACATTATATTTATGTTTCGTGATTATTCAGCCTTACCTATGCTTACATACTCGGAGCTGTTTCAGTTCTGCCTTGTGGACATTGGCATCACTGGCTTGTTTCTGCAAGCAAAAAAGAAGTAACCGCCCTCTGTCCCCACAGTCTGGCGGTTACTTCAACCAATAGCTAAGGGGCCAACCGCCTGCCGGCAGCGCCCTCTTTCTGTCTATCGTATAGCCGCCTGAAATCAAAATGTCAAGTCCACCTCCAGTGATGTGCGCTGGAGGTATTTTTGGTGGAGAGAGTTTCATGCACCCTTTACGATGGTATCATTTTTGCTATCGGTTTTGCCTGTATTTTTTTGCCGGAGAGGTGCGGTATAATAGATGGCAGATAAGGTGGTGAAGTTGATGTTTCAGCCTGATCGGGAGCGAAAGTTCAGCGCGACTAACATTCCCAAGACAGTCCGTTTTACCGAGTGGATGGACCGGGAGCTCGTCGAGCTACATAGGGAGACGGGGATTTCCGTAAACCAGTTGATTCTGCAATGCTGCCGGTATGCGCTGGATCATCTTGAGGACAGTCATGAGGAACCGTAACAGCCGTATTATGCGCGGGCTGCTGCGGTTCTTTCTTTTCCGGCGACATCTGTTCCAGCGCATACTCGCAGCATTGAAGGATCAGGGAATTAAAGGAGACATGGTAGCGCTGTGCCACGCGGTTTAAATCGTCAAACAGCGCTTCGGTAAAACGGATGGTTCGCGTATAGCTGCCGGAAGTATAGTTTTTAATCTGGAACACCGCCGCCACCGCCTGTCCTTCAGCCTGTCAAAATCATACACAAAAAGAAGGACGTTGTATATAACCGTTTTTTGATACCATAATATGAACCAAAGGGGGGACGGACATGCCGCGTTTTGAACTGGAGTGCAGCAGCAGGGGCATGGGAGAGCGGGACGGCGGGAGCACGGCGGTGGGGCTGTACGGGATCCTGCCCTGGTTCTTGCTGGAAGAGATACTGGAGGAGGGGAAGGAGCCGCCGGATCGTGTGCGCTCGGACGAGGAGCTGGAGCGGGCCGAGGAGATGTACAGGGCGCTCGCCTGCGTGGCGGAGGGCGCGGGAGGGGCGGCCTGCTTTCTCCACGATCTCAGCCACCAGACCTGCCGCCTAGTCTACGCCCGGGCGGCGGACGACGGGGAGGTGAAAGGGGCCTGGGGCATTATCTTGAATGCAGTGGAGCGCCTGGCCAAAGGCGTGGAGCGTTTAACCGACGGCGTGGTGGACTATGTCATTCTGGAGACGGAGGTATACCGGGAGAAAGAAGAGGCCGTACCGGAGGAGAGCGAATAGGACAGACACAGCGGCCGCCCCTTTGCAGGGCGGCCGCTGTGTCTCAGCCTGTTAAAAACGACGCTGCCGGGAGGGCGGGGTGCAGATGCCTTTCAGGGGTGTTGTGGACGGCTATACGGCAGGCGAGGCACAGCAGCTTGATGTGAATATAGATGAGGCCCTGCACACCCACGCGAGCTCCGGCGCGCTTTGCCATACAGGCTGCGGGCAGAGACAGGGAAAGGGTAACTGGCGGACGACGGGGAGGGGACCGCCGCACTTCCGGGTTTCTGGCGAAACCTCAAAAGGGGAAAGGCCCCCGCCTCAGGGCTGCCAGTCTAAGATAGCTGGGTGTGAGAAAAATAAACGGAGAAATTTGCAAAAAAGGCTTGCATCTCAAGCCTGAATATGTTAATATAATCAAGCCGTCTGAAACAGGCGGCAATTTCCGGGTGTGGCGAAGTTTGGTATCGCGCTTGAATGGGGTTCAAGAGGCCGCTGGTTCGAATCCAGTCACTCGGACCAAAAATCCTTGTATTCGTTATGAGTACAAGGATTTTTTGCTGTTTTATACGCGTTTTGTTTATGCTTTGTTGCAAATTTTATTTTAGGCGGAAGAGTATGACCCTTTACGGCTCTGAAACGCTCTTGATGAAGGTTTCCATGTGCTCTGCATTTGCTTACTTCATTTTCTCCGTAACATGTCCATTGGTCGCATCTTCCTTGTAGATTCCCCGTCAGTCAAGGGCCCGCAGCTCCTCAGAATCGCCCATGTGGGTCTTGATAGCATCTCTGCCTGGGCCTCCTTAATCAGGGCTTGCAGCTCCCGGAGTGTGCGGATTTCTCAGTCAGCTCATTCGTGCTCATCGCTCGCTCCTTTCCATAATAAAACAGACGGCGCCGAATATCCGGCGCCGTCTGCTATGTATCAGTTATTCAGTTGGCCTTTTTGAGCTTCTGCAAGTCTTCGCTCATCTGGCGGACTATGGATTTCAGGAACTTCATTTCGTCCTCCAGCTCATCCACTCGGAAGCGGGGACCAGCTTCTCTTGGATGTCCTGGATTCCTTCGGCCAGAAGGTCGAACTTCTTGGCAAACACGGCACCCATCAGGGATACCGTGTTCTTTGTAGTCCGCTGTTCTGCCTCGACCACTTCTTCACGGACGACCCCGCGAATGGCTTCTAACAGTTCTTTATCTACCATCGGTATCACCTCTTGCTGTCATTATACGGTGCCGGTATTCGGTTGTCAAGGTTCGCATCTGAGGTGTGGGCCCCGGTACTGCGGCGGTTTCCCAGTGGCCTTCTCCTTCTTGGCAGTATGAATTATAGCATATATGGTCGTATATTGTTTTTTGTGGTATAATACCGGCATGATGGAGGGGGTGCACGAAATTTCCGGCATCCCCGGAAAGGGGGGCAAAATGGGAGAAAAGACAGAGGCTCAAAAAAGGGCACATAAAAAGTATATGGAGAAGTTTGTGGAGGTCAAGGTCAGAATGACCCCGGAGCGGCGAAGCGCCGTCCAGGCCCACGCGGAGGCTCAGGGAGAGAGCACCACAGCCTTTATCAACCGGGCTATCGACGAAGCTATGGAGCGGGACAACGCCGCCCATGGATCCACTGGGAGGGTATGAGATATGCCCTGCATGGTGCCCTGACCTGCTGGATGTGAGCTGTGGGCCCTGTACCTTGTATTGATACTCCTGCCAGGGGGTGTGGGGGTAGCGGAAAAAAGGGGATAGGGGTGTTCTCACATCCCCTGTCCTACAATAAAACAGCACTGAATGCATCACACTCTGCATAGCAGCCTCTTTTGTTATTTCTCCGCACATAGCGGACAAACCAAAACGAACACTGCGCCGATCATATAAATCGTCGGCGCAGTGTTCGTCTGGATCTCTTTTGGTGGACCTGAAGGGGATCGAACCCTCGAACCTCACGGATGCGAACCGTGCGCTCTCCCAGCTGAGCTACAGGCCCATATATAGTGATATTTGAAACAACAGCTTAACTATTATAGCACATTTTCACAGCTTGTAAAGTCTTTTTTCTAAAAAGGGAAAAAGGTGATTGATAAATTTGGCGGAGTGTAGTACAATATACCACAGTCTTTGCTGCGCTTCGGCGCGTGGCAAGGCCGCACTAGTCGGGGAGTTAGCGGTGCCCTGTACCTGCAACCCGCTGCAGCAGGGATGAATCCCGGCCCCCGGACTCGTACTGTGTCGTCTGACCCAGGTAAGCAGTGATGATGGATCGGTCCCGCGCAACGAGGCCCCGTGAACCGTGTCAGGCGGGGAACCGAGCAGCACTAAGCGGACCGTCTCGTGTGCCGTGGGAGCACCGCTCCTGAGCCGGCTGCCTGGGTAACGGACATAGCGCGGGCTCCAAAGGCCGGTGTGCGGCCTTGCCACGCGCCGAGTGTGTTTCTGATACTTGTTGATATGAGGTGATGCGGGTTGTACCAGGCCCTCTACCGAAAATATCGGCCCCGCACCTTTGACGACGTGGTGGGGCAGGCCCATATTACCGATACCCTTAAACGCCAGGTGGCGGCGCAGCGGCTGTCTCACGCCTATCTTTTTACAGGGACCCGGGGAACAGGCAAGACCACCTGCGCCAAAATCCTGGCCCGGGCGGTCAACTGTGAGCATCCAGTGGATGGCAACCCCTGTAATCAGTGTCCGTCCTGTCTGGGCATTGAGAACGGCTCCATTTTGGACGTGCTGGAGCTGGACGCCGCCTCCAACAACGGTGTGGATCAGGTCCGGGCCCTGCGGGACGAGGCGGTGTACACCCCCGCCGCCGTCCGCAAGCGCGTGTACATCGTGGATGAGGTCCACATGCTCTCTACGGCGGCTTTCAACGCCCTGCTCAAAATTCTGGAGGAGCCGCCCGCCCATTTGATGTTCATTCTGGCCACCACCGAGCTCCACAAGGTACCGGCTACCATCAAATCTCGCTGTCAGCAGTTCGCTTTCAAGCGCATTCTCCCCGGCGATATTGCCGCCCGGCTGAGTTATGTGGCCGGACAGGAGGGGCTGGAACTGACCGGCGAGGGAGCCGCCCTGCTGGCCCGGCTGGCCGACGGCGGTCTGCGCGACGCCCTCTCCCTGCTGGACCAGTGCGTTACGGCGGAGGGAGAGATTGGGGAGCGGGAGATCCTGGCCTCTCTGGGGCTGGCGGGCAATCTGGAGACCGCCGCGCTGATGGAGCACATCGGGGCGGGGGAGACCGCCGCGGCTCTGGAGACGCTCGACCGGCTTTACGGCGCAGGGAAGGACGTGGGGAGCCTGCTGGGCGAACTGGCCGCACTGGCCAGGGATCTGCTGATCCGAAAGACCGCGCCTCAGGGAGGCGCTGCCCTGCTTACCGGCGGCTACGATGAAGCCACGATGCGCCGCCTCTCTGAGTGTTTCAAGCCTCAGCGGTTGGTACAGATGCTGTCTCTGCTGCAGGGCACGGCGGCCGAGCTCTCCCGCAGCGTGAACCGCCGCACGGATGCCGAGCTCTGTCTCATCCGGCTGTGCGATGTTACACTGGATGCCAGCCCCGCCGGGATCAATGCCCGGCTTTCCAGGCTGGAGGCCCTGGCGGCGGGCGGAACGCTGTGTGCGCAAAACCCGCTTTCCCCGGTTGACTCCGGTGTGAAGGAGCGGCCGGCAGCGCCGGAGGCTGGCGCAGACCGTCCGCCCTGGGAGGAGGAGCGCCCGCCCCTTCCGGATGAGCCCGGGGCGCCGGTATTCGGCGAGGTACCTGTGCCGGCGGCCGCAAAGGAAAAAAGCATGCCGGCGGCACCGTCTATCCCGGCAGGGGATATATGGCCGGAGCTGGTGGCTGGGCTGCGGGGCAAGGTGCCTATGGGGGAATATACCTTTCTGAACAATCCAGCCATGGTGCAGGGGCGGCTGGAGGACGGAATACTTACCCTCTGGACGGACACGGAGTTTACCCGAAACATGATTAACAAGAGCGCCGTCACCGATGCGGCTGCGGCTGCGGCCTCCGCTGTGGTGGGCACCCCGGTGCGTTGCGCTGTAAAGGTGGGAAAAGCACCGCCGGCTGCAGGCCCAACAGCTGCCCCGGCAGCAGCCACTGGGCCGGAGCGGGACAACCTGGACGATCTGCTGGCTTTCGGGCGGCAATTCGATAATATCATCATCAAAGAGTAAAGGAGTTTTCCGATATGGCAAAGGGATACGGCGGCCGCGGCGGTATGGGCGGCGGATTCAACATGAATATGATCAAGCAGGCCCAGAAGATGCAGCAGGACATGCAGAAGATGCAGGCCGAGCTGGAGGCCAAGGAGTACGAGGCCCAGGCCGGCGGCGGCGTGGTGACGGCCAAGGTGGGCGGCAAGCGGGAACTCCTGGCCCTGACCATCGACCCGGAGGCAGTGGATCCCGACGATGTGGAGATGCTCCAGGATATGATTGTGGCTGCGGTTAACGAGGCGATCCGGGCCGCTGAAAGCGATGCGGCGGCCAATATGCAGCAAATCACCGGCGGGTTGGGCCTGCCCTTTTAAATCGATTTATAGTTGTAGAAACGCCCGGACGGCGGACCTTCGGCCGGGATTACGGGGCGGACGGTGTAAGCTGTTCGCCCCATTTTACTGCGGAAGGAGGAGCGGACATGAGGACAAGGCTGCCCAAAGTGGGCATGCGGAATATCAAAACCGCCGTGGCAGTTGGCATCTGTTTTCTAATTTTTCTGCCCTTCTGGAGCAGCGGCGGGGGAGAGGCCGCCATGGTCGGGCCCTTTTATGCCTGTATTGCCGCCATTATTTGTATGCAGGGCTCGGTGGAGCAGAGTGTGCGGCAGGGCGTCTCACGGCTGATTGGCACCGCCATCGGCGGCGCGGTAGGCCTGCTGGTGCTGTTGGTTGACGACCTGCTGGAGATCCCTTTGCTGACCGGAGTGCTTCTGGCGGGCGGAGTGATTCTGGTGATCTGGCTGTGCAATGCCATTCACCGCCCTGCGGCCAGCTCCATTGGGGCTATCGTGCTGTGCGTATTCCTCATCAACCACAGCGGAGACGACCGGTATCTGTACGCCCTGGTCCGCATGGGGGAGACGGCGGTGGGCATCTTGGTGGCCGTGGCGGTCAACCGCCTGCTTCCCGACCACCGGGAGGAGGTGAAGAGCACCCCCGCGGCGGGCGCGGAGGGTCAGGGTAAGAATTGCAGCGCGCCCAACAAGACAACAAAGGAGAGGAGCTGAGCCCATCTATGGAGGGGGCAAAGGTTTATTTTTCTGATCTCAGATGCCGTCCCGGCGTCAACCTGCTGGAGAAGCTGGAGAAGCTGATTCGAACGGCGGGCATAGGGGAGATCGACTTTGCGCACAAGCTGACAGCGATTAAAATGCACTTCGGAGAGCCGGGCAACCTGGCTTTCCTGCGGCCTAACTACGCCAAGGCGGTGGCCGACGTGGTGAAGAGCCTGGGGGGCGTCCCCTTCCTCACCGACTGCAACACCCTCTATCCCGGCCGTCGGAAAAACGCCCTGGAGCACCTGGACGCAGCCTATGAGAACGGCTTCTCCCCGCTGTCTACCGGCTGCCAGGTGATCATCGGTGACGGCCTGCGGGGCAACGACGACGTGGAGGCGCCCGTGGAGGGGGCGGAGTACATCCAGACGGCCAAGATCGGAAAGGCCATCATGGAGGCCGATGTGATCATCTCCCTGTCCCACTTCAAGGGGCATGAGCAGACCGGCTTTGGCGGCGCCATCAAGAACTTGGGTATGGGCTGCGGTTCCCGCCGGGGCAAGATGGAGCAGCACGCCCAGGGCAAGCCGATGGTGGCGCCCCGCCGCTGTGTGGGCTGCCGCCGGTGCGC
>ERZ857955.1451-NODE-1451-length-18603-cov-8.242668_pt1 | contig 18603 bp, 17 predicted proteins | sample MGYA00519956_ERZ857955 | MGnify/ENA primary metagenome ERZ857955 (study PRJEB31778, sample SAMEA3449378) | human gut metagenome | biome: human gut; feature: human-associated habitat; material: faeces | place: United Kingdom | collected 2010/2012 ...
CCTTCTGATCGATGAAGTACAGACAGGATGGTGCAGAACAGGTGCTGTAATGTCTTATATGAATTATGGCATCAAACCGGATATTGTTTCCATGGCTAAAGCACTTGGCGGCGGAATGCCGATCGGTGCAATCTGTGCAACAGCAGAAGTTGCCAAAGCATTTACCGCAGGTTCTCACGGAACAACCTTTGGTGGACATCCGGTAAGCTGTGCAGCAGCACTTGCAGAAGTGAATGAACTTCTTGACAGAGATCTTGCAGGAAATGCAAAGAAAGTCGGCGATTACTTCGCATCCAAACTGGAAAAACTTCCGCATGTAAAAGAAGTAAGACATCAGGGCCTTCTGGTAGGTGTGGAATTTGATGATACCATTGGCGGGGTAGATGTGAAACATGGCTGTCTGGATCGAAAGCTTCTGATCACTGCGATCGGAACACACATTATACGTATGATCCCACCGCTTATCGTAACAGAAGAAGAGTGCGATAAAGCAGTTGCTATCATTGAAGATACGATCAAATCTCTGGAAAAATAAATACAGACAAAAGTGACAAGGGCGTCGCGGATCATCAGGGTATGGTTCGCACGCCTTTTTTGTTACAGAATAAAAGTGTGATTAAGAAAAAACGGTAACAAAAATTCGTGTGAGAGGAAATCGATATGAGACATCTGGTTATAACGATTGGCTGTGAATATGGAGCCAAAGGAAATGCCATTGGCAGAAAAATAGCGGAAGACCTCAATATCAAATTTTACAATCGTGATCTTGTCGATGAGATCATTGAAGAGGTCGGAATTCCGAAAGAGATCATGGAAAAAGTAGAGGAGGGCGGAACGATTGCCGGTAAAGGTGCAGAAGGCGATGTACGTGGCTCGTTTTCCAAGTATGCGGATCTGACTGACCGTGCGATCCATGTGCAGAAGCAGATCATACGAAAACTTGCAGAGAAAGAATCCTGCGTGATCATTGGCCGTTCCGCAGATTATATCCTGAAGGATACAAAAGATATTGATCTTTTAAGAGCATTTATTTATGCTCCGGATGAGGTACGTATCCATAATATTATGGAGAGTCACAACCTTTCTGAAAAAGATGCAAAGATCTTATTACTGGAAAAAGATAAAAGATACCATAAACGTCATCTGGCGCTGACAGGCAGCAACCGAGGCGACCGTCATAACCGGGATATTCTTATGAACAGCTCATATCTTGGAATAGAAGGAACTGCAAAATACCTGGAAGAACTGATCAGAAGAAAATTTGGAAGCGAGGAGGAATAAGACTATGGGACAGAAAAAATCAGAATTTGATAAAGTATTCAGTGCATGGGACATTCTTGTAATCGCTTTTGGCGCAATGATCGGCTGGGGCTGGGTTGTATCTTCCGGAACATGGATCGATGCCGGTGGTGTTGTCGGAGCAGCACTTGCCTTTGCAATCGGTGGTGTCATGATCTTCTTTGTTGGTCTTACCTATGCAGAACTTACCGCAGCCATGCCACAGTGTGGTGGTGAGCACGTATTCAGCTATAAGGCAATGGGACCTACCGGTTCCTTTATCTGTACCTGGGCGATCATTCTTGGATATGTAGGAGTTACCTGTTTTGAAGCCTGTGCGTTTCCAACGATCATCACCTATCTGTGGCCGGGATTTCTGAAAGGCTATCTTTATACAGTTGCCGGATTTGATATCTATGCTTCCTGGCTGATCGTTGCAATTCTTGTTGCCTTCTTAATCATGATGATCAACATTATGGGAGCAAAAACAGCTGCTGTTCTTCAGACAGTTCTTACATGTATAATCGGTGGTGCAGGAATTCTTCTGATCGTAGCTTCTGTTATAAATGGTAATGTGGATGATCTTCAGGGACAGATGTTTATGGGTGAGACAACTGGTACCATGGCAAAAAATGTACTGAAAGTCGCAGTTATCACACCATTTTTCTTTATTGGTTTTGACGTTATCCCGCAGGCTGCAGAGGAAATCAATGTACCACTCAAAAAGATTGGTAAAATGATGATTCTGTCAGTTGTACTTGCAGTTGTATTTTATTCTTTTGTAATCCTTGCAGTTGGTTATGTTCTGAATCCGGAAGAGATTGCACTTTCGCAGAGTACAACAGGACTGGTAACTGCAGATGCGATGGCAAAAGCCTTTGGAACCTCGGTGATGGCAAAAGTTATCATCGTAGGTGGTATGTGCGGTATTGTTACATCCTGGAACTCCTTTATGATCGGTGGTTCCCGTGCATTGTATTCTATGGCAGAATCTTACATGGTTCCGAAAGTATTTGCAAAACTCCATCCAAAGCACAAAACACCGGTCAATGCACTGATCCTGATCGGTATCCTTACGATGATCGCTCCTTTCGCAGGACGTGTCATGATGGTATGGATCTGCGATGCAGGTAACTTTGGCTGCTGTCTTGCATATTGTATGGTTTCACTCTCTTTCCTGATCCTTCGCAAAAAGGAACCGGATATGCCAAGACCTTATCGTGTACCGGCTTACAAATTTGTAGGTACAATGGCAGTGATCCTTTCCGGCTGTATGGTTCTGGTGTATTGTATCCCGGGTTCCGGCGGAACACTGATCATGCAGGAATGGATGATGGTAGGTGCATGGAGTCTCCTTGGCGTTGTATTTTATGCAGTCTGCAAAGTGAAATACAAAGAAAAATTCGGCAGCCTTATTGAGATCATTTCGGATGAAGATGCAGCATCTCTTATGCCGGAGGCTGATGATAAAGAACTGGATCTGGTTATTGATGCGGCAATTGACCGTGTACTTTCCAGAATGACGGCATAAGATCGGAAATATGGAGTTTTGAATGATATGATATAGTTATATAGAAGAAAAGAGGCTGATTAGTTATGGAAGCATTTGAATTTTTTATTCCACAGAATATTATGGTAGGTGCAGGAACGATGGCAAAACTTCCGGAATGTGCAAAAAAACTGGGTGGTTCCCATGCCATGCTGATTTCCGGCCCTACACTGCGAAAAATGGGAATTGTGGACAAAGCGGCTGATTATCTGAAAGAAGCTGGTATGAAAGTGGATATCTTTACGGATGTAGAGGCCAACCCGTCCGTGACGACTGTTGAAAAGGCTACAGAGGCATTTAAAGAAGCCGGAGCAGATTTTATCGTGGCACTTGGTGGAGGATCTCCGATGGATGTTGCCAAAGCAGTTGGTGTGACAGCAAAATTTGGCGGCAGCATCACAGAGTATGAAGGGGCACATAAAGTACCGGGCAAGATCATTCCGCTGATCGCGATTCCGACTACCGCAGGTACCGGATCAGAGGTGACTGCATTTTCTGTTATTACGGATCATAGCAGGGATTATAAGCTGACAGTATTCAGTTATGAACTTCTTCCATCATATGCAATCCTTGATCCGGAGCTTCTGACATCTGCACCGGCTTCTGTGGCAGCGGCATGTGGAATTGATGCATTTATCCATGCGGAAGAGGCATATGTTTCTACCGCTGCATCACCATTCTCCGATGCCATGGCAGAAAAAGCCATGGAACTGATTGGAAAAATATTCGCAGATTTGTTGCAAGACGTACAGATCTGGAAGCAGCAGAGGCCATGCTGACAGGGTCACTTTTTGCAGGAATTGCCTTTTCTTTTGCAAGACTTGGAAATGTGCATGCGATGAGTCATCCGGTGAGTGCATTTTTTGATGTAGCACATGGAGTAGCAAATGCAGTGCTGCTCCCGGTGATTGCTGAATATAATGCCCTGGCAGACCATGGAAGATATCTGACAATCTATAATTACATCAGTCCGATTCCGGCATTTGAAGATGAGTTCGAGCCATTGATGCTGGTTGACGCAATACGTGAACTGAATGAAGATATCGGAATTCCGGCAGATCTGACAACAGCTATCCGCCAGGCGGCCAAAGGAAAAGAAGTATCAGAGGATGAGATTGAAAGTAAAATCGATGCGATGGCAGATGATGCCATGAAGAGTGGAAATATTGCTGTAAACCCACGTTCTTCGCGAAAACAGGATATTGTTGCGCTGTATTACAAGGCATTATAAAAGATAAATATGCCGAAGATAAACGTTTTGTAAAAGTAAGACGTACAGATGTAGTCCATATGTGGAAACATCGGTATGTCTTCTTTTATTTACAGAGAATTGCTATACAACTGTCCTGTGACATGCTATACTTTGGAGCAGATAAAACAGCCGAAGATCCGCAGGAGGGATAGGATGAATCTTTTTGAATTATATAATGTACTGAAAGACGGACAGAAGGGAAGAAATAATTTTCTGGTGACCGTGATACAGGGAAATGGGACTGGAAGCAGATATTTCCTGGCGGACGGAGAAGTGAAAGCACAATGCGGCAGCGGAGACATAGAGACAGAACGGCTGCGGGAACTGGTGCAGCCGGGGGAGAGTGGTATTGCAGAAGCAGATGGGAGAAGATTATTTGTGGAATCACTGAAACAGCCGGCACATCTGGTAATCTGTGGAGCGGGACATGTGGCACAGCAGGTGATCCTTCTGGCAGGAAAAGTTGGATTTACGGTGACTGTTCTGGAGGACCGTGTGAGTTTTGCAGGAGAAGCACTACGCGCAGGAGCGGATCAGGTGATCTGTGACAGTTTTGAAAATGCACTGAAGCAGATTCCGGGAAGTGAAGATACGTATTTTCTGATAGTGACCAGAGGGCATCGTTATGATCGGGTATGTCTGGAGGCAATTTTGAAGAAACCCTATGCTTATGTCGGAATGATGGCAAGCAGAGGAAGATCGGCTCTTCTGAAAAAACAGATGGAGGAAGATGGTTTTGACAGAAAGGTTCTGGATGAGATACATACACCGGTAGGACTTGATATCCATGCAGAAACACCGGAGGAAATTGCAGTCTCCATTGTTTCAGAACTGATCAAAGAGAAAAACAGTGTGCGTAAGACGAGTGGTTATGACGCAGAACTGTTGGACTATCTGACTGGTGAGAAGGAGCCGGACACAAAGAAGGCACTTGCGACGATCGTTGCAAGAAGAGGTTCAGCACCCAGAGGCATTGGAACAAAGATGCTGGTCCTTGAAGATGGAAGAATCATAGGAACGATCGGAGGCGGATGCATGGAAAGTGAAGTACAGCATCTCTGTTTGCGAATGCTTCATGAAGAGAGGGCACAGGGGCAGATCTTTACAGTAGATATGACTGCTTCACAGGCAGAAGAGGAAGGACTCGTATGTGGCGGTACGATCCAGGTATTTATGGAAGTAATATGATATCTGAAAATTGTTTCGTGCTGTGCATGCCCATGATTCTGTCTGGTATCAGAAAATAAAAAATACAATTATGGCAGAATGTGTGTTATAATACTGGATATTAAAAAGAAGATGTAATTGCCGGTCGGAAGATACTCGGATTTTCTGTCGGCGTGAACAATGGAGGATGAAGATATGAAGAAAAGAAGTGTTATCGTTGCAATGCTCTGCAGTATGTGTCTGGCAGTCAGCACACCGATTCCTGCAATGGCAGATGCGTCAAAGGTAGTTACACTTGGAGCGGATCTTACTGACGAACAGAAAAATACAATGATGAACTATTTCAAGGCAGATGCGAGCCAGGTGCAGGTTATCAGTGTTACCAACCAGGATGAGCATGATCTGCTTGGCAAATATATCCCAAGTGAACAGATTGGAACGAGAACACTGAGCTGTGCCTATGTAAAACCTACACAGTCCGGCGGCATCAAGGTGCGTACAGCCAATCTGAATTATGTAACATGTAATATGATCGCAACAGCACTTTCTACAGCAGGAGTAACGAACTGTGAAGTTGTTGCCGCATGCCCGTATGAAGTATCCGGTACTGGTGCACTTACCGGTGTCATGAAAGCATACGAGTCTGCAAGTGGACAGGAACTGGATTCTACCAAGAAAGACCTTGCAGCCAAAGAAGTTGTAGTTACAGGTGATGTGGCTCAGCAGGTTGGACAGGATAATGCAACCAATATCATCAACCAGGCAAAGATGCAGATCATTGGTGACAATATTCAGAATGCAGATGAAATCTACAATATTGTATATAATATCGCTGAGCAGAATGGCGTAAGCTTAAGTCAGGATGAAATCGACACGATCGTATCACTGCTTCAGCAGATCGCACAGCAGAATTATGATATTCAGGAAATGAAAAAGACTCTTGCAAATATTCAGCAGAATCTGGAACAGAGCAAAGCAGAAGCAGAAGGGCAGCCTACACCAACTCCGATCGAGAGCGACGTTGCTGATGAAGGTACCGGTGAAGATATTACAACGAATGTAGACAGTGGTGCGCTTGGCGGAAATGTCAAAGAGACATCTACAGAGGATCCGGGACTTGCAGAGCAGACAGGTGCAGATACAAACAATGCAGGTGAGAGCAGTGACAGTTCCACAGGAATTCCGGATGCGACAGAAGACGGAACCGTAAATACAGATGGAAGTTCAGATGGAACTACAGAAGACACACCTCAGGAAAGCACAGACAGCAGTACAGATAACAGCAGCAGTGAAGAAATCCCAGCAGCAACAGAGGATGGAAGCACTGAAAATACAGATACTTCTGCAGATGGAACAACAGAAAATGCAGATGGTTCCACAGAAGGAACAGACGAAAACACAGATGCTTCTACAGAAGATACTCTGAATACAGAAACACTGACAGAAGAAGGCAAAGCAAAATTTGAGCAGGCACAGCAGTTCTGTAAGGGAGAATATGAGGGAGATCTTGCTGTACTTCAGAGCGTTGTATCGAATGTGACAGAACTTCCGGTAACACTTGATCAGGATGTGGCTTCCAAACTCAGCAAAAAAGTTCTGGAAACCTATATCAAAGTATTAAATGATGCAGGGGCTTCTTATGTACCGGCAGACACAGACAAATACTTCTCAGCTGAGCTGAACGTACTGGATAAAGAGATGAAGACAGTCTTCAGTATTGATACAGAAATTGCAGATGATGATCTGCTTGTAAATGTAGATGCTGAAGTAAGACAGAAACTGTATGATGATACAATGAAGTTCTTTGCAAACCTTTATGGAGAAACTACATCTGAAGATTCTTCCACAGATACCGCAGAAGCCGGAACTGACGAAAATACAGAAGCATATTCTGAAGATGGAACTACAGAAGAAACTTACTAAAGATAAAAAACAGCGATGCAAGATGAGGATGTCTCCTTTGGGGAGGCATCCTTTTTGTTCCTTTAGAGGAAACTGTGCTGTGAAGAGATTGTGAAAAGCTGGAAATCCATATCTTTCTGTGCTAAAATAAAAAGAGTTTTTTATCTCAGATATAACTTTGAAAACCAAAAGAGAAGGATCCGAAAGGAGAAAAACTATGAGTCTTGCAGTGGTTACACTGAAAAAGGGAGAGGGCCGTCTTCTGAAATCAGGCGGAATGTGGATATTTGATAATGAAATTGCAACGATCATGGGCAGTTTTGTAAATGGAGATATTGTATTGATTCATGACTTTGACGGATATCCGCTGGGAAAAGGATTTATCAATACGAATTCTAAGATTACAGTCAGATTGCTGACAAGAGATGAAAATCAGAAAATTGATGAAGAATTTCTTGAGAAACGAGTGCGCGATGCATGGGAGTACAGAAAAAAAGTAACAGATACATCCAGCTGCCGCCTGATCTTCGGAGAGGCAGATTTTTTGCCGGGACTTGTTGTAGACAAATTTGAAGATGTTCTGGTCGTACAGTCACTGGCACTGGGAATTGACCGTCTGAAGAATACGATTCTGGAACTGCTCAAAAAAGTTCTGGCAGAAGACGGAATCCAGATTCGCGGTATTTATGAAAGAAGTGATGCAAAGGTCCGCAAACAGGAAGGAATGGAACTGTATAAAGGCTTTATCGGACCGGAATTTCCTACACTGGTTGAAATTGTGGAAAATGGTGTAAAATATCAGGTAGATGTCAAAGACGGACAGAAAACAGGATTTTTCCTTGATCAGAAATACAATCGTCTTGCAATCCAGAAACTCTGCAAAGATGCAAGAGTGCTGGACTGTTTCACACATACAGGTTCTTTTGCCCTGAATGCGGGAATAGCCGGAGCGAAAGAAGTTACAGGTGTGGATGCATCGCAGCTTGCCGTGAATCAGGCAACAGAAAATGCAAAATTAAACGGGCTGGATGACAAAGTAAAATTTATTTGCGAAGATGTATTTGAACTGCTCCCGAAACTGGAAGAAGAGGGAGAAAAATATGACGTAGTGATTCTGGATCCACCGGCATTTACCAAATCACGCAGTTCTGTCAAAAATGCAGTCAAGGGATACCGGGAAATCAATCTTCGTGGACTGAAACTGGTAAAGGACGGAGGATTCCTTGCGACCTGTTCCTGTTCCCATTTTATGGAATATGAATTGTTTACCAAAACAATCGGTCAGGCTGCCAGAAGCGCACATAAGAGACTGCGCCAGGTGGAATACAGAACACAGGCACCGGATCACCCGATTCTCTGGGCATCTGATGAATCTTATTATCTGAAATTCTACATCTTCCAGGTATGTGATGAGAAATAGTCGGGTGAGCAGACAGAAAGAAGGACTTAAATGAGAGACAAATTTAATAAATTTATGCAGGGACGTTATGGAGTGGACGCATTTGCACGTTTCACAATGGGAGTTGCACTTGTAGCAATCATTATTTCTATCTTTTTCCCGGGTGGAAACAGAATTGGTGCGTTATTTGACACAATAGGGCTTCTGGTGCTTCTATATACATATTATCGAATGCTGTCCAGAGACATTCAGAAGCGATATGCAGAGAATGAAAAATATCTTGCAGCAACAGCAAAATTCAGACAGAGATTTAACCGGGAAAAAAATATGATGAACCAGAGAAAGACCCATCATATTTATTCATGTCCGGGATGCGGTCAGAAGATCCGTATTCCAAAAGGCAAAGGCAAGATTGAAATCGAATGTCCGAAATGTCATACGAAATTTGTCAAAAGAAGCTGATAAACTGACAGAGAGGTATCTGTATGTTTGGATATGTGGTGCTGAATAAGCCGGAAATTAAATTTAAAGATTTTGATATGTACCGTTCTTTTTACTGCGGACTGTGCAGGGAGCTGAGAGAGCGTTACGGGATAAGCGGGCAGATCACACTGAGCTATGATATGACATTTGTGATTCTTCTGCTCAGTGCGTTGTATGAGCCGCCGACCAGAAAAGGTACGACCAGATGCATTGTACATCCGGTACGTAAACAGACGGTACGGAAAAATGCCATAACAGAATACGGAGCCGATATGAATATCTTTCTGACTTACTATAAGTGTAAGGATGACTGGAATGACGAGAAAAAAATCTTAAGTCTTGCATATGGGAAGCTTCTGGAGAGTAAAGAGAAAAAAAGCGAACAGCAATGGAAGAAAAAAATCGATGTGATCATTTCCTGTTTGAATGAACTTTCAGAGATGGAACAGGAGGGAGAGACAGATATCGATCGTGTTTCGGGCTGTTTTGGAAGAATCATGGCAGAAATCTTTGCATACAGAGAAGATGTCTGGGAACCAACACTTCACCGCATGGGATTTTATTTGGGTAAGTTTATTTACCTGATGGATGCCTACGATGATGTGGAAGATGATGTAAAAAAAGGAAATTACAACCCTTTTGCAAAAGATTATATAATAAAAGGGTTTGATGACAGGATAAAAAATATGTTGCTGCTAATGATGGCAGAAACCTGTCGGGAATTTGAAAAACTTCCTATTATAAAATATGCAGACATCCTGCGGAATATTTTATATTCCGGAGTATGGTGCAGATTTGAGAGTATATCGCGAAAGCGCAGGGAAGAGCGGGAGAAAGAAGATGTTTGATCCATACAGTGTGCTGGGTGTTTCGAGAGATGCATCTGATGATGAAATAAAGAAGGCATATCGTAAGCTGAGTCGTAAATATCATCCGGATGCCAATATCAACAATCCGAACAAAGCACAGGCAGAAGAAAAATTTAAAGAAGTCCAGCAGGCATATGAACAGATCATGAAAGAACGGGAATATGGTTCTTCAGGAAACTATAATTCATATGGTGGTTTTGGAGGCTTTGGTACACAGGGCCAGAATACGTATCAGGATGAAGAGGCAGTGCGCCGACAGGCAGCGGCAAATTATATCAACAGCCGACATTACAAAGAGGCAATGAATGTACTCTCATCACTTCAGCAGAGAAACGGCCAGTGGTATTATTTGTCCGCGATGGCGAACATGGGACTGGGAAATAATGTAAATGCATTAAATGATGCACGAAGTGCAGTAAATATGGAACCGGATAATATGCAGTACCAGATGTTGCTGCAGAGACTGGAAGGCGGAGGAACCTGGTATCAGGAACAGCAGAATCCATTTGGAGGAATGCCAAGTGACGGAAGCGATTATTGTATGAAGCTTTGCCTGGCCAATCTGGCATGTAATCTTTGCTGCCCGGGTGGTGGAATGTTCTGCTGCTGAGAAGAATCGTCAATAATAAAAAGAAATAACAGACCTTCTGGAATATCAATAAAATATTTTAGAAGGTTTTTTATAAAAAAATTGACAATTGTCGATTGGGATATTATGATAATGGGTGTGCTGTCATGCTAAAGCGATGTAGCGACAAAGAACAGCATATGGGAAGCTGCTGTGAACAGAACAGTAACTACCGAAGTGAAATAACAGGAGGAAATCACAATGAGTATTCGTATTGGTATTTTAGGATATGGTAATCTTGGAAGAGGCGTAGAATGCGCAATTAAACATAATCCGGACATGGAACTGGTTGCAGTATTTACACGTCGTGATCCTGCAACTGTAAAAATTCTTACAGATTCAGCATCTGTTTACCATGTAGATGAAGCAGAAAAGATGAAAGATAAAATTGATGTTATGATTCTCTGCGGTGGAAGTGCAACAGATCTGCCGGTTCAGACACCGAAATATGCACAGTGGTTCAATGTGGTAGACAGTTTTGATACACATGCCAGAGTACCGGAACATTTCGCAAATGTTGACAAAGCAGCATCTGAAAGCAATCATGTAGGAATCATTTCTGTTGGCTGGGATCCGGGAATGTTCTCCCTGAACAGAATGTATGCAAACGCAATCCTTACAAATGGAAAGGATTATACATTCTGGGGCAAGGGTGTAAGCCAGGGACATTCCGATGCAATCCGTAGAATTGATGGAGTAAAAGATGGAAAACAGTACACAATTCCTGTAGAAGCTGCACTGGAAGCAGTCAGAAACGGAGAAAATCCGGAACTGACTACAAGACAGAAGCATACAAGAGAATGCTTCGTAGTAGCTGAGGAAGGTGCTGATCTTGCACGCATTGAAAATGAGATCAAGACAATGCCGAATTATTTTGATGAATATGATACAACAGTACATTTTATTTCTGAAGAAGAACTGAAACGTGATCACAGTGGAATTCCGCATGGTGGATTTGTGATCCGTACAGGCAAAACCGGCTGGAACGATGAGAACAGTCATGTGATCGAATACAGCCTGAAGCTGGATTCCAATCCGGAATTTACATCTTCCGTAATCGTTGCATATGCGAGAGCTGCATATCGCATGAGCCAGGAAGGACAGAAAGGATGCAAAACAGTATTTGATGTTGCACCGGCATATTTAAGTGCACTGGATGGCGCTGAACTGAGAAAACATCTTCTGTAATATATGAAATGAAATTGTAAAAAATAAGGATCGGGTTTTTGACCCGGTCCTTTTTGCGCTCCAGGAGGGGAATATATTGGCAGGTTTTTACTTTTTTATTGACGTTGTTACAAACATGATATATAATACCTACATAATATTGTAACAAGATTGTAAAAAATATGAATATTTATACTCGTAGAAAGAGGTTGACCGTATGGGAAAGGTGTGCAAAAAGTCATGGATCGCAGCCATATTTTTAGGAGTGATGCTTTTTGCTGCAGGCTTTGCGTTTCAGGCGTCCACGGTAGATGCGCAGGCTGCTACAACTGGTTTTCGAACCGTAAAAGGAAAAACATACTATTATAAAAACGGAAAGAAAGTTAAGGGATGGCTTACTTTAAATGGAAAGAAATACTTCCTTAATACAAGGACAGGCGTCTTGCTGAAAGGCTGGCAGAGAAGTTCCAGAGGACCAAAGCGCTATTTTAATAAAAAAAATGGTGTTATGTATACCGGAATGAAAAAGATCGGCGGTAAATATTATTACTTCGATATCAAGACCGGCTACACGAAGAGGGGATTTGTAAGATCTGCCAATGGCGCAGTTGTCCGTTATTTCCAGCCATCGAATTATACGATGGCAAAAGGCTGGCTGAAAAATGCAAAGGGGCAGAAGTGGTATTTTGCCAGAGATGGTAAGATGTATATGGGACTGAAAAAAATCGGCAAATATTATTATTATTTCAATCCAAGTACAGGAATTGCAGCCAGCGGTTATGTGAATACTGGAAATGAGACGAGATATTTCAATGCCAAATACAAAAGAATGGTTACCGGCTGGACAAAATCTGCCAAAGGAGAATTAAGATACTTTGGCAGCAACGGTGTTATGGCCAAGGGACTTACAAAGGTTGGCAGTGCTACATATTATTTTGATCCAAGTACGGGAATCGCAGCGGGCGGCTGGGTAACGATCAGTGGAAATAAATATTACTTTGACAAGAGTAGTTTCAAGATGGTTACAGGTACCAAGTCGATTGATGGTGTGACCTATACATTCAGCTCAACAGGTATTATGACCTATTCATCTGCAAATGACAGCAGTACGACAAGCAATACCTATTTTGCAAATGATCCGAAACCGGTTGAGCAGACCGGGATCAAAACGCTCAAGAATTATCTTGCCGGGGCATTGAAACCGGTTGGACAGGCATTGTATATCTGGGGCGGCGGTTGGTATGATTCCACAAGGATCGGTGTCAGCCCGACCTGGCAGAGCTTTTATCTCAGCCAGACAAGTAGTTATAACTATAATAATTATCGTGATCTGAGTACTGCAAACAGAGCAAAAGGACTTGACTGTTCCGGATTTGTAGGATGGGCAGCACAGCAGGTTATGAGAAATGGAAATAGTTATACGGTTGTATCAGGAGAAATCGGCAGTTATTATAAGAATACATTAAAATGGGGAACCTATGTAAATCAGAATTACTTGTCCCAGACAGGCTGGAAGGTATATCCGGGAGACATCGGATATGATGACGGTCATACATGGATCGTTCTTGGACAGTGTTCCGATAAGAGTGCCGTGATCGTTCATTCCACTCCGAATGCAGGATGCCAGATTGCAGGAACCTGTACACCGGATGGAGATTATGACAGTCAGGCAGTTGCTCTTGCAACGAAGTACATGTCCAGATATGCAGGATATAAGAAGTACACCTATCGTCCATCCTGCGGTAACTATATCCGAAGAGGAAATTATATGAGATGGTACGGCTCCACTCTTTCTGATCCGGATAACTTCAAGAACAAAACGGCAGATGTCATTTTGCAGGAATTATTTGGATTTTAAATAAGAATGAAATGTTACGGAGAAGTTTCCAGACACGGGAACTTCTCCTTTGTTTTGCAGAACTTTTAATAAATGTTACAAAATATTAAACTTTTTATCGATTTACTCTTGCATTCGAAAGAACCTTGTGTTAATATGTATAAGAACTTAAGAAAGATATTTCACAAATGTTACAAAATAGAGTTAAAATGATTATGAGGTGAGAAACATGAAAAAAAGAATTGTTTGCCTGACGTTGGCATTAATGATGACTGCAACACAGGTTGTCAGTGTAAGCGCGTCAAGAGAAGATGAACTGAGAGAGGAACAGGCAGCTACAAGCGCACAGCTTGATGCTACATATGCTCAGATTGATCAGCTCTACTCCGCTAAGCAGCAGTTACAGGATGAGATCAACTCCCTGGACGCAAATCTTGTGAATGTCATGGTTTCCATTCAGACCTTGGAAGGGGATATCAGTAATAAAGAAGCAGACATTCAGCAGACACAGGCTGACCTGCAGAAGGCACAGAATGCCAAAGACAAACAGTACGCAGCAATGAAACAGCGTATCCAGTATCTGTACGAAAAAGGTGGAAATGAAGCCTGGTTCCAGATGATGATGAGTGCAGATAATCTTTCTGATCTTCTTACAAAAGCTGAGTATACTCAGAAAATGTATGATTATGACAGACAGAGCCTTGAAAAATATGCAAACACAATTACACAGGTAACAAACCTTGGAAATCAGTATCAGCAGGAAAAAGCTGAACTGGAAGGTATGAAACAGGAATATGAAGCACAGTCTGTAGATCTTCAGAATCAGATTGATACAAAGAAAGCAAATTCTGCAGATTGTGATAATGAAATTGCATATGCACAGGAAATGGCAAATGAATATGCAAACCTGATTCAGGAACAGCAGGCGGAGATTGAACAGCTTGAAGCAGAACGTATTGCAGCCGAAGAAGAGGCAAGACGTCAGGCAGAAGCTGAAGCAGCAGCAGCTGCTGCTGCAGCCGAGGAAGAAGCTGCACAGCAGGAACAGGAAGATCAGACAGTATATGATGAAGACGGTAACGAAGTTGATGCTTCAGAAGCAGCAGAAAACGGAGATACTGTATATGACGAAGATGGAAACGAGGTTGATCCGAGCCAGACTACAACAGAAACAACTACAGAAGACAGTGGAAGCAGTGATGTAGAATATGATGAATATGGAAATGTGATTGACAGTGACAACACAGTTGATCCGGATACAGTAGATACTTCATCCAGCTCTTCAAGCTCCAGCAGTTCTTCATCCAGTGGTTTAGGATCTTCAATCGTAGATTATGCTACACAGTTTGTTGGAAACCCATATGTATGGGGTGGCACAAGTCTTACAGGTGGAGCTGACTGCTCTGGATTTACACAGAGTGTATATGCTCAGTTTGGCTACAGCCTTCCGAGAACATCTTATGAGCAGCAGAACTGGGGAACAGAAGTTTCTTATGCAGATGCTCAGCCAGGAGACCTGATCTGCTATGGTGGACATGTCGCAATCTACATGGGTAACGGACAGATCGTACATGCATCCAACTCCAGAGATGGTATTAAGATCAGCAACAACGCTGCTTACAGAACAATCCTGTCTGTAAGAAGACCTTCATAAATATGATTTTAGGGCAGTTCCTTCGGGAGCTGCTTTTTTTTCTTGACTTTTAAAAGAAAAAGTATTAATATGACTTAAAGCGCAACGGAGCACTTCATGGTTCCGTGCGCTCTTTTTTATTTAAACGTCAGGAGGAAACGAAAATGAGAAAGAGTAAAATGTGGAGAATGTTGACAGTAGCTGCAGTAGCTGCATCAATGACATGTGGGATTATAGGTGTACAGAGTGTAAGTGCGGATGATAAGAAAACTCTGAAAGTTGCAATGGAATGCGGATATGCTCCTTACAACTGGACACAGCCAGATGACTCCAATGGAGCAGTACAGATTTCCGGAAGTTCTGATTATGCGTATGGATATGATGTTATGATGGCAAAGAAAATTGCAGATGAATTAGGCTATGATCTTGAAATCGTAAAGCTTGACTGGGATTCTCTTGTACCGGCAGTACAGTCCGGTCAGGTTGACTGTGTTATTGCAGGACAGTCTATTACAAAAGAACGTCAGCAGATGGTTGATTTCACAGATCCATATTATTATGCATCCATCATCACTTTGGTTAAGAATGATGGAGATTACAAGGACGCAGCAAGCGTAGAAGACCTTAAAGGAGCTACAGTGACATCACAGCAGAATACGATCTGGTATGATTCCTGCCTGCCTCAGATTCCAGATGCTGATATCCTTCCGGCACAGGAAAGTGCACCGGCAATGCTGGTTGCTCTTGAATCCGGCAAATGTGATGCAGTTGTCACTGACATGCCTACAGGAAAGGCTGCATGCGTAGCATATCCGGATTTCAAACTGCTGGACTTCAGTCGGTCATTTTTTGCGGACAGTTCATACATGCTATCCTTTTCTGTTCTCTGCTCCTGCGTTTGCTCTCGTTTGATTTCTCCCTCCGTATCTTCTTGGCACAAGCAGGACAATACCTTGATGCACCAGAGCCCGGGACATATTCAACGCCGCACACCGTACAATTTTTAGCGGGCATTGCTGCCCACCGTTTTGTAGGTATGATATGTAATTCATCGACAAAGCCGATGAATTTATAGTAAATCTTGATTTCCTGCTTCACTGTTCCGTCTGCCATCTTCTCACGCTCCGAAACAAGTATCTTGTCTATGAGTGCGTTTATAACTGTTGCATCCAGTTCTTTTAAGCCTTGATAATTTCGGATAAGGGCGAGGAAGTCACGGATTCCCCGTGATTTCTCGTAGCTTTCATTAAGAGTTTCCGTCACCTCTTTCAGCCTTGCTTCAATTTCAAGCTGCTCTTTCTGGTATTTCCCCGACATCATCTCAAAATTCCGCTCGGTAATACGCTCCATGACCTTATCCTCGTAGAGAGAGGAAAACAGCCTGTCCAGTTCCGCAAGGCGTTTGTTCAGCTTCTTACGTTCTTTCTCTAATGCTTTCGCCCTGCTCTGGTCTGTTTCCGTGAGCCGCTTTTCTATGGCCCTGACCGCCTTTTCATCATTCACTGCCATATCCGCAAAACAGTTGATGTCGGCAAGAACGGCATTGAATAAATCCCTTGCTTCTATATTGTGGGCACTACACTCGCTTCTTCCGTTTCTTGCATAATTATTACATGAATACTGTACACAGTCGATAATCTCTGGGCGTTTCCTCCTGTGTACGTTCATTGCCCGCAGAGCACATCCGCAGTCCACACACTTGATAACGCCTGCAAAAATATTTACAAATCCTCCCTTGTTCTGTGGAAGCCTACGACTTGTAATAAGCTGTTGGACAATATCAAATTCCTCCTGCGTGACTATTCCCTCATGGGTATTGGGTATCACTTCCCATTCTTCGGGCAGCTTAGAGGGGCGTTTCTTGCTTTTCATATTGGCGGCAATCCGTTTGTAGCCTACAAGATTTCCCGCATATATCGGGCTTCTTAAAATGCTCCTCACGCTGTTCCCACTCCAAATATAGCGTTTGTCCTCGTTCCCCTCAAAATGACGTTCAAAGCCTGTTTCGCCACGCTCCGCCGCATAAGCGGCAGGGCGTAGGATATGCTGTTTATTAAGATGTCTGCAAATTTTGGCAACTCCATTCCCTTTTAATGCAAGGTCGAATATCTCTTTTACAACATGTGCCACTTTATCATCTATCAGCAGATGGTTGTGGTCGGCAGGGTCTTTGATATAGCCATAAGGGGCGGTAGTTCCCATGAATTTCCCCTGTTGAAACCTCGCCCGATATGCCGATTTTATCTTAACAGATATGTCAGCGGCATACATTTCGTTTAAAATGTTGCGGAAAGGCGTGATGTCCATAGCAGATTTATTCAAGGTATCTACGCCGTCATTGACCGCTATATACCTCACGTTATGCTCTGGGAAGAAAACTTCCAGATATAACCCACAATCAAGATAGTTTCTCCCCAGACGGGATAAATCTTTCGTAATCACGCAGTTTATCAGACCGCTTTCAATGTCTTTTATCATATTCTGGAAACTTGGTCTTTGGAAATTTGTACCAGAATAACCATCGTCCACATACGTTTTTGCTATGTGCCATCCCTGCTTTTTCACATAATCCGTGAGGATGGATTTCTGTGTCGCAATGCTCGCACTCTCGTTATCCGTACCATCGTCTTTAGATAAGCGGCAATAAATGCCGACTAAATAGATTTTCTTTTCTTCTTTGATTCCTGCCATACTGTAAAACCTCCGTATCTGTCCTATCTGTTTTCATGTCCCATTGCGTACATTCTAAGCGGACAGCCCCTCATTGTCGAAGGTGTCGCCCTCGGCAATCTTCTTCCGAATATCCTCGGAGATAATCGGGACAAACGCTTCTGTAACGGTCTGTGTGCCGACATATTCACGGCTGATTATCATCTGCACTGGTGCTTTTGGCACGATACGCTTTCTCTTTTTATCTGCTTTCTTATCCTCGCCCATACTTAAATCTTCCTTTCCAGACAGGGCAGGGAAGAGTTTGGAAATGTCCCCGCCCTGCCAATCAGATACCATTAATCCTCGCTGTTTAATTCTTTCTGTAATGCTTTAAGGAGTGCCGCCGCTTCATCAGCGTTCAGCGTGATTCCCTTGCCGCACTTTTCACGGTTCGGGGAAAAGCTGCGGATGTCATACTTCGGCTCTTTCCCATTCCATGAAATGAGATTGATTTCCTTTGTGTAGCCACTGTCGCCCGTAGACAATACTGCGATTTCCTTTACGATTTCATACTGGATTTCTCTCATTCTCCATACCTCAACTCTCTGTATTTACTTCCCGAAAAAAGAAGATTAGCGGCTGTCACGGTTGCGTTTCCTCTGCAACTCACGCTCCAAAAGTTTGATGATGGTTTCCTCCATCTGCTTCGGCGTTGTGTTCTTCGGAAAGTATTTTTTCAGCTTGCTTGTGTTGATTTTCAAGGTTTCTTTCTGGTTTCCCTTTTCCT
>ERZ857955.1460-NODE-1460-length-18506-cov-5.637255_pt1 | contig 18506 bp, 14 predicted proteins | sample MGYA00519956_ERZ857955 | MGnify/ENA primary metagenome ERZ857955 (study PRJEB31778, sample SAMEA3449378) | human gut metagenome | biome: human gut; feature: human-associated habitat; material: faeces | place: United Kingdom | collected 2010/2012 ...
CTCGACAAGCCAGTTGATGCCGCTGGCATGGCTGGGGTCTACGATGACGGGCAGGTGGGAAAGGCGCTTTAAGATCGGCACGGCGGAAATATCGAGCGTATTGCGGGTGAATGTCTCATACGTGCGGATGCCGCGCTCGCACAGGATGACCTGCTCGTTGCCGCCCGCCATGATATACTCGGCGCTCATGAGAAGTTCTTCGATGGTGTTGGCAAGGCCGCGCTTTAAAAGAATCGGCTTATGCACGTGACCCAGCTCCTTTAAAAGCTCAAAGTTCTGCATGTTTCTTGCGCCAACCTGAATGACATCGACGTCCTCAAAGAGGTCGAGGTGGCCGATGCTCATAATCTCGGTGACGATGGGCAGGCCGGTTCTTTCCTTGGCTTTTTTGAGGAGCTCGAGGCCCTCTGCCTTAAGGCCCTGGAATGCATACGGCGAGGTGCGGGGCTTGAATGCGCCGCCGCGCAGGAACGTAGCGCCTGCGGCCTTGACGCGCTCTGCGACACAGCAGATCTGCGCTTCGCTTTCGACGGAGCACGGACCCGCGATGAGCGCAAGGGAACCGTCGCCGATCACCTGACCGGTAGGAAGCTTGATGACCGTATCTTCCGGATGGAACTTACGGTTTGCTTTTTTATACGGCTCCTGCACGCGCTTGACGCTTTCTACAATATCCTGTGCGGCGATGTACTCGCTGTCTACCGCAGCGGTATCGCCGATAAGGCCGAGCACGGTGGAATGTGTGCCAACCCATGTGTTAACACTGACGTCATAACGGTCGGTGAGATTCGAAATGAAGTTTTTGACCTGTTCTTCACTGCGGTTGGCTTTGAGTACGATGATCATGTTTTTTCCCTTACCTTTCTTTTATAGGAGCCGTGCCCCGCTGCCGCTCCCGGCACAAAAAAAGCGAAGCCCATTGGCTCCGCTTGGTTTTATACTGCTCAGAATACTTCAAATTCCTCCGCGCAGAAATTTTCCGCGCGTTTTCAAGCGTTGCCCGGTATATTCACATACGACGAAAAGCACACGGTATAAAATCGTGCGCTAAAATACTTTGTAAATCGTCTTGTGAATAAAACGGACTGCATAGTTTGAACCATCCTATATGTGACTCTTGCTTTGCGATTTGCAGGTTTGCTTTATCTATCCTGCATCGCTGTGTTAAAATCATACCGCCGCGCGGGCGCTTTGTCAAGAGTTTTCTTGCGGTGTTCCGGGAGAAGTTCTTTTTTTGCGTCTTCTTCTGCGGAAGCGCTTCTTTTGAGGCTGCTCCTTTTCGGAGGTATTTCCCGGCTTTTTGCGCTTCGCTTTTTCAATGGGCTCGCCGCGCAGGGCGCAAATGCGCTCTACAACGACAACCGTGGGCGCGCCGGCGTCGACGATGACGTCCGCGCTTGCGAGGTATTTCGGGCGGCGCTCGTTTAAAAGGCGTTCAATCACCGCGCGGCGGTCCGGCGTCTGCAGAAGCGGGCGGCGTTTATCGTTTTTGAGGCGCTCCTGCAAGGCGGCCAGCGGTACGTCAAGATAATAGATGGTACCGCCGCCTTGATGGAAGCCCTCTACGTTCTGCGGCTGCATCAGCGTGCCGCCGCCCGTGGCGATGACGAAATGATTACTTTGTGCAAGCTCCTTTACGGTCTCGGTCTCGAGCGCGCGAAAATGCAGCTCGCCGTATTCTGCGAAAATCTCCTTGACCGTCATGCCGGTCTTCTTTTCTATGTACAAGTCCATATCGACAAACTGCATATCGAGCGCGGCGGCCAAGCGACGGCCGACCGTGGTCTTGCCGCTGCCCATAAAGCCGCTTAAAACGATATTGCCCGATTTTATGATTTCACCTTTTACTCTTTTGTCCATTTCCCGTTCCCCGTTTCTTTCGGTTCGTTATGCGCGGAAAAGCCGTGCCGTTTCCGCTTCCGCATCGCAGATGAGCTGTTCGATATCGCTGTCCTTAAACGACGCGCCGTACCAGAGCTCGTGCGCGGCGACCGCCTGACAGACGAGCATGCCCATGCCGCCGACAGTTTTGAGTCCGCAGCTTGCGGCAAGCTTTAAAAATTTCGTTTTGCCGGGGTTATAGACGGCGTCGAACGCGGCTTTGCAGCGGGAGAGCACGTCTTCCCCGATAGCACTGACACCGGTTTTGGGGTACATACCGAGGCTTGTGGTGTTGAGCACGAGATCGTAGTGCTCGGTTTCCTTTGCGAGCTCGTCATAAGACAGCACGCGGAACACGCCGGTTTTGCTGCGCGTGCGGCATAGCTCCGCAAGTTCATCGCTGAGCACCTGTGCTTTTTCGAGCGAGCTTTCGCGGCAGACGATATCAAGATGCGGTGCATCGGCCGTGAGCACGGCTTCAAATGCGATGGCACGCGCCGCGCCGCCGCGGCCGAGCAGAAGAAGCTCGCCGTTAAAATCGAGCCCATAGCGCGCAAGGGCCTTTTTGCAGCCGACACCGTCCGTTGTGTAGCCGGTCATTTTGCCGTCTTCGACACGCACGGTGTTGACGGATCCGAAAAGCTTCGCTTTTTCGTCGATACCGTCGAGCAGGGGAATGATGTCGCTTTTGTGGGGGATGGTGATATTGAAGCCGTCGAGCGTGCGCAAGGCGGGCAGCGCCTGTGTAAGGGACGGTACATCCAGCACGGAATATTCCGGCTTATGGCCTGTGAGGGAGAAGAGGCGATCATGGATAAATGGCGACATCGTGTGCCCGATGGGGTGCCCGATGACGGCAAAACGGCGAAGCTGCATTTTAAGGCTCTCCTTTAAAAACAGAAAAATTTAGCACGGAATGCGGAATTGCTATTGACAAATAAGCCGTGCATCCATACAATGTATGTGAAGTACACCCCGATTGTATCATGCCTGCGGCGTTTTGTCCATACGGCAGACGGTGCAGTACTTGACAAATACTACACGATAGGAGGAAAATTAAATGGTTCTGGAGAAAGTTATCGATATTATTGCTGAGGAGCTCAGCGTAGATCCCTCCGAGATCACCGAGGATTCCAACCTGGTTGAGGATCTGGACGCAGATTCCCTTGCTGTTGTTGATCTTGTCATGTCCATCGAAGATGCTTTCAACGTAGAAATTCCGGATACGGAAGTTGAAAACCTCAAGACGGTTGGCGAAATCGTTCAGTTCATCGAAGAACATCAGGGTCAGTAATTTTTGCGCTCTGCGTGAAATTTTTCGCCTTGTGCAAAACGATATGAAAACACCGGGAGCGGCTTTCTGGCTGTTCCCGGTGTTTTTTTCGCTGATTTAATTTATTCCGATGGACAGCTGTTTTGTTGGTACTCTGTTTCTGTAAATTAGCTTAATCTAACTTTTAATTATTTATGTATAAGTATCTTTGGTACAAATTGCACCGAATCGTACAAGGAAAGAAGAAACGAACCTTCTTTTCTGTTTTTTTAAATAAAATCTTAGGCGGCCCGCATAAAGATGGCTGCCGCTCTTGCTTTTCAGGAAAATTCCCTGTATAATAAGAAACAATATGCCCGCTTTGGGCCCGGCGGCACAGCGTTTGCCGCACGAATCGTGAAAGGACTGAATTTCTTGGCGAATCAGAAGAAGATGGTCAACGACATCACTTCCATGGACGTTGACTTTTCCAAATGGTACACCGATATTGTTAAAAAAGCCGAGCTGATGGATTACTCCAGCGTAAAAGGCTGCATGATCATCGAGCCGTACGGCTACGCGATCTGGGAAAACATTCAGCATGAACTGGACGATCGCTTTAAGGCGACGGGTCACCAGAACGTTTACATGCCGCTGTTCATCCCGGAATCCCTCCTGCAGAAGGAAAAAGACCACGTAAAGGGCTTTGCGCCTGAAGTGGCCTGGGTAACGGAAGGCGGCAGTGAGAAGCTGAGTGAGCGCCTGTGCGTACGCCCGACGAGTGAGATTCTCTTCTGCGAGCATTACCAGAAGATCATCAACTCTTACCGCGACCTGCCGAAGCTCTACAACCAGTGGTGCTCCGTTGTGCGCTGGGAGAAAACGACGCGTCCGTTCCTGCGCTCCTCCGAGTTCCTGTGGCAGGAAGGCCACACCATGCACGAAACCGCAGAAGAGGCCATGGAAGAGACCATGCGCATGCTGCACACCTACGAGGAGTTCTACAAGAACGTGCTCGCCATTCCGGCTGTGACCGGCCAGAAGACCGAGAAAGAAAAGTTTGCGGGCGCTGTGGCGACCTACACCATTGAGCCGATGATGCACAACGGCGTTGCTTTGCAGGGCGGCACGAGCCACTACTTCGGCGACGGCTGGGCAAAGAACTTCGGCATTACGTTCACGGGACGCGACAATACCCTGCAGCACCCGTACCAGACCTCCTGGGGCGTTTCCACCCGCATGATCGGCGCCATCATCATGGTACACGGCGACGACAACGGTCTTGTACTGCCGCCGAAGGTCGCGCCGATCCAGCTGGCAATCATCCCGATTGCACAGCATAAGCCCGGCGTGCTCGACAAGGCAAACGCGCTGTATGAATCCCTGAAGACGAAGTTCCGCGTGAAGCTGGACGACACCGACAACTCCCCCGGCTGGAAGTTCAGCCAGTATGAGATGCAGGGCGTGCCGCTGCGTTTGGAGATTGGTCCGAAGGACATTGAGCAGAACCAGTGCGTGCTCGTCCGCCGCGACACGAGAGAGAAGATTTTCGTTTCGCTCGATAACCTTGAGGGCGAGATTGAAAAGGCCTTGCAGGCTGTGCATGACGGTCTTTACGAGCGTGCGCTGAAGAACCTTGAAGAGAAGACCTTCACGGCGACGACGTATGAGGAGTTCCTCGACATTGCGGAGAACAAGCCCGGCTTCATCAAGGCCATGTGGTGCGGCGACAGCGCGTGCGAGGACAAGCTGAAGGACGCGACCGGTGGCGTGAAGTCCCGCTGCATTCCGTTTAAGGAAGAGCACCTCTCTGATGTTTGCGTTTGCTGCGGCAAGCCAGCAAAGCACATGGTCTACTGGGGCAGACAGTACTGATTTTTCTGCTTTGCGTAGCGCTATATCAAATCGGCATACGTGTTTTACACGGTTTTAACTGTGTTTTTATAAGCAGAATGTTGTAAGAATACTTTAGGGCACACCGTATTTTTTGCGGTGTGCCTCTTTTTTTGCTCTTTTTTATGAAATGCACGGCTGATTTTTGGATGTGCAGGCAACAAAGCAAAAGTTTTTATGCAAATGATACAAGCAAAATAGAAAAAGCTTGTGCAAATCCGCTTTTTTCACAAAAAGGGCTTTACATTTGCTTTGGAATGGTCTAAAATACAAGCAGAAATAAATCGTTAGGAGTCCGTATGGACTTCGGCGTAAATTTAGGAGGAGAATTCCAATGGCAAATGTAAGAGTTGGCTTTATCGGCTGCGGCGGTATCGCAAACGGCAAGCACTTCCCGGGCATGGCCCAGCAGGAAGGCGTAGATATGTGTGCATTCTGCGACCTCATTCTTGAGAGAGCAGAAAAGGCCGCTAAAGAGTACGGCACCCCGGACGCTAAGGTTTACACCGATTATCATGAGCTTCTGGCAGACCCGACGATCGACGCTGTTCACGTTCTGACCCCGAACGTTGCACACTGCGAGATCACCGTTGCTGCTCTTGAGGCTGGCAAGCACGTTCTGTGCGAGAAGCCGATGGCTGCTACCCCGGCTGACGCTAAGAAGATGCTTGAAGCAAGAGACAGAACCGGCAAGATGCTGACGATCGGCTATCAGTATCGTCACTTCCCGGAGAACCAGGTTGCTAAGAAGGTTGTCGATTCCGGCGTTCTTGGCGATGTTTACTATGCAGAGGCTACATACCTCCGCCGCCGTGGCGTTCCGACCTGGGGCGTATTCACGGATAAGGCAAAGCAGGGCGGCGGTCCGCTGATCGACATCGGCACGCATGCTCTTGACCTCACACTGTTCCTCATGAACAACTACGATGTTGACTATGTTTGCGGCACTTCCTTCGAGAAGCTCGGCCACACGCTCGATGCTAAGCATCAGGGTCAGGTCAACTACCGCGGTGAGTTCGATACCTGGAACAACGAGACCTACGACGTTGAAGACTCCGCTGTTGGCTTCATCAAGATGAAGAACGGCGCTACGATTGTTCTGCGCGCTGCTTGGGCTATCAACATGGCTGAAGACTACGCTGCAAACGGCGAAGCTTACACGATGCTGGCTGGTACCGAGGGCGGCCTCGATACGAAGGAAGGCCGTGTCCGTCTGAACCATGTTGTTGCTGAGTACCCGACCATTTCTTGGGTTGGCAACAAGGTCAGCGGTTTCATCCCGGGCTTCTCTCAGGGTCCGGCACCGAAGTCCAAGGAAGCTGAGATCTGGGTCAAGGCTCTGAAGGGCGAAGGCGAGCTGTTTGTTACGGCTGATCAGGCTTATGTCGTCACGAGAATCCTCGATGCGATCTATGAGTCCAACAGAACCGGCAAGCCTGTTTACTTCGACTAATTTTAATCAGTACATTTTGTGTGCGGCGGCATTTCGTGTCGCCGCACATTTTTTAAGGCGGAGTTTCCGCAAACGTTATAATTTTCAGAAAGGTGGTTTTTCCCATGGAAAATATCAATGTTCAGGTTTATTCCCTGGTTTCCGAGCCGATTAGCCCGATTGAGAAGCTGAAGACCATTGCAAAGCTTGGTTTTGCAGGCGCAGAGTTCACTGCGGACTTCACGGAAGTGCCGGTTGAAGAAATGAAGAAGGTTCTCGCAGAGAACAATTTGAAGGTCGATTCCGCTCACGTCGGTCTGGATCAGATCGAGAGCGTTCTCCCCTACTTTGCAGAGCTGGGCGCAAAGCTCGTCATCTGCCCGATGACAAATTTCTGCAACAAGGCAGAAGCTGAAGAAGTTGCAGCAGAGCTCAACCGCCTCGGCAACATTGCGAAGCAGTACGGCATCAAGATCGGCTACCACAACCACACCGACGAGTTCTATGTGGACGAGGGCAAGTATCTTTATGACTGGCTCATCGATGCATGTGACCCGGAAGTTACGGCTTTCCAGCTTGACTGCGGCTGGTGCAGCGCAGCAGGCGTAAACCCGGTAGACTTCATCAACAGCCACGCAGGCCGCATTGCAAGCATCCACATTAAGGAAAACGGCGGCGTTATCGGCGCAAACAAGCCGCAGTCCCGCCACGACACCACCCCGCGCTTCAAGTTTGAGAAAGACGCTGACGGCAAGCCGATCTTCCCGCCGGAGTTCCTCAAGATGAAGGAAGAGCACGACAAGCTGAACGTGCCGCAGGGCCAGGGCATTGTGGACTGGAAGGCTGTTAAGGCAGCTGCCGACGCACAGTGCGACAACGTCATTTACGTTGTTGAGCGTGAAGCCAGCTACAACGACCCGCAGGATCGCGTAGCTTGCCTTGCTGAAGACATTGCATGGCTGAAGGCTAACCTGTAATTTAATTTAATGCAAAATGAGCCGAGCACAGAGGTTGTGTTCGGCTTTTTTGTTGCGCAAAAAAAGTTTGCGGGGAACATAGCGTAGCAACACTAAAAATTGCGCCCGTCTTTTCAAAGGCAGAGGGGACTTGGGGCAGTGCCCCAAGTCCCCTCAAGTTTTCTCGAAGAAAGTTTAAATCAAAGCCTTTATTCGTTCGCTTTCACAAGCAAATGCGAAGCGCTTAGTGCTGGATCTGCTGCTCTTCCTCGTCATCGTTATGGCTCCACGGCGAGGGGGCCAATTTTTTATGCAACGCAACAAGCTCATGGTCGTAGTTATGTCTGACCTCACACTTTTTGTCGAAAATCATGGTTGCTTCGTCGTCTGCGGTGCAAGCCGGCCACTCCGGCAGGTCTTCACTGGACGGTTTGCCGTCACGCGCGAAGTTGAGCCACGCGTCGCACATCTGCTTTTCGAGCAAGTCGGTCACGCCGGGCTCGTTATACGCGGCAACAAGGCTCGTGTTATGGAACACAAACGGGATCTCGCTGCAATGCCATGCGATATGCCCACCGTCATACGGGAAGGTGTAGGTCATCATATACGAATACGTGCCGCTTTCCGGGTGCTGTGCTTTTTTTAAGATGAAATCGGTAGACGGCGCACGGAAGATGGAATCCATGAACAGCACGTCGCTGACGTCCTTATCCGGGTAAACCTCGGCGAACATCTCCTTGAGCTTTTTGCCCTCTGCGCCGTAGCGTTTTTCGATCATAGAATCGATGAGTGCAGCATCGGCCTTTTCCTCTTCGCTTAATGCCGGCATGAACGAGAACTCGCCGAGCACGGTGCCAACCATGACCGGGATGGTCTTTGCGTGCTCCGTGAAACCGACCTCGAGCGGATCGCCGAGGTACCAATCGTTTGCGAGCGGGTTGCCGCCGACGTATGCGCCCGTCTTTGCGACCTCCGGCGCGACCTTGTTGTACGCCGCCGCGAGCTGTGCGTACGGGATGGTCTCCAGTGCTTTGACATCATCGAGCTTCAATTCTGCCAGAAGCGCCGTGACGATGGCTTTGCCGTTCTGCTCCGTGGAATTGCCGGAGACAAAGTGATCGATGCAGCCGCTCTGCACGACGCCCTTATGGAACAGACCGTCCGCCGCAGGGGTTTGCATCAGCGTCCAGACCTTCATACCGCCGCCGGACTGACCGAACAGCGTGACGTTTTCCGGGTCGCCGCCGAAGTTTGCGATATTTTCGTGAATCCACTGCAAAGCTGCGACCATATCGGCGTTGCCGGCGTTGCCGGAATTCTTATATTCCTCGCCGAACGGGGAAAGGTCGAGATAGCCGAGGATATTGAGACGGTGGTTGAGTGAAATGACGACGACATCGCCGTATTTGCTCATGTTTTCGCCCTCGTAGGCGATGTGCTCAATGGAGGAGCCCGCCGCGAATCCGCCGCCGTGCAGCCAAACGAGCACGGGCTTTTTGGCGTTCGGATCAAGATGCTGCGTCCAGATATTGAGGTACTGGCAGTTCTCATCGAGCGGCCAATAGCGGTGCGGCACCATCAGCTCGTTGCTGGGCTGATCCTGCTGCAGCATGGGGCACACGTAGCCGTAAGCCAGCGCGTTTTTGATGCCCTCCCACGGCTCTACCGGGGTCGGCTGGTGGAAACGCTTTGCATCGGCGTATTTTACGCCGTGGAACGCATATGTGCCGTCAAGCTGAAAACCGCGCAGCTTACCGGCTTTGGTCTCGACGACCGGATCTGTTTTGGTGCACATGAAATTTCTTGCCATATATCACAACTCCTTAAAAATTTGACAAGTAAAAAATAACCTTGCAATGTTAATTGTAAGGTTATTTCTCATAAATGTCAATATTCTAATTTTTGATTTTATGTGCAATTTACAAGAACAGGTCTTTTAAAAGCTGCTTGCCGGTCTTTGTGCGGAAGATGTTCTCGTACACCTTTTCGGCGGCTTCATGGGTCATGCCGCTCTCGAAAATGTTTACGAGGAAATCGGCTTCAACCAAAATCTGATAATCGATGCCGTTGATGTTCGTGTACGTGTGGTGGTGGCCGATGAGATAGCAGATACGCTCCGTCTGCCCATGGGTATAACCGCACGCGGGCAGCATTTCGAGTGCGATGGGCGGGCCTTCCACCTCCTGGTGAGGGCCGTTGCAGTTACCGTATTTTTCAAAGCACACTCGGATGCCGATGTCGTGCGTAATGGCGGCGGCTTCCAAAATTTCTTTTGTCGCATCGTCCACGTCTTCGCCCTCCGCGATGGTCTTTGCGAACGCGAACACCTTCAAAAAGTGGTTGACGCGCTCGACACAGCCGCCCTCGTACTCCGTCATTTTCAAAACGAGCTTGCTAAAATTTGTCATGTTTTTCACTTCTTTCTTTCAAAATCGTCTGCGCAGGTGATGAGCGCCTTCTACCCACGGCATGTGCGATAGGCAACGCGAGCGCAAGCTGCATTTTGGCGTAGCCCTTTGCGGCGCTCGCTCGGCACGATGCGCTCTGTGCCCCAATCCGCAAGATACGCTTTATACTGCGCTTCCGTAATCTGCTCGGGTAAAATGAGCTTCATTAAAATTTCTCCCGTTATTTTGCCATGACGGCCTCGATGTCTTCGATGGTGCGCGGCACGGACGCAGAGAGGTTCTCTGCGCCGGTCGGCGTGACAAGGCAGTTATCCTCCACGCGGAAGCCGATGCCGAGATCTTCGGCGTAAATGCCGATATCAACGCAGAAGACCATGTTCGGCGCGATAGGCTTGCCGAGTGCATCGACGACATCATGCACGTCGTATCCGACATGGTGCGCACCGCCGTGCCACATGTATTTGCCAATCTCATCGTAAGAGGACAGCAGACCGATCTTTTTCAGCTGCTCACAGCAATAGCGGCGGGCGGTCTTATCCACATCGTCCATGAGCATACCGGGCTTGATGATGGAGAACATGTAGTTCGACGTATTGAGGGCACACGCATACAGCATGCGCTGCTCTTTCGAGTATTTGCCGTTGCACGGCCAGCCACGGGAAACATCGTTGCATTCGCCGTCCCACTGCGCGCCAACGTCATTCAAGATCATATCACCGTCTTTGGCTTGTCCCATGTAGCTGTCGTAATGGATGCAGAAGTTGTTTTCGCCGGCGGAAATGATGGAGTGGAACGCGGGCTCAAGCACGCCGGCGCTGGTGAGGGCGTAGTCGAACTCGGCTTTATACTCGTACTCATACATGCCGGGGTGCGAAGCGCGCATCATGCGCAGAATGCCTTCGCGCGTAACGGTCATGGCACGACGCATGGCGTCAATCTCGCACGGAGCCTTCAGGGTACGCAGGCGCTTTAAGATAGGCAGGATATTTTCAACCGTGAGGAACGGGTAGCCGGTCTTAATGGTCTGCGCGAAGCGGTGGGCTTCATCTAAGCCCTCGTCCGGCGTATGGCGGTAGAGGTCGAGGTAGACGCGCTGCACGTTGCCGCTGTTCAAAACACGGTGGACATCGTTTTCAAAGTTCTCAACGAAGCGGATATCCGTGATTCCGGACTGCACCATAACTTCATCGGCTTTCGGTCTGCGGCCCGTCCAACGCTCTTTCATGAGATCCGGCGGGAGGATATAGATGGATTCCTGCACATTGCCGCCGATTTTTGTGGCGACCAACACGAGCCCCGCGAATTTGATGCCCGTTAAATACAGGAAATTGCGGTTTGTGAAGAATGTATAGTACGCATCGGCGCTCTGACGCGGTGCGCCGCCGGAAAAGAACACGGCTGCGCTGCCGTCTTTCATTTCGGCGTACAGGCGCTGACGGTTTGCCTTGTGGAATTCTGCTGTCATGATAATCCCTCCGAATCTTCTTTGCTTTTATCTATTTCTAAAGGCTTGCTGAGCAAGCCTTTTAAGAAACCCCTTGATAGGGTTTCTTACGTCAAATCGTCCACCGGACGATTTGACTATCTTCCTGATCTTTGGGTAGGCAAAAGAATTTCGTCGTCTGCGGACGACGAATCAGGGCTCTGCCCTGATAACCCGCAAGTTTTCTGAAGAAAACTTGACCAAAGACTTTGTTTGTCGCTTCGCTATGTTTACTTCAGCTTTGCAGCCAAGGCGACCCAGCCTTTTTCCTCTTTGCGGTCGATGATCTCGAATTTATCCGCGAGGCACGCCAAAACGTCGTCTTCCCTTGTATCGATGATACCGCTCATGATATAGACGGTATCGGGTTTCATGAAGCGCGGGGCATCTTTTGTGAGCAAAATCACGACATCTGCGACGATATTCGCGACAACGACATCGAATGTGCCGGTAACCTTATCCGCCAGATTGCCGCAGATGCCGGTGAACTTATCGCCGACGTGGTTGATCTCTGCGTTTGCGACGGCGGTCTTGACAGCGAGAGCATCAATATCGACGCCAACGGCGCTGCCTGCGCCGAGCAGCAGACCGGCGACGGACAAAATACCGCTGCCGCAGCCCATATCAAGCATGGTATCGCCCGGCTTTACATACTTTTCGAGCAGTTCCATGCAAAGGCGGGTCGTTTCATGCGTGCCGGTACCGAACGCGAGGCCCGGCTCCAGATGCAGCACGACGCGGTCACCTGCTTCGTACTCGTCCTCCCACATGGGGCGCACAAGCAAGCGGTTGCCGACGGGGATAGGCTTAAAATACTTTTTCCAGTTGTTGATCCAATCCTCCTCCGCGCAGTTGGCGGCGGTGATGGTGTTCTCAATGCCGACAGCTTCAAAACGCTCTTTGAGGAAAGAAATGGCTTCTGCCGGGTTTTCCCCCGGGCTGATATACACATGGATGATGCTTTTGGTGCGGTCTTTTTTGAGAAGGTCTTCGTCGATGAGGTCGATATGCGCGATTTCCATCGCTTCCTCTTCTAAATGCGAATAGTCTTCAATATAAATGCCGTAGGGCACGACCATCTGCGCAATGTCGCCCGCGTGGTCCGTATCCGCCGCGGGAATGGTGACCTGTAATTCGGTCCAGTCTGCGTTTACCTGATCTGTCATACTTTTTAACTCCTGTTCTCTTTTTATAAAATGCAGAAAATTATCTATACATTTCTCATATAAGCTGATTATACAACGCGCCCGGAAAACTTGCAATAGGAGGCCCTGCGACAATCATGACAAAACGCAAATTTCTGCTGCAAGGCATCGCTTTAACGGCATTTTCACTGTTTTTCCGCATTACGAACATCGGCTACCGTGCATATTTATCGGGCAAAATCGGTGCGGAGGGCATGGGGCTTTACCAGCTCATCTTCTCCGTGTTCCTGCTCGCCATCACGCTTTCCACTTCCGGCATCAGCTTGGCCGTGACGCGCATGGTGACGGCAGCTATTGCGGCGAACCGCCGCTGCACGGTGCGCAGCGTGGTGACGCAGTGCTTTTTGTTCTGCCTGACGGTAAGCTGTACCATTGCGGTTTTGCTGCTGTGCTTTTCGGATTTTGCCGCCGCGCATATTTTGGGCAACGCCGGCGCAGCGCCGTCTCTGCGCATTTTGGCGCTTGGGCTGCCGTTTATGTCGCAGTGTACGTGCATGAAGGGATATTTTTTAGCAGTGGACGAATCGCTTTCCACCTCATGGAGTGACGCGGTGGAACAGGTGCTGACGATTTTCTCCGCCGTTGTGCTGTTCTGGTATTTTGCGCCGCAGAGCATAGAAGCCGCGTGCTTTGCGGCGATGATTGCTTCAACATTCGGAGAAGCCGTTTCGTTTTTGGCGGGATTTCTCATTTACCGCCGCAGCTTAAAGCGCAACACGCCGAAAGAAAAAGAGCAGGCGACGGGCGTTCTGCACGGGATGTTCCACATTGCGGTGCCGTGCACGCTTTCGAGCGCGGCACGCAGCTTGCTTTCAACGGCGGAAAATCTGCTCATCCCGCGCGAGCTCGGGCGGTACGGGCTCAGTCGTGCGGCTTCCATGTCCGCCTACGGTTTATTGCAGGGCATGGCAATGCCGATGCTGTACTTTCCGTCTTCGTTTTTGACGTCGTTCGCGTCTTTGCTCATCCCGAAAACGGCGCGGGAATTTGAGCTTTCGCACCGCAGGGCCGTGCGGCACATCACGCAGCGCGCGATGCACGCAGCCCTGCAGTTCGGCATTTTCTGCGCGGGGATCTTCTTTGTTTTCGGCAGTGACTGGGGCGAGGCGTTTTATAAGAGCCGGGAAGCCGGGGCATACCTCAAAATTTTGGCGCCGCTCGTACCGCTTTTGTATCTGGATGTCGTGGTGGACAGTCTTTTAAAGGGGCTTGACGAGCAGCTGAACTCCATGAAATACAACTTTTCGGATTCGTTTCTGCGTGTGCTTTTGATTCTGCTTTTCATGCGGTTTGCCGGTATGCGGGCGTACATTGCAATTTTGTTTTTCTCGTCCATCTTCAACGCGATGCTGAGTGTACGAAGATTATTAAAAGTCGCCGATGTGCATATCGGGCTATTGAAAAGTGCAGTGATGCCGGCGTTTTTCGCACTGCTTGCCGCGAATGCAACACAGTTTTTATTGAAAAGCATTTCGCTTTCGGGTATTCCCCTTGTTTTGCTGCAAACGGCGGTTTGTGCAGGGTTTTATGCCGCTTTGCTGTTTCCGTTTTTAAAGCTGTGCGCGTATCATACGGACAAAAAGCAAACCGTTAAAACATAAAAGCGGCGCTCCGACAGGTTGCCCTGCCGAAGCGCCGTGGTTTTATTTACGTGTTGTCAGAAAGAAATCAGATCCAACGGGTCTCGGTCATCTTCGGCTCGAAGATGATAGCGGACTTCAGGGTCTCAACAGCCTTCATAAGGCCCTCGTTCTGGCTCATGAGGCTATCCTCATGCTCGATGCTGATGGCATAGTCATAGCCGACAAGGCGCAGAGCGCTGATGATGTCCTTCCAATAGAGCAGATCGTTGCCGTAGCCGACGCTGCGGAAGATCCAGGAGCGGTGTGCTTCGTCTGCATAGCTCTTCGTGTCGAGTGCGCCGTTCTTTGCCATGTTGTACTTATCGAGGCGGGTATCCTTTGCGTGTACGTGGAAGATTGCGTCGCCGCCGAGCTCGCGGATAACAGCAACCGGATCCATGCCCTGCCAAATGAGGTGGGACGGGTCAAAGTTTGCGCCGATCTCCGGGCCCACAGCCTCACGGAGCTTGAGGAGCGTCTCCGTGTTGTAAACACAGAAGCCCTGGTGCATTTCAAGAGCGATCTTGTTGACGCCGTGCTCTTTTGCGAATGCTACAAAATTCTTCCAGTAATCGACAAGAATCTTCCACTGATACTCGAGGATCTTACCGAAATCGTCCGGCCATGCGCATACAACCCAGTTCGGATACTGAGAGGTCTCGCAATCGCCCGGGCAGCCGGAGAAGCAGTTGATCTGATGCAGGCCGTATTTTTCAGCCATCAGAACTGCGTTGCGCATGTCCTTATCATAAGCCGCAGCCAGCTCCTTATTCGGGTGGATCGGGTTGCCGTGGCAGGAGAATGCGCTGACTTCCATATCATACTTCTTGATGGTATCGCAGAACTCCTGATACTTTGCTTCATCGTGGAGCAGAACTTCCGGATCGCAGTGATCTTTGCCCGGATAGCCGCCGCAGCCGATTTCGACCATCTGAATGCCCATGGACTTGAAATACTTCAGTGCGTCCTCAAGAGGCATGTTGCCTACAACATTGGTAAGTACGCCTAACTTCATGTTAAAACACTCCTTCTAATTGAATAAATCAAAAGAATAACAGATTGAATTGGGGCTTTTTCTGAAATAGAAAACCCTGTTTGGTTTTATTGTACTATATTTCCTTGGTAAAATCAACATGGATTTGGCTTTTACGCCGCATTTTTTTGGAATTCCTTTCGGCAGATGTATTGAATTTTTGTGGTTTTCCGTCAAATTCACGGTAGAATTTCGCCGGGCCTTCCTCTATAATGAAAGTTAGCATTTTATTAAAGGCGGTATAGTTGAATGGAGAAGACCCAAAACTTTAAAAGCACCGTGTTTGCCTGCTACCGCGGGTATATCACGCAGGGCATTGTGAACAATCTCTCTCCCCTGTTTTTCGTGCTGTTCCAAAACAAATTCGGCATTTCGTATTCGCTGATTTCGGCGCTCATCCTGTGCAACTTTGTGACGCAGGTCATCACGGATATGCTTTCCGTTAAATACGTAGACCGCATCGGCTACCGAAAATCAGCGGTCATCGCACACGCACTGGCGTTTTTAGGCCTTGTGATGCAGGGCACGCTGCCGAACGTGCTGCCTGCGCCGTATGTGGGTCTTGTCCTTGCGACGATTGTGAACGGCGTGGGCGGCGGCCTGATTGAAGTTATCATCAGCCCGATTGTCGATTCCTGTCCGGGCGACGCGAAGGCCTCCGCGATGAGCCTTTTACATTCGTTTTACTGCTGGGGACAGGTGGGCGTGGTGCTCATCACGACGCTTTTGCTGCGCTTGATCGGCGAGGATCTGTGGTTTATCATCCCGATTTTGTGGTCTTTGCTGCCGCTTTATAATTTATTCCGTTTCCTCAAGGTGCCGCTGATGCCCACCGTGCCGGAGGAAGAGAAAACACCGCTCAAAACGCTGTTTACCTCGAAAATTTTCCTCGTGGCACTGCTTTTGATGCTTTGTGCGGGCGCGAGCGAGCTTGCCATGAGCCAGTGGAGCTCGCTGTTTGCGGAGCGTGCGCTCGGCGTGACGAAGGTCATCGGCGACCTTTTAGGGCCGTGCCTGTTTGCGGTGTTTATGGGCATCGGCAGAACAATCTACGGCGTGTGGGGCGAGAAAATCCATTTAACGGGCGCGATGGTATTCTGCGCCGCACTGTGTATTTTGTGCTATCTTGGTACGGCTTTATTTGAAAACCCGTGGTTTTCTCTGCTTTCGTGCGCGCTGTGCGGCTTTTCCGTAAGCCTCATGTGGCCGGGCACGTTCTCGCTGACCTCCGCCGCGTACCCGAAGGGCGGTACGGCGATGTTCGGCATTTTGGCGGTGTTGGGCGATGTGGGCTGCTCTGTGGGCCCGGCATTGATGGGCGCAGTGAGCGGCGCGGTTTCCGGCAATGCAAAAATCGCCGCATCTTTCCCGAATCTCACTGCAGACCAACTCGGTTTAAAGAGCGGCATGCTGTTTTCCGCGGTTTTTCCGGCATTTATTTTAATCGGCGTTCTGTTGCTCACACGGTTTCATAAGTCTGCAAATAAAAAGCCAAGCCCCAAAGCGGACTTGAGCGAAGAATAATTTATTGGCACCAGATAGAGAAAAAGTGCAACGCAAATCTCTTGCATTTGAATTTGCAAGGGATAAATTGTTGCACTTTTGCCAGATTGCTACCAAACAGAATTTGTGAATGCAAACCTCAAAGCAGTTTGCTTCCTGCACGCTTTCTATCCTGCGGTCTGTGTCAGCACACATGCCGTTGTGCTTTGCGACATGAACGGCAGACACACGCTGCTCTCACCTGCGCCGACCAACAGCTCCGTGCTGTTTTCGCAGGTGACCTATACATAAGATACTCACCGTAACAATTGGGTTTCCAGTTCGCGAACGCGGCGAAGAATATCGACGGAATAGGACGGAATACGGCCGAGCGCATCGGGACCGACATTCAAAAGGTAGTTTACACCCATACCGTTGAGCTTCTGCTTGTTTGCAAGGATCTGCTCGGGTGTTTTCCAGTTGTGGTCGTAGTATTTGAAGCCCCATGTGTCGTTCAGCGTGGCCGCGGTCTCATAGAGGTTATACGGCGAATACTTGAAGCCGAACAGATCGTTCATGGACTGCATGTCCCCTGCGCGTTCTTTCGAGATCTCTGCCGGACGCTCTGCCGGAATCTCGTTATCGCCGAGAGAAACGTAATCATACACGCCGTTGCCGAGGCGAGAGTTCACAAGGCAGTCCGGCTGATACTGCTTCACAAGGTCGTAAAGCTCCTGACTCTGCGCCTTTGTCATCACGCCCGGGGTGTCGAACCAGATCAGGCAGATGTCGCCGTATTTTGTCATGATCTCCTTCACCTGCGGCTTGATCTTCTCGTTAAAGCAGATGGAGTAGTCTTTGTTGGCTGCACCGGGAAAATCCCAGTTGTTATACCACGCCGTGCCGGCGCAGCCGGTGGTTTTGTCGTAGCCGCCGCCGTGCGGGTGGTGCCAGTCAAGCTCCTGCGAATAGTAAAGCCCCAGCTTTAAACCGTGCTTGTAGCAGGCTTCCGCCAACTCTGCGATGAGGCCTCTGCCAAATGGCGTTGCTTTTTTGATGTTGTATGCATCGCAGTCGGAATCAAACAGCGCAAAGCCCTCGTGGTGCTTAGAGGTAACCACAAAGTAAGTCATGCCGCATTCTTTTGCAAGCTTTACCCACTCCTCCGCATTAAAATAAACAGGGTTGAACGCACCCGCAAGCTGTTCCATTTCGCGGTTCGGGATGGCAAAGGCGGACTGAATCCATTCACCGTAGTCGTAGGGCGTACGGCGCCCTCTGTACTCACCGGCGAGCATGGAATAGAGTCCGAAGTGGACCATCATGCCGTATTTCGCTTCGCGAAACCATTCGATATTGTTCATGCCTTTTCTGCACGGCTGCCGACGAAAAAAATTGCGCAGCCGTGCTTCCTCCTTTGAGAATTTTTTGTGTGTCTTATTATAGCATACGAAACCGAATTTGTCTTGCAGTTTCTTTTGTACACGAGTGAAAAAAGCCATACAGCGTGCTATGCTGAAAATAAAGACAAATCAAAGCGGAAAAACCGGAGGCATAGTATGGCGGAATATTTAGATATTGTAGATGAGAACGGGATCCCCACAGGCGAAACGGTAGAGCGCGAAACGGCGCACGCAAAGGGCTTTCGGCACCGCACCCGCGCTTGACGCAAAAGCACTTGCGAGCCGGCTTGCCGGCAAACCGTCAACCGCAGCAAAAAAATAAAAAAGCCGAAAACCTTTGAAAATAAAGGCTTCCAGCGTTATTTATGGCGCGCCAGAAGGAATTCGAATCCCCGACCTTCCGCTTAGGAGTAGACCCGATACGATGAAACCAAGTGCAACACAGTGCAAGAAAAT
>ERZ857955.1463-NODE-1463-length-18446-cov-3.550759_pt1 | contig 18446 bp, 25 predicted proteins | sample MGYA00519956_ERZ857955 | MGnify/ENA primary metagenome ERZ857955 (study PRJEB31778, sample SAMEA3449378) | human gut metagenome | biome: human gut; feature: human-associated habitat; material: faeces | place: United Kingdom | collected 2010/2012 ...
GGTCACGGAGAGCCTTATAACCATCGTGTTCACACATGGACTCCAGAAGTACGGCGATGACCTGTACGTGGGATCGTTCACCATACTTCAGAGTATCATGCAGATTATATTTATCCCGATGAGCGGCTTCTCACAGGGAGTCCAGCCCATCATCAGCTACAACTACGGCAAGGGCAATGTAGCCAGAGTGAAGAAGACATGTACCATACTGATAACCATGTCCATCATAGTGTCATTTGTCCTGGCCGGCGCAGCATTCCTGTTCCCGTCTATGGCTGCCGGAATATTTACCTCGGATGAATCCCTCAAAGCACTCTGTGCAAAGGTTCTTCCGATATACATATTCGGAATGATGTTCTTTGGCATACAGAACGGATGTCAGCAGTCCTTCATATCCATGGGTCAGGCAGGCAAATCCCTTATATTTGCACTGCTGAGAAAGGTCATACTGATAATCCCACTCGCGATCATCCTGCCATACTGCACACACTCAGTCATGAGCATTTACTACGCCGAGCCTATCAGCGACATAGTATCCGCCTTCTCCTGCGGCGCGACATTCCTGCTGACATTTAAGTCAATGATGAAAGGCGCAGGGCAGAAGTAGTTATATCATTTGCACTTAAATATTTCAATATTACAAATTTTCCTTCTAAGCAGCATCGTTCCCACCACGCACGACACGATCCCCGTGATCGGGAATGCCCACCATATCAGTGATACATCTGCCTGACCGCCTAAGTTAGTTGGACTTACGCTGAAAAGCTACACACTAGAAAATTTTTTATATACACATAAAAAGCGAGTGACAAAACTGGATTTACGCAATCTTTGCCACTCGCTTTCGATGTGTATTATACTTTCTGTTCTTAAAAAAGTAAAGTTCTAAAATTTATAATGGACTGAACATGTTATCCAGAATATCCTGATAATTTCTGTCTCCAAGAGTCTCTATGGCTATTGTCATCGCGTACTTTCCGTCATCTGATCTTACTATTACATTTGTCAGAGAGTACTCTGTTCCGGACATATCAGCCGTTGCTGTACATATGTAATGCTCTTCACCAAATACTGTACACTTGGAATAACCAGTCTCGATATTGCTTGCTTCAGCACCAATTCTACTTGCTGTAGATGTAACAACAGTATCCATCTGAGCAACAGTTGCCTTTGCTACTGTCTCCTCATCAGCCCACACATCATAACCGTAATTTCCGCCACCCTTAGGGGACTTTATTTTGAGCAGAATATAGTGTGTACCATCATTTGCACAGAATGCATAATCGTTTCCTACCGTAAAGCTATTATCCAGATTATCCAATGCCCTCTGCACAGTCTCATTGCTATTGGAATCCTCCACAACCTCAGAGATATCGGTAGCAGACAGTAATGAACCTCTTGTCTGAATTCCATAGCTTCCTTCAAGGTTGATCTTAAATCCAAAATACGAATTCTCATAACCATTCTTGGTGTATACACCTACTATTGAAGGATCAGCCTCTGCCTCTTCACTGTCCTCTGTATCTTCCGCTGTGTCCTCCTCATCAATGGCGACCGAACTATCCTCAGTATCATCCGCTGTGTCCTGGATCTCAGTATCCTGCTCCTCTGTTGCTACTTCTGTCACAGACTCTGTCGTAGCGCTGGCTGCTGTAGTGTCAGAATTGTCACTTCCACCACAACCCGTCAGTATCAATCCCATCACCATTGCTGCAACTACAATATAGCTTGTTCCCTTTTTCATAATACTCATTTCCTCCTGAATGTTTAATTTTGCAATGACTTCATTATAAGAAAATGCCGGTGTCATTCAAGCTAATTGTAGTTGCAGATCTCGCAACCGGTGGTTGCAGACCTTGATTTTACTGGATTTTATATGCGTCCACCATATACAGGGAATCCGCTGCTGGCACCATAGCCTGTGCAGTGTCAACATGTCTGTAACCTATCCTTATAACTCTATAAAATAAAAATCTGTGTACTATTTTATCAAGTACACAGACCTCTTTAATCCAATATCTATGCATGGATTTTTCTATAATCTTCAGCCCACCATATTTATCTTTTTCTGTTATCTTCTGTCTGATGGAGATAATTTTATCCACCGGATTTCAGCCAGTATTTATGATAAAGTCATATCTCCATCCTTAACCCAGCCGAGTTTTCTCACCACCATATTGATGAGTGGACAGAGAACTGCAGGAAGTACAAATGAGATAAGTATAAGTCCAATCCAGTCTATAGCTGTAACTGCTGACTTGGTTCCCGCCTCGATATCATTCATCCATCCTGTGTACACTCCGATCTGTCCAACCAGACCACATGTACCCATACCTGATGATACAGGAGTTCCGTTCATCTGAAGCTTGAACAGACATGTTGCAAGAGGGCCTGTGATCGCAGATGTAACTATAGGTGCGATCCAGATTCTTGGGTTCTTTATGATGTTGCCCATCTGGAGCATGGATGTTCCTATTCCCTGTGAAACCAGTCCGCCCCACTTATTCTCTCTGAATGACATAACCGCAAAGCCCACCATCTGTGCACAGCATCCTGCCACAGCAGCACCGCCTGCCAGTCCTGTAAGTCCAAATGCCGCGCATATCGCAGCGGATGATATCGGAAGTGTAAGCGCCACACCGACGAGAACTGATACCGCAATACCCATCCAGAACGGCTGAAGGTTTGTAGCTAGCATGATGAGATCTCCGACCTTCATGGCTATGGCACCAAGTGTAGGTGCAAGAAGAGCAGACACAGCCACACCACTTCCGATGGTCACCAGAGGTGTCACCAGTATATCTATCTTTGTCTCCTTTGAGACAACCTTTCCAAGCTCAGTTGCGATAACCGCAATAAAATAAACTGCCAGAGGACCACCTGCGCCGCCCAGGGCATTTGCCGCAAATCCCAACTGTTATCAGTGAGAACAATACAAGCTGTGGGGCATTAAGTGCATATCCTATAGCCACCGCCATCGCAGGTCCTGCCATAGCAGATGCGAGACCTCCAACTGTATAATCCGTTCCATTCACGGTCGCAACAACCGCTTTGAGAAATCCTACACCAAACTGATTGCCAAGTGTGTTCAGTATAGTTCCGATCAGCAGAGTGCAGAACAATCCCTGTGCCATGGCACCCAGGGCATCTATTCCGTATCTCTTGACACTGAACACAATGTCCTTCTTCTTCAAGAATCCTTTTACCTTTTCCATCATTCTTCTCCTTATTGAAATTATATTGCTGTCAATTACTTCAATTTCTCAAGTATACCAAGTGTATACCTCCATGTTCTCTGTACACTGGCAACATCCATAGACTCTCTGCTGGTATGGATATTTTTCATATCCGGGCCAAATGATACGCAGTCCAGACCAGGCAGCTTACCGGCAAAAAGACCACACTCCACCCCGGCGTGAAGTGCCTGTATAACAGGCTTTCTTCCATACTGCTCTTCAAACACATCCACCATAATATCTCTGAGAGGAGAATCATGTCTGTACTCCCATGCAGGATAATCTCCCTGCACATCCAGATTTCCACCAGCCGAGACTGATACACATCGGAGCTGATCTATCAGATTTTCCTTTTCAGACTGTACACTGCTTCTTACTGAAAAGCTTGCTGTGACCTCATCCTCAGTTGTCTTCAATATTCCAAGATTCAGCGATGTCTGCACAAGCCCTTCTATATCATTGCTCATCTTCTGAATTCCATTTGGCATCATCATAAGACTCCTGATAACTATATCCGATGACTTTTCTGTCATAACTCTGTTGATCATGATTCTACCATACATATCGTTCTGCACATCATCCGCGTTATTATATGAACCCAGATCATCTGACAGATCCGTTTCTACTTTCACTACAAGCTCTGGATCAGTATTTCCAAATTCATGCCTCAGAATCTTCTCATTCTTTTCCGCAGATTTTACAAAGTTATCCACATTCTCCGGATCAATACCCACATATGCCTCCGCCTTATTAGGTATTGCATTGTCCTTAAGACCGCCCTGTATAGATATCAGTCTATATGGAACATCCCTTCCTATATTATATAGAAGTCTTGCAAGCTGCTTGTCGGCATTTGCCCTCTGTTTTATGATCTCTACGCCGGAATGTCCACCGGTAAGACCCTCTACAATAATTTTCACAACTGAATGATCATCTTTTGCATTCTCATATTCAACCGGAATATGGCACGTAGCACACGCACCTCCGGCACATGACACCAGCAGGTACCCTTCATCCTCAGAATCCAGATTGAGCATGATCCGTGACTTAAGTGGACTACAATCAATCGCCGCAGCTCCCAGCATTCCTATCTCCTCATCAACCGTAAATACACACTCAAGTGGCGGATGTGGGATATCATCGGCATCCAGTATAGCCAGCGCAAATGCCACAGCTATCCCATCATCTCCACCAAGAGTGGTTCCGTCGGCGGATATCACTCCGTCCTCAAACACCAGTCTCAGTCCATCATGTTCAAAATCTATATCACAGTCCGTATCCTTCTCACATACCATATCCATATGTCCCTGCAGCATAACAGACGCGCTGTTCTCATATCCCGCAGTTCCATCCTTGAATATAATTACATTGTTGCTCCCGTCCTGTATAAATCTCAGATTTCTGTCTGTGGCAAACTTCACCAGATAATCACTTATCCTCTTTGTATCAGACGATCCGTGTGGGATCCCGCATATCTCCTCAAAAAAACGAAACACTTCATTAGGTTCAATATTTGACAAAACTCCCATCTTTTACGCTCCTTTTTATGATATCAACCAACTATTATGCCTCTGATTATATATTTGACACCCGTCAATTTCAACTCACCTCAGAAATTTCATAGTGTCCGCCTTCGTTGACTTTGCACTCTCTTAATGATATATATTAATCAAATGCGTATCATCGCATAAAACATAGATCGCACATACATATCTGTGCGATAGATTGGAGAGTATCATGTCAGAAAATTGTACACATAATTGCAGCAGCTGTGGTCAGAGCTGTTCAAGCAGAACAGAACCACAGAGTCTTATCATAAATGCGCATCCAGACTCACACATAAAGCACATTATCGCTGTTGTAAGTGGAAAAGGCGGCGTTGGAAAATCATCAGTCACTTGTCAGCTCGCTGTTCTCATGCAACGCATGGGATTTAAAACAGCCATACTTGATGCCGATATAACAGGACCATCCATACCAAAGGCATTTGGTGTAAATAAAACACCCGAGGCAGAGGGAGATTATCTCTACCCTGATGAGACAAAGACAGGAATCAAGATAATGTCCGTAAATCTTCTCCTTGACGACGAGACAACCCCTGTTCTGTGGAGAGGTCCTATCATCGCCGGCACAGTAAAACAATTCTACTCAGATATCATATGGGGAGATGTAGACTACATGTTTATCGACTGTCCTCCTGGAACCGGGGATGTTCCGCTTACAATATTCCAGTCCATCCCTATAGACGGCGTCGTGGTCGTCACAACTCCCCAGGATCTGGTCTCAGTCATAGTCGGAAAGGCCGTTCACATGGCGGACAGCATGAACATTCCAGTTATAGGAATGATCGAAAATATGTCATATTTTGAATGTCCGGATTGTGGTAACAAACACTACATCTTTGGAAAGAGCAGACTTGAGGAAGTCATGAAGGAGCTTTATATCGGCAATGCCATAAGACTTCCTATCAACCCAAAACTGGCTGATCTCATGGATCAGGGAAATGTAGAAGATATGAATGCAAATGCTGACCTTCAGGAGATGGCTGATCTCATAAGCAGCTACGATCCTGATAAACTGTAATAGATATGTAGTTATTATGGAGGTTTCTATGGATATAGAAAAAATGCTTGAAAAATGCATACTTTGTCCGAGGAAATGCGGCGTCAACAGAACAAATGGAAGCACAGGTGCCTGTCACACTGGGGAAAAAGTCAGGGTATCACGGGCTGCACTTCACATGTGGGAAGAACCTTGCATATCAGGTGAAAATGGATCAGGTGCCGTATTTTTTTCCGGTTGCGCTCTTGGATGCTGTTTCTGCCAGAACAAAGATATTTCCAGAGGCAGAGCAGGAAAAGAAATATCCATAGAAAGACTTTGCAACATATTTTTTGAACTTATGGATAAGGGTGCCAACAATATCAATCTTGTGACACCCGACCACTATATTCCCCAGATTGTATCAGCCATAGATATGGCACGCAAGAGAAACTTCCATCTCCCATTTGTCTACAATTGCAGTGGATACGAAACGGCCGATATGATCCTGATGCTGGACGGATATATAGATGTATACCTTCCTGACTTCAAATTCATGTCGCCTGAGATAGCCTCCAGATACTGCAACACCCCTGATTATGCCAGCTACGCCAAACAATCCATAGCTGAGATGGTCAGGCAGTGCGGTGGAGCAAAGACAAACTTCAATCAGTATGGCATCATGCAAAAAGGTGTAATTGTACGCCATCTGCAGCTTCCGGGACACATCGCTGACTCAAAATCAGTCATAACCTATCTGTATAACACATACGGCGACGATATCTACATAAGCATAATGAACCAATACACTCCTATGGAGGGAATTGAGGAAGATTTTCCTGAGCTCGGACACAAAATCACACCTGAAGAATACGATGAGCTTGTGGATTATGCCATCGATATCGGCGTTGAAAATGGATTTATTCAGGAAGGTGACACAGCAGACGAAAGTTTTATCCCCGCATTTGACAATGAAGGCGTATAAATGATTGAGTATAAATAATGATCTGTACATGTAAATAAACCGTCATATAGAAATTCGTGTAAATACGATATCTGCATGACGGCTTATTTTATCGCACAAAAAATGGATCAGCCGCAATTTATTGTAGTCAATCCATCTTGTAGTGGGCCGCCGGGGGCTCGAACCCCGCACACCCTGATTAAGAGTCAGGTGCTCTACCAAATGAGCTAGCGGCCCGTATTCGTTTGCTTGCTGTGTTGTCACAACAAAATAGAGTATACATCAATCCAAAGAATAATGCAAGTGTTTTTTTACTCATTATTTTTAAATGCAGAGTTACATTAATACCGTAACAAGTCATTAGTGCTTGCGAGACAAGCAGCCTTGCAGGTGCTCCCCTCGTAAACTTGTTATAACTGCTGTTCTGGTGGTGACGTTCCACCACCAGCACGGCAAGTATCAATGATGATTTAGTATTGAAAAGGATGGTGTAACTTATGGAATTATTTAGTTTAAATGTTATGAAAACTTCTCAGGAAGAAAGAATTATTAAGGGTCACAATGGTGAGCCTGATTCAAAGTACTATGTAGTGTGTCTTTCAAATGGTCAGAAATCGTTTGAGGTAACGTGTGGAGAAAAGAATCCGCTTGTATCTATTGATGTATTCAGTAAGTGTAAGGTTTCTTTTGATATCGTCGATAAGAAGATAAAGCCTGTTGACGCGCTTCCGCTTGCTCCTTCAATGGCTGGTAAGGGAAGTGATAAGTAATGGGTGATGGTTTTTCAATTAATATTAGTGGTCAGGATTTAAAAAAAATATCTGATAGATATTCTCAGCTTAGACTTGAATATGAAAAAAGTAAAGTTGATAAGAGCTCACAGATAATTGATTATCTTCGTGCATATTTGCTGTTAGCTGGTTTTGAAGAGTGTCTTGAGTATGTAGGCATAGATCATGAAATCTTTGAAAATGGTATAGAACCGCTTGAATAAGCGATTATATAAATACTTATGAAAGGGGGTTTGTACTATGGACTTTGAAGCTGTTACTATTGCTGTAGGTAATGTTGGTACTATTATGGGTACTGTACTTACTACTATTTCAGGTAATGCCATGTTAATGGTGCTGCTTGCTGTTCCAGTCGTAGGCGCTGGATGTGTTGTATTCAAGAAGATTGTTAAGGCTGCAAGGGGTTAATGTTTTTTCTGTGTGTAGTGATGTTTGGGGTGTTGAACGTGACACCCCTATTTTTATAGGAAACGGAGAGTATGAAAATGGGATTAAAAAGAATGAATAAAAACAGAATATCATACCATGTCATGTGCTTACTAATGGCGGTGTTTATAATGTTCTGCTTTCTTGCTCCGCGGCTTTCAGTTCGTGCTGCTGATGCTGATGTGGGTTCTGATTATCAAAATTATGTAGTATTTAAGGACTCTTTGTCTAGAACTGGTTATATGTCATATTATGATCATAGTTCTGAAGATTGGTTTTTTCCTACATATTGCAAAGTTAAAAAAGATTTAACTATAGCAGATTTATCAGGCACAAAAATTTCCTGGTATAACAACCCTAATAATAATAATACTATTCTTTCTAATTATTGGAATGATTTTCTTTCTCGTTCCGGTATATCTGATTTTGATATGTATTGTATTGTTGCAGCTACTGCCTCTACATGGCAAGATGGCGGAATGTCAACAGGCGTTAAAACATACAGAAATATAGATGCATGGTATGTTCTTGTTCCGTCTGGTGCAAAGGTATGTTGGGGGAAGAGCACTGAAAATCCTGTAGAGGATGGTTTTTGGAATCAGGGTTTTATCAAACTTGCTATTGACGCGCAAGGCTTTTTTGCTTTTAAGGCTTCAAGATGGAACAATGAAGATTTTACATATTCATTATATTGTTACGGTTGGGGCGATTATTCAACCTCTAATAATTCAGCAAACTCTGAACCTATGAAAAAACAGGATGATGTAAATATTATTACTCTTGAAAATCGTCATGAAAAAGGTAATGCGCCTTTTATTTTTACTAATATGGCTTCTGTCAATGTGACCGGTTGGGGCGATTGTGCAAATATGATCAAGTTTGTTAAAGGTGATAAGTCGGTAGCAACAAATGCAGATAGTTCATGGACAGAGGAAAAAGAGGGCTGCGACTCTTTCGGCTGGGATAGTTTTGACTGCTCTCTTACTCCTGAATCTGTTGGAGATAATAAGCTGTATCGATTTGTTGCAAGATATGATTATAGCTCTTTTCCTAAAATGATTTATGCTCCTGAAGATTACCGTATCTCTTTGCGTTGGACACTTTCAGCAAAATATACTTTGAAATCTGGGGTTATAAAGGATAATCAATGGTCGTCTGATTATTTTTATTATGAATTAGATACATATAAAAATGGTATGAATGTAACTGTTACAGATGTTAATTTTGAAACGGTTAGTATGGGAAAAATATTGTCTAGTTTTGATTTGACAACATCTGTTATTGAATGCATCGCAGCTCTTCAGGGGTGTGATGTTGGCGATATTATCGGTTGTTCTTCATGTGATTTATATTTGTCTGTAATGCTGTGGAAAACAGGTTTTAGTGCTTCGTCTGATGTTCGTTCTTATAAGTGGGATTGTAAGACTTTGACTAAAACAGATTTATCACCAGATACTAAAGTTGTTACTGAAGGGGACGGAAAAGATAAAAAGGTTACTCAGGTTGTTGGTAACGACGGTGGCAAGACTGTGATCAATATCACTGTTAATGTATCTGGTGGCAATGGCGGAGATGGTGGCTCTGGTGGAAGCGGTGGAGCTGGCGGAAGCGGTGGAGCTGGCGGAAGCGGTGGAGCTGGCGGAAGCGGTGGAGCTGGTGGAGCTGGTGGCTCTGGCGGTGATGGTGGTTCTGGTGGTGGCTCTGGTATTGGTGTTGATGATGATAATTCAAAATCATTTTGGAGTATTCTCAAGGGAATTGTGGCATTCTTTAAGGCTCTGCTTGATGGCGAGGATGGTCTATTTCCTGTGATAGCTGCATTCTTTGAGTTTATCCCGGCTAGCTTTTGGACTGTCGTTATTGGCGCTGTTGTGATCATAGCTGTGATATCTATATATAGATTACTTAAGAAATCATAAAGGGGGTATGAAAAAAAATGATAGGTGCTGTGAAAAGTATAGCAAAGGTTATATTTGATGTGCTTAACTTCAAGTTTAGCGCCGGGGATGTAAGCTTTTCGCTGTGGAATATAATCATGACCTTTCTTATATGCGGTTTGGTCGGTATCCTTATATATTACTTTATCGCTGGAATAGCAAAGGGAGATGATTGATTTGAAATAAAAAACAGGATTTTATTCTCCTGTTTTGTAGTATTTAATAAGTTTTTTTATTAAAAAATAGATTAAAAATATGAATCCTGCTGTTATGGCGATAATCATTAAATATGTGATTATTGTTAGTATGATCGTTAATATGCCAAAATCTACCATGTTTTAACTCCTTTCCGTTGATAGGTAAATTATAGCATATAGAAAAAATAAGTAAATAACGAGGTGGTTTATATGGATAAGTTTATTTTTATCTGCTTTTGTGTGCAGTCGATTTTGCTCTTAGTGGTGTTCTGGGTGTTGTCTTCTTGGCTTCTTGGCTTGTGAGGTGATTTATATGGATAAAGATCTTAATATGTTGATAATCTCAGCTATCGCCTGTGGTTGTTGCCTGGGTAATAGTTATTGGATTTATAAACTTAGTAAAAGACATTTGTGTGAAGACAGGTTTTTATATGTTGTATTTTCGGCTTTGGGAATATTGTTACTGGTTATGATCGTTGTTCTGTATATTCTATATGTTCAGGGGGTGAATTGAGTATGGATTGTTTTGATATTTTGATTTTAGTTTTGGCAATTGTAACAGGTGTAATTCTATTTGCCTTAGGACTTCCTTTTTATAAAATTGTGATCTATTTTGTAGCAATTATGTTTTCAGTTGGTATGCCTATAGCAATAATTTTTGGTATTGCAAAGTGGATAAAAAAATATGACGAGGAGAAGTAAATTGTATGTGTAAAGAAAAATGTGATACGTGTTTAGAAGATGATAGTTGTTGTAATGGTTCCTACTCTCCTCTTGTTGAGAGTTTTCGCTATAATTGCATTCATGCGCGTGAATGCATTGATTCGATGGAAGTATTTCATACTGTTGGTAATAGTCGTCCATATTGTCGGGATTGTGTTTTTTATGAATCAAAGGAGTGATTATATATGACAATTGTTTGTGCGATCGTTTTTGTGCTGGGAAGTCTCCAGCTTATCAAAGAATATAGAGAGTTTAATGAATTTAAGCGTGATGAAGAATCTTTTAACGAATACAAGAATAAGGAGAGTGAGTATCTTGAATCGAAAATTAAAGGTGATGATTTTGATTGGTAGCGCGCTGGTGATCGGGTTCAGCCTGTGGAGTATGGCACATATCGGAGTGACGGCACACGCTGCGGAGTACCAGCCAGGACTGATCGGTGCGGTGCAGGTAGCAACTCCGGGTGATGCCGGGTATCTCCATAAAGTGCGTAGCCTGACGGACTGCTACAATGTGCTTATGCTTATAGCTATAGAATTTATGTTCTGGATCATGTGGAACATAGTAAGAACTGTATACCGTATTTTGTGTGATTTTAAAAAGTTTTAGGGGGTAAAATTATGTATGATGGATATGTTAATGATACTTGTGTTAATGGTAGTTGTCCTTTGATTATTGAAGAAAGCCTGTATGGTTCTAGGGTATCTTCTTGTGATGATTATTGTGGTTCTGGTTTCCTTGGTTGTTGTAACTGCTATTTTGAAGATAGTGAGTTTTGTATCGACTGTATTCATCGTTTTGAAAAGAGGTGATTAAATGGACAAGTTTATATTAGAAATATATTCAAATGGTGATCTATATATGATGATGGCGAAAATATTCGCCTGGATGATCATATTACTGTGTATGGCTGTAATCCTCGGAGCGTTTAGGGGGCTGCGCTTATGATAAAAGTATTGTTGATAGTCGGTTTAATCTTCCTTGTGTGTGTGTATCTGCCTATAGTGCCGTTCACTATAACCCACTTCTATCACATCATAATCAACGGCGCGGTAGATCTCTACAAGTATATCAAGCATAAAGAGCGTAACCGCTGCAAGGCCTACGGCAGGATATACATGATAACCGCTTACCGCAACAAGGTGTTCGGAAGTGGCAAGACCTTAGACATGACTATGCTTGCAAGACAGATGTTTAATAAATATGATGGTCTGCCTGTCTGGAACGAGGACAAGCAGGAGTTTGTGACGCAGCATATCCACCTGATCAGCAATGTGGAACTTCTGGACGTGCCCTATACACCGTTCACGACTGCGGAGCAGCTAAAGAACGTGGTACAGGATGAAGATGATGTAACGCTGTTTGTGTTCGATGAAGTCGGCGCTATCTGGAACAGTCGAAACTACAAAGACAATATAAGCACTGAACTTCTTAAACGACTTTTACAGGTGAGGAAAAATAAAATAGGTATTCTCTGCACTGCTCAGCGTTTCAAGTTTGTGGACGCTCTTCTTAGACAAATTACTGGAAGTTTGTACTGTGTTAATAAAACGTGGAGAATACTTTCCGTGCGTGAGTATGACGCTGTGAGTTTTGAGAATTGCGACAACATAGACATGATCAAACCGTTGTCAATTGGCTTTAAGTTCGTGTTTGATAAAGACTATCATGCATATGATACATCTGCAATAGTTGAAGATCTTAAAAAGGCAGATATGCTTTCAGATTCTGAGATCCTCGCGGCTCAAGGAGTCATTGAACCAAATATAGACTTCGCAACTGGAATTAAAAAGAGGTTCAGGAAACGCAAGAGATAACGCGCGCCGCTGGCGGCTTTAGCCCCTGCGCGCGTGCCTGCCAGCCTGTGCCGTAGCTGCGCCCTTTAAATAATACGAGTTGAGCGTAGCGCAGTGCTCCGCACTGCCCTAACTATAACTATGCCTGTAGTGGATGACCTGTCAAGGCCTAAAGGCTTGCCGTGCCTTGACAGGTCGTCCACGGAAGGCTACTGCGTACCGTCTTAGAACGTGTGGAGGTGATACCATGAAGCTTATCATAAGACTAATCAATAACATAATACTGATGTTCAACAATCTGTGCCGCCTGGCTCTCAATGTGCTGCGTTTTATGAGATAACCTAAAAATATTGAGAGTCCCCGGAAGCTTGTCACAGACTTCAATCGGTAAGTAATGATTAAAAGTCTGTAAGCGGTAAACTGAAGTAATAGCCCCCCTGTGGGAGCTGGGCAGAGGGGGGGGTTGGGGGCGTTAAGGAATGGTACCAGAAAAAAAATACACAAATTACACCTTTAACAAGTGCGCTTATACGGAGAAATAAGAAGTATATAAAAATAAGGTGTAATGGTGTAATCCTACCATCTCCCACTTCCTCATAATCATAATAAAATCAATACTTTCAGGCTATGCCGAGGGGGCTTGTCCTCGGCATGGTGTAAAAGGTGTAAAAAGTGTAAAAATACATGAAAACGAGGGAAAAAAAATATGGAAAACGAAAAAACAGAAAAAAAGAAAAAAGACAGGACTCCAAAAACTTGGAAAACGTGTGAAATCATCCAGCAGTTAGAATATATGAGTGCTGAAGATGTAGAGTCCGGTCTTGATCATAACGCCATTAAAGATTATGCGTATATCCTGCATGACAAGGATGTCAATGATGACGGCTCTCCAAAGGCTGCACACTGGCATATATATATTAGATTTAAGGACTCAACTCCTACGGATTCAATCTGTAAGTGGTTCGGTATCACATCGAACTATATCGGACGTATTCAAGGGCGGTTTGCTGATGCTCTTGCATATGCGACACATAGAAATGTGCCGGAAAAATATCAGTATTTTGATGAAGAAGTCAAAAGTAACTTTGATTTTGTGAAAGAGCGTGACACGGCACGGAGCAAGGAAGCAGATAAGCAAAGAAAAGCAGAGATTTCTGATCTTATAATCAGTGGTGTGATAAGAGAATACAATTATACCGATTACATAACTATTCAGGAATATGACAGATTCAGGAAGTCAATAGATAATGCTTTTAAGTATCGTTTAGATAAGATCAAGGGAGAAAACAGAGACATGGAAGTTATATATATCTTTGGAGATAGTAGTTGTGGAAAAACCACTTATGCAAAGGAGTTAGCCGCTCAGAATGAATATAGTTGTTATGTATCGTCAGGCGGTGAAGATATGCTTGATGATTACAAGGGGCAGGACTGTGTAATATTGGACGACCTGCGCGCGAATGATATAAATTTCAGTAGTTTGTTAAAACTGCTTGATAATCACACACAATCGATGGTTCGCGCGCGGTATCACAACAAGTTTCTGGAGTGCAAACTTATGATCATAACAACCAGTAAGAGTATGGAAGAACTTTTTCGGGAGCTTCCCGGTTCAGATAATGAGGATATAACACAGCTCCGCAGGCGCTGCAAGCTCTATATAAAAATGACACCGCTTACAATGAATATTCGTATGTGGCAGCCTGAAAGCCTGAAATATCTATATGTGCAGACTTTAGATAATCCTGTACACGGCAGATATGCAGCACGGGATAAAAGTCTTGAAGAAGCAAAAGATTATGTGAACAATGTCCTGTTCTCTCCTAAAGTTGCCACGGCTGAGACGATGGCAAAAGGTGAGGGTTTTAGAGAATTAACAGACGATGAAGCAGATCTTTTTTCAAAGCAGATGAAGCTATCGTTATAACTGGAAAATATTACCAGTAGGATTTTAACAAATAATACCATAAAATATGTGTCAGGGATGGCACATATTTTTTTGCGATAAAAGAGGGGTAAGCATGAAATATAAACAAATGACATGGAATGACAGGGTGAAAATGGAAACGCTGCTTAATGCCGGACATAACCGGGCATATGTTGCAAAGTTCTTGCACTTTTCAAGAGCGACCATAACAAGGGAATACAAAAGAGGTATATACATACATACTAACAGTGACTTAACAGAGTGTGAAAGATACAGTGCAGAAGTGGCACAAAGAGATCATGATTATATGCAGACATCAAAAGGCAGACCGTTAAAGGTCGGTAATGATATGGAGTTTGTGGAATTTGTAGAAAAAACAATAATCAAAGATGGCTGCTCTCCGGCTGTCGCTCTTGCTCTTGCAAGGCTGCAAGGCTTTAAAACCTCTATCAGTTCAAACACTCTTTATAGATATATCGACAAAGGTCTTTTTCTGGAACTTACAAATAAAAAGCTACCTGTAAAGTCAAAGCGCAAGAAACACCCTAAAAAGGTGAGAGTGCAAAATCGTGCAAGTGCAGGTGAATCTATCGAAAACAGGAATAAAGATATTTTGTCAAGGAATGATTTTGGACACTGGGAGATGGACACGGTGCGCGGAAAACAGGGAGTATCTAAAACATGCTTGCTGGTACTTACCGAGCGAAAGACCAGGAACGAAATCATTAGAAAGATGCCGGACGGAAAAGCGCGGTCTGTGGTTTCTGAACTTGATAAGCTTGAAAAAAGACTTGGCGGACTCTTCCAGAAGCTTTTCAAAACCATCACGGTTGATAATGGTGTTGAGTTTGCGGACTATGCAGGCATGAAGTGTTCACTGCTCCACCCTGGCACGGACAGAACAAAGATTTATTACTGCCACCCATACAGTAGTTATGAACGTGGCAGCAACGAGAACGCGAACAAGTTAATCAGGCGACATATACCAAAGGGCAAGAATACAGACAAATACAGCCACCAGCAGATAAGATATATACAGGACTGGATAAATAACTATCCGCGCAAGCTCCACGGCTGGCGGACTGCTGGCGAACTGTTCCGGGCAGAAGTGGCACGGATAACACCGCAAACGGTAATTTTGTAAAAATGTAACAATAAAAACACGAAAATAAGCAGTGCAGCGGCTCTGATCAGAGACTAGATCAGGGCTGTTTGTTGTGCAAAAGTGACAAAAAGCAAGGGCGGTAAAAAGGGAAATACCGCCCTAAACATATGTTTGTGTGTTACTTTATTATTGACAATTTAGCATATAATTCATAATCACATCTCAACGATCGATCATGTTATATATCCATAAAAGCTGTCGTTTGCTGTCTGCTCACGCGACAGCTTTTATAAGATATCACCACCGCACTCTTATGTCAAGGACTTTTTTTATTTATCTGATAATTGTGTGCAATTGTTGCAAACCGCACTCGCAGCATCAAATCCGCTAATCAAGCTATTCTTCCTCTGGATATGTATATCCCCACGACTTTCTGAATTCTGTCATCATATCCATGACATCTTTTGTATATTCAAGATGCATCTTGCTATCATCGCCAGCAATTGCCTGTTCCATATCCTCAAGCTCATAGGCTAAAGCATCCTCATTTTTGCCTGCTGTTATAACCTCTGTATCTCCTGTTTCAGTGTATGTCACGGAAGCCTCCCACGCTCTCGGGTATTCCATAATCTCTATATAACCATTTTCACATGATACCATTCCACGTTTCGGCTGCTTCGAGTGGAGGGACAGCATAACGGTTGCCATCTGTCCTTCCTTATTCATAAGAAGCAATCCAGCCTGTTCATCAACACCTGTTGGAGCTGGTTTAACCTGTGAAAGCAGTTGATCTGGCTTTGAATCCATAAACCATCTTATAAAGGATAATGCATATACACCGATGTCAAGCATAGCACCCCCAGCAAGATTTCTGTTAAAAAAGCGGTTGTTCATATCATATTCCTTGAAGCTTCCAAAATTCATGGTGATCAGATTTACTTTTCCAAGTTTTCCTGAGTCCAAAATTTCTCTTAGCTTACTATATATCGGCATATGATAAATAGTCATCGCTTCGCCTATGATCACATTGTGCTGCTCCGCCAGTTCCAGCATATCTCCAAGTTCACCGCTATTCAATGTTATTGACTTCTCCACAAGTATGTGCTTTCCATTCTCTATCGCTCTTCTCATAAACTGTATGTGTGTATTGTGTGGAGTCGTTATATATATCACGTCCACTTCCGGATCCGTGAACATCTCATTGTAGTCTGAATAAACCTTACCTATGCCATACTTCTCAGCAAATGCCACCGCTTTGTCATACGTCCTATTACCAACCGCATAAATGTTCCTGCCATTCTTTTTGAGTGCCACTGCCATCTCATTTGCGATAACTCCTGTTCCGAGAACTGCCCATTTGATATCTTTCATATCTGTTTCCTCCATATAATATATGTATTTGCATTGCATTCTTGTTTACCATAAAGCAACAGTGTAATTCCATTTCATATAATTTGCAATCATGTAATTTTCTTTCACACACAATATCACACATGAAAACAATTGTCAAATAACATATCCACCTACAGCTATCAAACGCCCTGTGATCACTCCTTTGTATAGGCCATCGCCTGTTCGTGCCTTACTATTGACTCGTAGGATTCCTTTCTCATAGATGCAAGCAGCAGATATATTATCTCTATCACCATGGTTGCAGACACCCTTGAAAAGCAGTATCCATCAAGAAATAATTTTTCACGGGTAGCTGTCGTGATGTGATATGTGCTAAGCTCCGCAACACTTGACCTGGCATTATTGGTTATTGATATGGCGACTGCGCCGCGGCTCTTTGCCGCCTCCAATATCTGGATCACGCCTGTCGACTCCCCAGAGTTGGATATCGCTACCACAACATCCTTGTCGGTCAGATTATAACTGTATCCAAGTTCAGTCTCCCATATCGGTGTTGACATGGCACGTATACCTATCTGGTTAAGCTTATATGCCCCATCCATGGCAACCGGTATCGTATTGCCCACAGCCGCCATGAGCACCGTATCGGCATTGTTTATCACATCCAATATCTTTTTCAGTTCCTCTCTGTCGATCATGGCTACAGTTTGTCTCAGTTCTTCCATTTTATTCGATAGTATTCCTCTCAGAGAACCTTCCATATCATCCACAGATATATGTCCAGATATCTCTCCGTCATCCTTGGCATCCACGAGTTCTCTCGCCAGCGATATCTTGAGATGGTGAAATCCCTTCAGCTCTATTCGTTTGCAGAATCTCGACACCGAGGCCTCGCTGACACCGCACTCCTTTGCCAGCTCCCCGACTGTCATATCCACAACCTTCTTGGGATTCCTGACGATATAATCGCCTATTTTCTTTTCTGTATCAAAGAATGAATCCATAGATGCACATATCTGATTTATAACTGATCCTTCCATATTTCCCTATCTCCTTTCTTCTTTCGAAAATAATCCATCATATAGTGTCTTCTATACAATGCCACTAATAATTTTCTCAGTTAAATTTGTTTTCATATTTGTTGTAGGCTTTAAATCTATTTTCATACCATTTACAACTCTACCATTCTTCTCCCATCCAGTCAAACAAATGTATTTTCGCTTGAAACTCATTTATCAAATAAAAACAGAGTATCTGAAACCCCTATCACGATACTCTGTTTTGAATGACTTTCTTCTATATAAATATCTATTCGTTTTATTCGCCATGTGCAATATTTCTTGCTACGTATACACCGCTTGCAGATGCATGTGAAAGGGAGTGTGTTATTCCGCTGCCATCTCCTATGATATACAGCCCCTTATATCTTGTCTCGAGCTTATCATCTACT